>Ga0075430_100000985_pt1 | contig 22475 bp, 27 predicted proteins | sample RhiMetdeltSRZDD4_FD_75294 | JGI IMG/M metagenome (GOLD analysis project Ga0075430, IMG submission 75294) | Populus rhizosphere microbial communities from Tennessee, USA - Rhizosphere MetaG P. deltoides SRZDD4 | ecosystem: Host-associated > Plants > Roots > Rhizosphere > Soil | place: USA... | reverse complement strand
CTCCCAATGCCGGCGACGCATCGGTGAATCGAATCGCGTGACTTGAAAATGCTCTTCTACATCGAAGGTAAGGCAGTGCACAATCAGACCTCGTTCAGCTAAGACAACCCCTGCCGGTCGTTCGATTAGACCAGATCGGTTGAAGGGTCGGTATCGACGTCCATACGGACAAAGCCTACGTGACTTGTACTATGTATACTATGCGGAAGTAAAGCAAAGTCTGAACCTGGCTGCTGCGAATTGCGATCAGTGGCCTAAGTAAGAAGGTATAGCCAGAGAGGCATAGGGAATCGTATCTCAAAGGATAATGAATCGTATCTAATCAGATAAGGTTCCCGAGCCTTGGACCCGCCGGAAATGCTTCAAAATGATACAGCCAGTGATGACCACGTAGAGGTGTCCTGAGGCGGGGTGAGGCCTTATTCACTGATGGGCATTGGATCAGTCGGGTAGAAGGTGACGATCAGTGATGATGACGGCACTCTGGTGAATGCACATGGGGCTCGGGAGGTGAGGGGGGGAATTGGCTCGGCAATACGATGCGTCCGCTTTGGGTCTGTTTGGCTAAATGCTCGGCGATTTCGGGATGAGAAGTCCTCACGTAGCCGACAAGGCCATGCAGAAATCGACGTGATTGGAAATCGTTGCCTGAGAAGGCAGAAATCAAGGCAAGCGCACGATCAAGCACTGCCGGCGCCGTCTGAGTATCGACGATCTGTTGGGGTTGCTGTTTCAGGAAGGTGTCGTACTCCTTTTTGAGATGTTCGGCAAACACCGGCATGGGAGCGGCCGGCACGTGCAGCGGGCTCAGAGTGCGCCTCAATGCTTGAATAGCCGCAATAACCTCTGAGTCTTGCCCGTCACGCCGGTCATGAAAATAGCTGAAAGTCACGACCTCAATCAGGTTAAAAAGGGCAGCCGCTTTGTCCCCACCGACCTGGTTCAATTGCCGATAGAGGTCTCGTCTCACCGGCGCAAATTGCTCGCCAAGCCGCCGCTGCTGATAGTCACTGCCAGTGTCTAGATAGGGACAATCGGGAGTGCAGGAAATTCGTGTGACACGGTGTTCTCCGCAACATTGACTACAGATCAATCCTCCGAGAGCCGGGCAGGAACGGCGCCCTTTTCGTTGATGACAGTACACACATTTGGTCATTTATTCGTCCGTTCGCTTTTGTCCTGCTTGGGTGGAGCGACGAATCCGTAATCCGCGAGCGTCCGCTTCCGATTCTCGCCCGTCGCACCGACCGGTGTCTCTAGCCCGTTGACTTCAGCCACATTGGCTTGTTGATACGGTACCAGAATCAAATTGTTGACTCGATCGATGCCGACATCGGCAGGCGCCGGCAGAAATTCTGCTATCACCTGGAACTTCTTGTTGGGTTGCATACGCCAGACCTTACCCTTCGTGAGATCCGACACGTACATGTTGCCCCACCGATCGAAATCGATGCCACTCAGATTCTGAAAACGTGACGTAAAGAAGGAATTGCTGACAAGCTCGGTGAGGACGCCGTCCTGGCTGATATCCAAGATGCTGCCCTTCTCCCAACTCACCACGATGATATGGCCTGTCTTGGGATGAACGGCGACTCCCGCGGGACCCGCAAGACGCTCGTCGTGGATGAACACCGACACGGCATGCCGCTGCTTGGTATCGACTTTATAGATCGTATTGCCCGGCATGTCCGAAACGAAGAGCAGGCCTTGGTCGTTCGCCGCGATATCGATAAGCGACAGCGGTCTGGCCGGTAGTAATGGTGAAGATGTCATGGCAATGGTCATCATGGTCTTGCCGCTATTCTTATCGAACGCACGAAGCGTATCGACATCGGCGACATAGAGCACCTGATCGATGAACGCCATTCCTTTGGGCGCATGCAGTGTCGTCCCCTGTTCCCCTCCACTGATAAATTTGAATCCGACGATTTCAGCCTGACCGTTCAATTTCGTGATGAAGCCGTTATTGTCGCGCGCGTCCGGTTCTCCGTTGACATTGGAGATGTAATAACTGTTATTGGCCGGGTCTGCGAGGACGCTATGAGGCGATTCCAGACCGTTAATCTGCATCGCTATGGCCGGTGACAGCATTCCCATGGCCATCACGAGAGTGCAGCCCATGCCCGGCAGAGCCGCCTGAAATGATCGGACGAAGAAAGAACGGCCCAAAGTGATGCGGGATTTCATTGAAGAAGTTGTCTGCAGGGGGATCGTGAGATCGTATCGTAGCCAACGTTCTTCGCGACTGTCAAGAATCTGCGACGGAGCACACTGAGTCCCGGTGACTAGTGCTCGGGCTGTGTTGGCTGTGAGGAAACAGGACAGGCGGCTCGTTGAAGCGGCTCACCGATGCAAGTCGAGGGCAGCGTTGACTTGCACAAAAATGCCCTGGTAAGGTGCGTGATTCCCATCATCGTCCGATGAATAGACCCAGGAGGGACTCGTGGCAGCACGACTTATCGATGGAAAGGCGTTAGCGCTCCACGTGCGAGAAGGTCTCGCCAAGGACTCGACGGCGCTGTTGGCACAGACAGGCGTGAAGCCGGGATTAGCGACGATCATCGTCGGCGACGATCCCGCATCCCATTTATACGTGAAGAACAAACAAAAGGCCTGTGACGCGGCCGGTATTTACATTGACGATCACAAGCTTCCGGCCGGCACGACGCAGTCAGACTTACTGGCATTGATCGAAAAAAAGAATGCCGATTCAAACATCCATGGCATTCTTGTCCAGTTGCCGTTGCCCAAGCACATTGACAGCAAGGTCATTTTGGATGCCGTGTCACCGCAAAAGGATGCCGACGGATTTCACCCCTACAATTTCGGCCGGTTGGTCGAAGGTCATCCAGTCTTTGAAGCCTGCACGCCGAAAGGGGTGATCAAAATGATTGAATCCACAGGCGTCCCTATCGAGGGCAAACGAGCCGTCGTCCTGGGTCGAAGTAACATCGTGGGCAAACCGCTCGCATTGATGCTGCTTCAGCGTCACGCGACCGTCACCATCTGTCATTCGAAAACCGTCGATCTCCCCGCCGTCTGCCGTGAGGCTGAGTTGTTGTTGGTCGCGATTGGCAAGGCGCGGTTTGTCACAGCGGACATGGTTCGTGAAGGGGCTGTGGTCATTGACGTCGGAACCAACAGGTTGCCGGATGGAAAGGTTGTCGGCGACGTGGACTTCGAGCCAGTCAGTCAGAAAGCCGGCTGGATCAGCCCTGTGCCCGGGGGTGTGGGTCCGATGACGATCGCCATGTTGCTGCACAATACCGTCGAATCTGCTAAGAGAATAGCGGGATGGAAATGAGGTTCATGCGATGAGTTCCGAGCCGCGACGTCTGAAAGAGGTCCTGGATCGCGGTCAATTTGCAGTGACGATCGAATACAACCCCCCCAAGGGGACGAACATCACGCATATCGTGGACAGCGCCAGGAGTCTGCTGGGGCGCGTCAATGGCATCAACGTCACGGACAATACGGCTGCGATCGTTCGGGCCGGCTCGTTGCCTGTCAGCCGGATTCTCTACGAGATCGGCCACGATCCTGTCATGCAGTTGACCTGCCGCGATCGAAACCGCATCGCAATGCAATCCGATCTCATGGGAGCGCATATTCTGGGCATCCGCAACATTCTCTGTCTCACCGGAGATTATCCCACCGTTGGCGATCACAAGGACGCCAAGCCCGTGTACGATCTGGATTCGGTTCAGGTCATGCAGCTTGTGAAAGGCCTCAACAACGGTAAAGACTATGCCGGCCACAAACTCGATGGATCAACCCAGTTCATGATCGGCGGAGCCGTCACGCCGGAGGCGGATCCGCTCGGGCCTATGCTGGTAAAATTTGAAGTCAAGGTGCGTGCGGGAGTCGAGTTCTTTCAGACGCAGGCCATCTATCATCCGGAACAATTCAAGACGTTCATGCAGGGAATCGGACAATTCAAGGTCAAGGTACTTGCGGGCATTCTTCTCCTCCGTAATGCCAAGATGGCTGAGTTCATGAACGCGAACATTCCCGGCGTGTCCGTGCCGGACGAGATGATAGCGGAACTGCGCGCGGCGGGAGACAAGCATGCATTGGATGTGGGGGTGGAGATTGCCGTGCGGACCATCAAGGCGGTGCGGCCTTTCTGCAATGGCGTCCATATCATGGCGATCAGGGCCACCGAACGACTCCCGGAGATCCTGACCAAGGCGGAATTGTCCTGATGACCATTCCGGAGTTTCAAAAATTCAAACGTGACAATAAGAAACTGCTTGTCGTGACGGCGTACGATGCGCTCTTCACTCGTATTGTCGAACAAGCCGGCATCGAGACGATTCTCGTTGGAGACTCGCTCGGAGTCGTCGTGCAGGGCAAATCGAACACACTCTCGGTCACGATAGAAGATATGGTGTATCACACCAAGCTGGTGGCTAGCGCCGCTGAGCATGCGCTGGTTATCGGAGACATGCCGTTTTTGTCGTATCAAGTCAATTGTGATGACGCCATCCGCAATGCCGGCCGCTTGCTTCAGGCGGGGGCTGCGGGGGTTAAATTGGAGGGTGGTGCGGTCATTGTGGATCGTGTTGAAACCCTGACCAAGATAGGGATTCCCGTCATGGGGCATCTCGGAATGACACCACAATCAGTTCATCGGTTCGGCGGTTACAAGGTGCAAGGCAAGGAACAGAGGGAGGCGGACACTCTGGTGGAAGATGCTCGAGCATTAGAGGCGGCGGGGGCATTTGCAATTGTCCTCGAAGCGATTCCGGCTGGTGTGGCGAAGAGGGTTACCGAAACCCTGACAATACCCACGATCGGAATTGGCGCCGGCCCTCATTGTGACGGCCAAGTCCTCGTTCTTTATGATTTACTCGGACTCTTCGATGACTTCGTTCCTAAGTTCGTAAGGCCGTATGCCCACCTCAAGGCGGATGCCCTCCAGGCTTTGCGTCGCTTCAAGGAAGAAGTCGAGCAAAATAAATTCCCGTCTGACTCCGAAAGCTACCGCTAGGATCCGAGGTACAGGAGTCTTCTCTCATGCTCCTTTGACGATTGGAGCATCCCTGGATCCGTTGGATCTCTTCATCACGGTGTTACGGCAACACGTTGGTTCTCCCCTTCCGACCTTCCCTCATCAGGCAGATTCAGTTGGATGCGAATGTTGGCGCTCTGCGCGATGAAGCAGGGGCTTGCGATGTCCTGTATCAACTTTCCGACGTTCATTCCCATGTAACTGGCGGGAGCTTTGGTTAAGCGATCCACCGCCTTACTTGCCAGTCTCTTAGCTGCCGCATGATTGCCCATGCGACGCTTGACCTGGGCAGCTGCCAATTGAATGAGCGCTTGGAAAAAATTACCTTCCGAGGATTTTGGTCCAACCACGCGCCACAATTTCTCGAATACCTCATGGCTTTCCCACCAAAAGCCAAAATTCAGGAGATCGATGCCATAGCGATACTCCTCGGAGTCGTACCACCGGTCCTGTGGGAATGTGGGATGACCCTCGAATTTTTCTGGCAAACGACTATCTTGTCCTCGTCCCGGACGCGGTGTATGTCCAGGGATATACGCGTACGCTGGAAGAGGTCGATCGGAATAGCGCCGCTGGTGAGGAGGCGGTACCGTGTCAGTCACCTTGGCAGCCGTTTCGGCAGGAACTCTGGAAGATGGCTCGATCCTGTAGACGAATCGCTGTGAGCCTGTGGCCCCACACGCATCCACTGTCCAAGGCCAGGATATTGTCGGCCAAATGGAGACCGAGAGCAGCCCAATGTCCGCACACAATGGTGGCGGTATGGCTTTGTCGTCCTGGGATCTGAAACCATGGACTGTATCCTGGAGGTGCCTCCGACGGCGGGCCAGAAAACTCCAAGGCCATGACTCCTGTTCCTGTGCAGACGCGCAGACGGGTCAAGACGGTTGTGATTGCTGCCAGGCGGGTCGGGCCAGCCAATGCTGGCGTCCATTGAAGATGCTGGTTTGGGTATAAGGCCTGCAGCAGATCTTTATAGTCTGGTCCCTGAAGAGTGCTCTCCACTTCTCCGCCAAGCCCTTCAGCCTCATCGATGGTCCACTGCGGCAGCAGTCCGGCATGCACCAATGTAAAGTCGCCATCACGGTAGAACAATCGTTGGCGGCGTAGCCAGGTGATGAGATCATCCCGGTCAGGGGCATTCAGCACATCAGCAATCGTGTCTTTGGATCGCAAGGAGGCAAAACCGGTTGCTGCGGCGATCAGAAAGAGATCGTGATTGCCCAATACAGTCGTGGCTGCTTCTCCCAAACCTTTGACATACCGAAGGACCTCGAGTGAATCAGGCCCTCGATTGACGAGATCGCCGGTGAACCACAAGTGGTCGCGGGAAGGGTCAAATCCAATGTGGTTTGTCAGACGATCGAGGGCATTGAAGCATCCCTGTACGTCACCGATCGCATAGGTTGCCATGTACAAGAAGGGTATATGCGAGAGCCCTATGGTCGCAAGCCGGAAATGACGAGCTGCAAAGAGAATTCTCGGGAAATGGTGCTGGGGAGGAAGGTGAATCTAGAACTGAAAGTCTTCGATAAGCCAGCGGTTGCCCTGCTTCACCACGACAAAAGTTGCCGGCGTTTTCTGGCCTCCCAATGCTCGAACGGTCCCGGAAAATGTCGCAACATTTTTCTCCAACTTCCTATCAAGAAAATCACTCGCATAATTGTTCTCGACGATCTTATTGCGCTGAACGATTTCTTGAAACTGCTCCGGTGTATACTTCAGCTTTGCATTGTCTGACAGAAAGCTATAGGCCAGCTGATAATCATGTTTTCCGATGGCCTCGAGTTGGGCATGGAGAGTTTTCCCCGCTTCCAGCGTTCGCCCCCAGAACCACCAGGTTGCGACGCCGGCGATCAGGCCGATGATAAGCAGTATTCTCATGGGAGTTCCCGCAGCGTCCAGAATCCTGTCGCTATTTCAAGTGTAGGGGGAGAGGGATATTCTGTCAAAATTACGAGATCCTGAGGGTGCCTGCGGTTCTCAATCCCGCCATATCTCACAACGAAATACTGACGAAAGGTTGTGGTGAAAGATTGTAGTGAGGTGAGATGGGGTTCCTGGGTTCCCGAATCCTGCCTTAACGGCTGCGCGTCGATGAGCTGGTGCGAAAGTCTCAATGCCTCGGCATGAGGTGATGTTCTTCTGGAAGGCGGAAGGGAATACATTCTGTAGGATAGGAGAAGTACGCACAGGGAGAAGGGTTCAAAAACTACGGGAATCTAGCCTCGATTGTGCTGGTGAGCCCGCCCCGAGCGGTGAATTGTCCCGTGACTTTCGCCCAAACAGGACGGCAGGCTTTGACTACATCATGGAGGATTCTGTTCACGGCATTCTCATAGAAAATGCCCATGTTTCTGTAGGCATGGATGTACATTTTGAGGGATTTGAGTTCGAGGCACTTCTGGTCCGGCATGTAATGCAATCTGATGACCCCGAAATCGGGAAGCCCTGTTTTAGGGCAAATCGCGGTGTACTCGGGGATTTCGACGATGATGTCGTAGCCCTTGTACTGGTTTGGCCACGTTTCAATGTTGGGAAGAGCCGTGACGAGACCGCTTTTCGCATGAACTTCTGTGTACTTGAGCCGGCCAGCTCGTTTCGTCATAGTTGTTTCATCCATTCCAATTGATCGATCTTTTCAAGCTGAAGGTAGAGCGTCACCCACGGGCATACCATCTCGGGATAGACTTCACAGAAGCCGCCTTTACGAACGCCGCCGCAAGGACCGTGGCTCATGAATTTCGGACATTCCGATTTGATAGAACCGTCAGGAACAGCCGGGCGTTTGTGTACTCCGCCCGTCTGGGCAGCACCCTCGTCCTCGCCGGGAATAATGACTCGCAGTGACATAGCTGCAGTGTAGCCTCAAATTCTCCAAGGGGCAATCTTTACCGACTCTGGCCGGGACTTGCAATGGGGCTTGCAGTTGCCTGTATTGACCCGGCAAAATAGGTTTCTTGAGCATGTTTAGGGCCAAGGGCCTACCCTCGTATGCTCTACTAGGCCTTCTTTCGTGACCGGTGGGCCTTCTGAAAAGTTGCATTACCACGACATACACTATAGACTTGGACACCTATGGAAGCACTTCTACAGTCTGTCTCGGTTTCCAATTGACAGTTTTTTTCACGCTTTGTTACACTCGACAATTGTAGCAATCTTATTCACAGGTTTCATTCCCTGTGACTTCTAGGCCGACAGCTTAGTAACGGCACCAAATTTGGGCTGGCTTATCACCGTGATAAAGTCGGTCGAACGCAGCATAAGAGGGAGGGACTAAAAATGAGTCTTGATTATGTGAAGTTTTCGAATGGGTTCGAAAAATTTATGCCAAAAGAGTATCGGGATATGGTTGAGCATGGTCCCTTCGGGAAGAAAATTTCTGTTTCGCAGATGGGATCATTCAAGGAAATCCTTGAAGAACATCCGATGTGTGCCGGATGTGCAATGACGCTCTTCATTCGCCTCGCCATGATTTCATTTCCCAACCCAGAAGATACTATCACTGTCGGAACCGCTGGCTGCGGACGGTTGGCTATTTCGCAGGCGGCCATTCCGTTTGTCTACGGAAACTACGGCGATCAGAACGGGGTCGCAAGCGGACTGTCGCGCGGACTGCGGTTACGCTTCGGTGACAAACCCAAGGATGTGGTCGTGATGGCTGGCGATGGCGGTATGGCGGACATCGGGTTTTCCGTCACGCTTCATTCCTGGTTCCGCCGCGAAAAGTTCACCACGATCATGTTGGACAATGAGGTCTATGGCAATACCGGTGGGCAGGAGAGCGGGATGACCAATCGAGGTGCGGTGTTGAAGATGGCTCCTCTGGGGAAGAAGTTTGACAAGATGGATATGGTCCAGATGGCAAAAGTTGCCGGTTGCGCATACGTGGCGACGGTGGTGCCGAACAATCCGCGACGGGTGGAAAGTGTGATCAAAAAAGCCGTCCTCATCGCCCGTGAGGTTGGCCCAACCTACATCCAGGCCTACACGTCTTGTAACATTGAATACGCGATTCCGACTGACAAAGTCATGGAAGATGCGAAAAACGTCGAAAACGACCGCTATCAGTTCACCGAATATATCAGTGATGATGCCAAGCAATACCTCACAGAACGGTATGGTTATAAGGAATTCTTGCAGAAGCCGGCTGCGAAAGCTGAGATTCCAAAGGCTTGAACATCAGCGGATTGAAGCCATAAGGAGAGTAGGCGATGGCAAAACGATTTAATATTAGAATGGCAGGAGTCGGCGGGCAGGGTGTTGTGACAGGATCACACATTCTCAGCACGGCGGTGATCCATGCAGGCGGAGAGAGCACTATCGTGCCTTTCTATGGATCGGAAAAACGGATGGCGCCGGTCGAAAGCTATGTGCGGGTCTCTGACGAGCCGATCTATGAAATTGGCGAGATCACGTTTCCGCACATCATCATTATCTTTCATCCCCAAGTCATCACCCACGGTAAGTCCTATACAATGCCGTTTTACTTCGGCTTGAAGGAAGACGGAGTGGCATTGATCAATAACGATGGGCCGATGAAGTTGCACAAAGATCAGGCGGCCGAACTCGAAGAGCGGCGGGCGAAGCTGTACTATTTGCCTGCCACAAAACTTTCTCTTGAGGTTGCGGGGATGGATCTTGCCACGAATATGGCGCTCATGGGGGCCATTGGGTGCATCACAGGCCTGACAACTGTTGATGCATTGGAGCAGGCGGTGAAGGACCGGTTTCTCGGAAAGGGATTTGTCGTGTCTGGCGGGACGGCAGCATTGGATAGCGTGGTTGAGCGTAAGTTCAAAAAGAAACAGGAATTAATTGACAAGAACGTGGCGGTAATCAAAGCCGGGTGGGAACATGCGGCTCTGAATGGCTGGGATAAGCCCTTTAAGGCGACCAAGAAGGCAGAAGCCGACGCTGCTGCGGCCCTCACAAAGGGCTGATAGCCTACAGGAGACGAACCCATGTATCTAGTTGCTGATATTAATGTTGACATCTGTGCCGCGACGAGCTGCAAGCTGTGTACACAGTACTGTCCGGAGGCTAACACCATTCAATATAACGACTCCTTGGGCAAGGAACTCGGACATAAATATGGGTCAGCCTATGTGGCCGTCGACCGGTGTAAGGGATGTGCGCAGTGCGTCTGGGTATGCGACAACATGTCAAAGCATAACGCCATCAAGATGATCATGATCGACCAACTTCCGAAGGCGGCCATTACAGACAACATCACGTATGGAGAAAAGAGTACTACTGCCGTGTTAGCCAGTCCCATGGTTGGTTAGAGCATAAGGGAGACGACAAGCGTGAGCACGACACCGCAACAGAAAGAACGTATCATCGTTCCTGGTCCGGCAGGCTTCCATCCTCCGTCTGCCGCCCAATTGGGAGTAATGCTTCCGGATCCGGGGCAGGGATTGATGTACGGAATCCTGGAGCCAAAAGAAGAACTTGTGATCGAAGAGATGGCGAAGAAGATGCTCACGAGTCCGAATGCCACACTGTTTCCGGGCCCGCTCGTTCTATGGGCCTGGAATGAGCATGCTGTGCAGAAGGCGAAGGCGGTCCTGGAAATTGCCGCCCAGATTCCGGATGTTCTGATTATTCCCATGCCCGACTATCGTCCGAAGTATCCCAAAATCGATCCAGAGGAAATGATCAACCCCAATCATCCGAATTTGACCATTTGGGGAAATAAAATCGAAGCCTGTATTTTCATCGGTGTGCATTGCCACTACGCCAACCTGACGTTGAAAATGATCAGAGCCGGCACAAACTGTTGCACCATGGCCATCTGTGCCGAGCAAGGCCATGAAGATGCCATGCTGACAATTCGGGACTCTGACACCGCGAAATTGCAGCGAGTGGCGCAAATTTTCAAGCGAGTGCGTGAGCAGATGGGAATCAAGGTGCAGGCTGATGGCGAGAATGTTCGCTTCACCGGAACCCAGTCCAAAGTGCATGGGGGGAAAACTCATACCAATCCTCTCTCCTTTACGCCAAGGGCGACCGATCTCGGAAGTGCGGCGATGTTCGGCCACAAAGCAGAACATATGAAGAGCGAAGCATAGAACGGTTGGAAGGTTGATATAGCCCAAGAGGTGTGACGATGAGCGAAGCCCTTGAATCCGAACAAAAAACTAATCCGCAAGGTGACCCCATCACGAGTGTGGCGGCTCCAAAATCTGACGCTAAGAAAGACCCGCATGCAGAGGCCAAGAAGCAAAAGGTCGTCACGCCTGAATACATGTTCCTCGAAGCCCCGAGAACAAAGGAATTCATCACGGGGAGCGAGGCTGCAAAAGAGGCGGTCCGTCGCTCGAACGTGGACATTTCCATCGCCTATCCAATTACGCCCCAGAGTGAAACGATGCAGCTCATCGGCGTTCTCTATGGCGAAGGGTATGTAAAGGAATATTACCGTGGCGAAGAGGAATATGGTGTGATGTCGGCGATCGCCGGGGGATCACGAGCTGGAGTACGATGCTTCACCGCGACTGCCGGCCCAGGCACCTTGCGGGGAATTGAGCCCATCGCGTCTTGGCCTGGTCACCGGTTGCCTGCGGTGTGCATGTTTACATGCCGAGTGGTGAATGCGCCGCTCGCCATTCAGCCGGATAATATCGAAGTGTCGTATTTGCTCAATTGCGGGATGATCGTCTTTCACGCCGAGAATCAGCAGGACATGTTTGACTTCATCCTAGCGGGATTCACTATCAGCGAGAAGAATGATGTGACCCTCCCGGTGGGAGTCTGCTGCGACGGATTTTTTGTCACTCATGCCCGCGGATATGTTCGCATGCAAGATCGCGGCATTAAGTTACCCCCACGGGAGGCTTGGCGTGGCGCGGTACCCGTACTTGATGCCGAGAACCCGCCCGCTCGTTTGTCGCGCGACGCCCCGGTCCAAAAGTCCAACTTCATGGCTTACAACATCCATGCCGTCTGGCAGCAGGAAGTGTGGGCAGCCGTAGAGCGGTCGCGTAAGTATATCGACAAGTACATGGGTGGCCTCTGTACCGCGGAGAATATGGAAAATGCAGATGCTGTCATCATCGCGTCAGGCAGTGCGGCGGCTCAATCCCGGGAGGCCGTTCGGTTGTGCGCAGAGAAAGGCATGAAGGTCGGTTTGATCAAGGTTCGATCCCTGCGGCCTTTCCCGACCCATGAATTGCGTGATCTCTGTAAGAATACAAAGCTGATCGTCATTCCCGAGTTCAATTATGTTGGATGGCTGGCGAAAGAAGTTGCCACTGCTATTTACGGCCATTCGAAAGCGAAGATCATTGCAGGTCCGCATGTGTACGGCGGACAATCGATGCCGGTCGAGTTGATCGTGGATGAAGTTGAATCCGGGTTGACGGGGAAGAAGTCGACCAACGTTCCATTGTCCGCGATCATGGGGACTGATGTCGATCAGGCCGCGATGGGCCACTTCATGCGAAGCATCTGAACGCGCATACGAAACAGGAAGGGCCCGTCAGGAAATGGTTCCGACGGGCCCTTCCTGTTTTGATTGTCCCCTTCTGTGGAACTATTATCCCTGCAGATCCTCCTGGATCAGGTCCTCACTATCCGGCATTCCGTACGCAATAAATTTGGCATAGGAAAGATAGATCATGCTGCTGTCGCGCATGGCTCTAGCTCCGTACGTCATGCGCTCAAGTTTGGACGCATCTGAGTTCTCTTGAGTACGCATGGCTGCCACTTGTTCCTCCAGAAGCAGAGTATATCTTTCCATTGCCTGTTCCACCTCTCGGTAGGCTTGTAGAATAGCGTCTGTCATAGGCGTATCTCCTTCCCACGAGGTAAGATACAGCACGCCCTTTTCAAGGGTCAACCGTTCCAATGGAGAGCACCTTTGAACGCGTTTTCAAGTCGTTTAGAAAAGGTTCTGAATCGTGTGAGCGGCATAAATCTGGCCGACCTCGATCCTAAGACCAGGCGGGATATTGCCAAACATGTCGGGCAGTTGTCATATCGATTCACGCGCGAGAGAGAACTGACAACAGGAAACTATCTTGAGGATTCAGCTACTGCCCTTGCGTATCTGGCATACTTTTTCCCGGTCAATGCAGCCAAAGTGTATAGGTTGCTTGACGAGTTGGTACCCACATTCGCTGATATCGATTCCACTACTATACGAGTGCTGGATCTTGGATGCGGTCCTGGGACAGGTGCGATGGCCGTGCTCGACTGGGTGCAATCAAGGGGGTGGTTTCACTCCGGCAGACTGCACTGTGTTACCGTGGACCAATCGTCAGCTTCGCTGATGGCCTGCCAACGGCTCTGGTCAGCATATTGCGAGACGGAAGAAAATGCTAACCATACGTTACTTCCTCTCCGTGAGAACCTGCAGGAAGGGCTCTCTCGTGAGATCAAGCAGGAAGGCGGCCCAAGGGGATACGACCTTATTATCATCCAGAATGTCCTATCAGAACTTGCTGCTGGAAAGCCGGGCAGTGAGGAGGTGCGAACCAAGCTGGTTACCATCGCGCTGGACATGCTTTCGGACCATGGTACCGTCATGGTCATCGAGCCCGCCCTTCGTGATGCTTCTCGGCAGCTCCACGAGGTCAGGGATCGACTCCTGCGAGACCGGAAATGTACTGTGTACAGCCCCTGTTTGCATGAACGGTCTTGTCCGGCGCTCGTGAACCCAGATGACTGGTGTCACGAGGAGCGTGCATGGAACCCGCCGGCCTGGATCAAGGCCATTGATCGCGACGTAGGCTTTATTAAAGATGCGTTGAAATTCTCCTACGTGTTGCTTCGCAAGGATGGCCGATCGATCGTCCGGCGCGCGCCCGATCTTTACCGCGTCGTGAGTGAGCTTCGTGTGTTCAAAGGGGAAAAGCGGGCTTGGCTGTGCAATGAGGAAGGGAGACCCGAGGTCGGGCGACTGGACCGAAAGTGTTCACCGAGCAACGCGGCGGTCGATGACTGGCATCGCGGAGCCATCGTGCGTATCAGCGAGATTGTGAGAAAGGAACGAAATGGGAAATTGTCAACGGTGGGAAGAATTGAGAGCGACACAGCAGTGCAGATCATTCGGCCGGTCTGAATAGAATACGTGTCAAAGGCCAAGATCAGGTGACGAACGGTGCACGGGATGTCTGTTAACTAGCAAAGACAAACCCAGCACGACTTCTTCCTGAAGCCCGCACTTCTCGCTCCCTCGACTCTCGCGGCGGCCCTCCCACGGCGCTCTGAAATGGTACAGACTAAGACCAGGTGACGAACGGTGCGCGCGTTCGGTCGCGTCATCATGCGTTGGATAAAGATGCCATACATCTTTTTTACCGTTGGCCTCACCCTTTACCGGAATAGAAGAACGGGGTTCGGCGCCGCTTGTGGCCACTGATCGGCCGTTTCCGCGATGCCGCACCCTCAGCGCGCATCCGTTCCACCTGGCCAAAGAAGAGAAAGAGGGTCTAACGGGGCTGGGACGTTGATCGTTCGGTCCCTTGTATGGAATAGCCAGATAGAGGCAGTCAGTTTGTCTGCTGCTTGGTTTACAGTTATACTAGCCGTCAACGGAGTGTTCGACATGCCGAAGAGCATCCCCAACCCCCCACCTGGATTCGACGATCTCACAATCAGTGAGCAGATTGATTACGTGCAGGCCCTGTGGGAGCGGATTGCTGCTTCACCGGATCAAGTTCCTGTTCCAGACTGGCATCAGAAGATCATTCGCGAGCGGCTTGAAGCATACCGTGCTAATCCTACTGCCGGTCGTCCTTGGCCTGACGTTCGTACCGAGATCGAAAAAAAACTTCGAGATCGTTGATCTGGCTTAATGGCGCGACAGATCATCGTCCAACCTCAGTCGGATCTCGACATCCAGGCCACGACCGTTTGGTATGAGGACCAGCAATCTGGCCTAGGCGCACGCTTCCTTGGCGAACTCAATCTAGTGTTCCAGCGGATTGAGGACAATCCACGACAGTTTCCTCTGGTAGAAGGCCAAGTGCGCCGTGCGTTACTTCACCACTTCCCCTACGGTATCTATTTTCTCACTGAATCGGAGGCTGTGACAGTCCTGGCCGTCCTGCACTTACACCGTCACCCTGATGTGTGGAAGAGCCGCGTGTGACATGAACGCAAAGTAATTCGTATTCAGAGACCAGAACAGGCCGCTAATAGACTTGCCTCCCACTCGGAATGGATACGGAGCGCGTTATTGCCGTGTTGACCCGAGACGCATAAGATTTCAAACTATCATCCAGGCTGAGCTATTCAGACCGGTCAGCAGTTCCATTGATATGAAAGACCAACGAATAGAAATATGGAATGTGCTTCACGATGGTGAAATCACTGCCATTTCGGAAGATGGCGGAACGCTCATGATGTTTGTGAACATTCCGTACCTCAGGCGCAGGCTAACGCCGCTGGGCGACAGCTTCGTTCTCACTCTGTCGGGTCTCACTCGTCTTGAGTTTTATAGCTCCGATGGAACTAGAACATCCCTCAGAGAGGAACTCGACATAGGGACACCTGAGATTCTGTCAACCGATCTGAATCGATGCCGGTAGTGATTGAGACAACTATGGGGCGGCTGATACTGGATTTTCAGAGCATTACCTTTGCCTTGGATACTGGTCGAACTATTGAATACAAAGCGATTGTGAAGGTTGGCGAAGAATACTGGACTGAATGGAGGAAAAAGATGGATGGAAAAGAGTGACGGCTCCAACTGTGGTCGAGCCGAAGCGTCTGAGCAGGCAGGACTGGTCGGCCGGTTCCCGGCCGATCCTAAAAGGTGTTGAACAAAGGCCTTAGTCGGGAAGTTTGCTGAAAGCTGACGGCTAATTGCTGAGAGCGAGGTGTGTTAGTCTGCTTCTGGCTCGGAACTTCCGTGCTGGTGGCTGACCCGGTCTTCGTCGAACAGCTCTTCCATTTCTTCCGCAATCATGTCTCGATCGTTCGGAACGGAGATGAGCGGGATTTCCTTCCGGACCTTCGGCGCCGGTTCGGGCGACGACGATTCGGGCTCAGGTTGTTTGGGTTTGTCGCTCATGACCAGAGTATACACTACGGTTCGGACAAAAAGGGGAGCTATTCGAAGGCTTCTAAAGAAGATGGTTCTGGAAACTGGGCTTGGCATGCCTTGCATGTCACAAAGTAGATCGCTTCCCGGACCGACATTGTAATCCGGAAGTCTAGCTCAACCCCTCTTTGCTTGCAGGTGGGGCACGGTATTTCCCTTAAGCGATACGGGATGTCAGGTTGTGTGCGCCTGTAAAAGTCCATGTCGGTGTAAATCGGGAAATTGTAGCGACATTTCAGGCAGATCCCACGACATTCCCCATCGGCTTGAACAAAACGCCGATCAATGGCGAAGGTGTTGGTTTTGCAGACGGCACAATTGACGGTCTGCAACCGTTTTTCTGCGTCCTCAAGGCTGATACGGCTCATGTTTCGTTCCCGTTCCAGTCAATGTTCACAATGCTGAAGTATAGCGGCCAATCAACCGTAGCCGCAATAAGGAAGATTCATTGAAATGATTTCCTTGACCATGGGGTCCTCGATCCTATACTAGCCATACCATGCATATGGTGACCAAGCGGCTCATTGTTGGAAATATCGATGATGCCAACCACCTTCCACCTCAAGTTGGCGGCCTTTTGATGGTTGCTGAGGAACAGGAGGTGGCTGCACCATCTCCGATTGTCTATGCGAAGATCCCGCTAAAGGAGTTCGGCCCGCCGGAGCCCTCCGCCCTGTCTCAGGCGGTGGATTGGATTGAGACGCATATTGGAAAACACCGCATCATGGTGTGCTGTCGCGCCGGAATGGGGCGGTCGGTGTCGGTGGTCATTGCATACCTGTGTTGCGTCGACGGGTTGAGCTACGAGGAAGCCGTGAAGCTCGTGCTGACCAGACGACCAGGGGGAGTGCCACTTCCAACATTGGCAGAAGCCATTGAAGCGGTGAGAGCGATTCGTCTCGTTCGCGCGAACCCTGCGTCAGGCGCTACTGACGCGTCCACAATCAAATCGGCCCAATCGTAACTTAAGTCCTGCTATCCCTCATGACCGCATTCCCATCAGCAACCTAAGACTCCTTCCTCGATAATCCGACCTCGATAATCCGAGTCACCATTGGGAGTGGTTGGACCCAGTTGCCTTCTGGTTCTTCGTCGTGTCCTAATAACGGTCGTATACATATCTTGATCCCACATCGGATCAGGGCCAAGGCTCTTGAAAAGGGATCGTCCATACCCTTAGATCTTGACTATGCCAGAACTACCCGAAGCCGAAGTTGCGGCGGCTCAGCTCCGAACAGGGACGGTGGGCGCTAGGGTTCGCGAATGCTGGGTTGGACGGTCCGATATTGTTCGTGAAGGATATCAGACCCTCTCCTGGTATCAGGCGAGTAGGATCGAGGCGGTCCAACGCCATGGCAAATCCGTAGTCCTTTCATTTTCAAGGGGAGGAGAAACCCGATTCTTGGTGGCGGAATTAGGAATGACCGGACTCCTTCTTTTTCATTCGGCGCCTGCGCGATATCCTCAGCATACACACTTCGTGATGCATCTGACAGAGTGCCGCGAGCCGGAGCTACGCTATTGGAATCCCCGCCGATTCGGGCGTCTGTATCTTCTGGATGCATCCGGTTTGGAGCGCTACCTCAGAAGACGATTCGGCTATGAGCCTCTGACGATGACTCGCCAGGAGTTCACAAAACTGATGGCCTCCTGCAGAGGACGACTCAAAGCGCTGCTGATGCATCAACAAAAAATTGCCGGTATCGGTAACATCTATGCGAATGAAATATTATTCCGGGCCGGCCTCCATCCCAGCCGAGTTGCCTCCAGGGTGAAGCCCGATACGATCAATCGATTGTACGACGTCATCCGGGATGTCCTCCTTGAGGCAGTTGAGTTCGGAGGCTCCAGCGTACGCGACTATTTTGCTCCTGACGGAACACCAGGCACCTATAGGTTATTCCACCGCGTATACGGAAAGGCTGGCGCACCGTGTCCGAACCGGTGCGGTGCAACAGTTCGTCGGGTGATGGAAGAACGTAGTTCCTTTATTTGTCCTACATGCCAGCCAAGGAGCGGCCGCCGCCAATAAACAGTCCCTTGACTTCTCTGTCCTGTGTCTCGTAGACTTTTTTCCCCGGTTGCAATAGATTTCAATACCTTAGCCCAATTAACAAGTAGCCTTCTTGGCTGTAGGACTTCTGTGCTCGTATCCTAGGCCCTTTGGAGCATTGAGCTCGTTCAAAGAATTCGCTACTCTAGCAGTCCTTTCTTCACCTGACGAATCTCAAAGGAGTTGTGAGCTATGGCAAAAGTCCTGGAAGGCCCCGGGATGGGGTTGATGAAAAAGTGGGGCATCAACGTTCCCAATCATGTCGTTGTCGCCTCCACGGAAGAATTGACCAAGCTCGGACAGGCCAACGACTGGCTGAAACGGTCGAAGCTTGTCGTGAAGGCTCATGAGGCATTGGGCTCACGCTTCAAGCTAGGACTTGTCAAGGTGGATCTGAATCTCAAGGGTGCCGAAGCGGCCACAACGGAAATGATCGGGCGTCGGATCGGAAGCATCACGGTGTCACAGGTTATTGTCTCGGAGATGATCGCACATAAAGACGAATATTACTGCGCGGTGAAGTCCACTCGTGATGGTGCAGACGTCCTCGTGGCCAACTGTGGTGGGATAGAAGTGGAGTCCAATTGGGATCGTGTGAAGCGACTCTCCCTCGAAGTCGGACAGGCTCCGTCGGCCGACGCGCTGGAGCACCTTGCCAAGGATGCCGGTTTCACCGGGGTACTGATCAAGAAAATGGCGGATTTCGCTGCAAAAATGTTTGCCTGTTTTGATAATGAAGATGCGCAGTATCTGGAGGTCAACCCGGTCGTGACGCGCCAAAGCGATGGAGAGTTGGTGGCATTGGATGCTGTCACGTTGCTTGACGGAGATGCCAAGTTCAGACACCCGGATTGGAGTTTTCCGTTCGCTGCGGAGTTCGGGCGTGCCTATTCAAAGGACGAACTTGAAGTCATGGCGGTGGATTCAAAAATCAAGGGGTCGGTGAAATTCATCGAAATTCCCGGTGGAGATACGGCGATGCTTCCGGCCGGCGGCGGAGCCAGTGTGTATTATTCTGATGCCGTGGTTGCACGAGAGGGAAAACTAGCCAACTACGCTGAATATTCGGGGGATCCTCCTGATTGGGCCGTGGAAGTCTTGACGGAAAAGGTCTGTTCGTTGCCAGGGATCAAGAACATCATCGTCGGCGGTGCGATCGCCAATTTTACCGATGTGAAGAAAACGTTCGGGGGCATTATCAACGGATTTCGCAAGGCCAAATCCGATGGTAAGCTCACAGGTGTCAAAATCTGGGTCCGTCGTGGAGGGCCACGAGAGAAGGAAGGACTCGACGCGATGCGAGCGCTCAGTGAGGAAGGTTTCGATATCAACGTATTTGATCGATATACACCACTGACGGATATCGTGGATAAGGCGCTCCAATCGACCAAGTAACCTACCGGCTCGACGATACGAACATACTCACACAGGGGAGATCCCGATGAGCATCCTGGTAAACAAGGACACCCGCGTGGTCATTCAGGGTGGGGCAGCTGGAGTGAACGCCGCCCGCCGCATGGCCGAATTTTGTTTTCTCATCAAGCGTCCACTGTCCGTCGAGGCGTTTGTGTATCCGCCGGATGCCGGGAAAACGAATGAAATCCCGTTTGGCAGCGGGCTGTTGGCTATTCCAGTGTACAGAACAGTCGCCGAGGCTACCAAGAACCATCCTCAGATCAATACAAGCCTGGTGTATATCGGGGCTGATCGGGCCATGGCGGGTGGTCTCGAGGCATTGAACGATCCCAAAGTTCAATTGGTTTCCATGATTACAGAAGGGGTTCCTGAAAAGGATGCCAAGATTCTTGCACGGCAGGCCGTTAAGCTCGGCAAAATATTCAATGGCCCGTCGTCCATCGGTATTATCTCCGCCGGTTCCTGTCGTCTGGGAGTGATCGGGGGCGCGTTCGACAATCTAGTTCTCTCAAAGCTCTATAGAGAAGGCTCCTTCGGTGTGATCACCAAATCAGGCGGACTTTCCAACGAGATCATTTGGATCTGTTCTCAATTTGCTGACGGCATTACTACGGCCATCGGCATCGGCGGAGATGCCTATCCCGGGACCGATTATGTTTCTTATTTAGAAAAGTTCGAGCAAGATCCCCAAACAAAGGCTGTCATCATTGTCGGAGAGATGGGCGGAGATCTGGAGGAGCGTGCGGCCGAGTGGTACGGCGCCAAGAAACGACGGATCAAGCTTATCGGGGTGGTGTCAGGATTCTGTCAGGAAAGCCTTCCAAAGGGTATGAAATTTGGCCATGCGGGTGCCAAGGAAGGCTTGAAGGGAGAAGGATCGGCTCGGGCGAAGGCCGATGCGCTCAAGAAGGCCGGCGCAATCGTGCCGCCTACATTCGGGGCGCTTGGCCCGGCAATCAAGGCGGCCTACGAAGATTTTGTCAAGAAAGGTCAGATCGTACCGGTCACGGACGTCAATCCTGAGGAGCTTCCCAAATTGCCGAAATCGGTAGAGGAGGCCATGAAGGCCCAGGAAGTTACTGTCGTGCCGCTCATCCGAACGACGATCAGCGATGACCGGGGCGACGAACCGCTGTATGACGGCTACCCTGCCTCCGAGCTCATCAACAAAGGGTATGAAATACCACACATTGTCGGCTTGCTCTGGGATAAGCGGTTGATCTCGAAGCAGGAAGCTGAAATTATCAAGCGAATCATCATGCTGTCCGCGGACCATGGTCCTTGCGTGAGCGGAGCCTTTGGAACCATCCTTGCGGCCTGTGCAGGTATCGGTATGTCTCAAGCGGTCGCAGCCGGATTGATCATGATCGGCCCACGCTTCGGTGGAGCGGTGACTGATGCGGGACGCTACTTCAAGCATGCGGTCGATCACAAGATGAGCGTCGATGAGTTTTTAGGTTATATGAAGAAAAACGTGGGGCCAGTTCCCGGCATCGGCCACCGAGTCAAGAGTCTCCGCAACCCCGATAAACGAGTCAAGGAACTCGTGGGATATGTTAAAGGTCTCGGCATCAAGACACCGCACCTCGATTTCGCACTCAGCGTGGAGAAGGTCACGGCCGTGAAGAAAGACAACTTGATCCTGAATGTGGACGGAACCATGGCGGCCGTTCTGGTCGATCTTGGATTTCCGGTGGAGAGCCTGAACGGGTTCTTCATCCTTGCCCGTACCATCGGCTTGATCGGCCACTGGGTCGATCAGAAACGTCAGGAAAGCCGATTGATTAGACTCTTTGATTTTCTCGTCAACTACGCGGCGCCGAAACGCCGAGAAGTTCCACCGCTTAAATAACGAACCCATTCATGTCTACGGCCACACCTTAAGAGAGGGTTTGCCATGTCGCTTCAAATAGCCAAACAACTGTATGCGAAAATGCCGGACGTGATCGCCAAGGCCAGGAAGAAATTCGGGCGCGGATTGACGTTGGCTGAGAAGGTCCTGGTTTCTCATGCCGACAACTTTGATACGCAAGTCTGGGAGCGTGGCAAGGCCATGTTGTTTCTCCGTCCTGACCGCGTGGCGATGCAGGATGCCACTGCGCAGATGGCCATGCTGCAATTCATGCAGGCGGGAAAGAAGCAGGTTGCGGTTCCCAGCACGATTCATTGTGATCATTTGATCCGCGCCGAGGTGGGGTCCCAAAAGGATCTCATGCGGGCCGTCGATGAAAATAAGGAGGTCTACAATTTCTTGGCTTCTGCGGCGAAGAAGTATGGCATCGGGTTTTGGAAGCCCGGGTCCGGCATCATCCATCAGGTCGTATTGGAGAACTACGCTTTTCCGGGTGGATTGATCATCGGTACCGATTCGCATACACCCAACGGAGGCGGACTCGGCATGCTGGCGATCGGGGTGGGCGGTGCAGATGCCGGAGAAGTGATGGCGGGGCTGCCTTGGGAAGTGCTGCATCCAAAATTGATCGGGGTTCGGCTGACCGGCAAGTTGTCTGGATGGGCCTCGCCGAAAGACGTCATTCTCTATCTTTGTGGTCTCCTGACCGTGAAGGGGGGGACGAATAAGATCGTTGAATATTTTGGCCCCGGAGCGGACACGATCAGTGCAACAGGTAAAGGCACCATCACGAATATGGGTGCTGAATTGGGTGCAACGACGTCGGTATTTCCGTTCGATCAGAAAATGGTCGCCTATCTCAATCTCACGGATCGTGCGGACCTCGCGAATCTCGCTCTTGCCAATAAGGAACTCTTGGTTCCAGATCCGGACGTGTTGCAATCTCCCGAGAAGCACTACGATCAGGTCGTCGAGATAGACCTTTCAAAATTAGAGCCGTATGTGGTCGGACCTCACACGCCGGATTTGGCCAGACCGATATCGAAGATCGCCGCCGAAGCGAAAGAAAAGGGGTATCCGGTCGAAC
>Ga0075430_100000983_pt1 | contig 22487 bp, 15 predicted proteins | sample RhiMetdeltSRZDD4_FD_75294 | JGI IMG/M metagenome (GOLD analysis project Ga0075430, IMG submission 75294) | Populus rhizosphere microbial communities from Tennessee, USA - Rhizosphere MetaG P. deltoides SRZDD4 | ecosystem: Host-associated > Plants > Roots > Rhizosphere > Soil | place: USA... | reverse complement strand
GCCGACTGCGTCGATGGGTCGTGGAAAAGCGCCGATGGCGATTGGACCGGTGCGATCAGCGGCTTTGCCAGGAAGGACTCGTTCTCAGGTCAGATCACATTCGAGCGCCGGTCGAACGGCGGCTGCCTCGCATCCGGTAACGTCGGCGGCGATGTCGGGTCCGGCACGCTGCAATGGATCAGCGTTGGCGCCACACCAATCGGACAGTGTGCCGGCAGCCTTCCGCAGTCGATCGTCATCAGCATGCGTCGTCAGTGAAGGGGGTCAGACCCCTTGAGTGAAAGAGTATCAAGGGGTCTGACCCCTCCACATTAATGCCCATGGCCACGCCCGTGCTGCGCCATCGTCATATCCCACATTCGCCGCGTCAGATCCTTCCGCGCGACGCGCAGGAACACGTGAAAGGACACCGGATGGGCATCATGTGTGTTCTGGAGAATCTCGGGCACTCCGTAGAACGTCACGTCTCCTCCTAATCCGAGGGCCAGTCCACGGATCGTCGCGACGTCCCGGACGGATCCGAATGTGAAAGCTCGAACCGTGTCGACCAGTTCACCGGGATGAGGTACGTGCACGATGTTGGGAAACAAGAGGATCTCGGTCTCGACGTCCGTGCGTTCGAAACGCCCGTACCACGACCACGCGCCAGACTTGTGCGTGCCCTCGAGCAGCAGCGAGTCGACGGTGCTGTACTGGCGTCGATTGCGCCCGACGGCGCCGGTGATAGCCGTGAATCCTGTAGAGCGATGGCGTGACCACGACGCTGACGCACTCGAACGGCGCTGATCGCCCGGCTCGAGCGCTTCAGGCTCTTCGAGGAACCCGTGCGATACCTGGATCGCCCATGATGGTGTCGGTCTCAACCACGCGCGTATCGACCATGAGTCGATCGCGCCGAAATCGAGGTCGTAGCGAACCTCGTCCGACTCGCGGCCCCGGAATACCGATCCCTCGAACGAGGCCCTGCCGTAATCGACGCGCCCGAGGATCACGCTGCTCGCGATGTGAGTGGAGTCGAAGATGTGATGAGCAATTGGCGCCGCCGGATTCTCGGCGGCGGAGGCCCGATGCATAAACGGAACGGGGCCGAGGGCTGGCTCGCCCACTGGTCCTCCGGCAAACGTCAGCCTCGTTCGATCGCCAAGCGGAAGACTCCAGGCCGCCGATAACTGCATGAAGAGGTCATGCGGATGCTGGTGATCGGTGATCTGCAGGCCTTCGTACGCTTCCCCCGCCTGAAAGATCTGCGAGTAGCCCTTTCCATGCGAAGTCAGCGGCTCGGCGGAGACCATCGCCGTGGCGCTGAACGTTCCTGGTCCAAGCGGATGACTGCCGGTCACCATCAACCAGTTCTGCGATCTGAACTCAGTCTCCCCTCGCCGGCCTCCTTGTTGGTTCCATGTCGCAAACAGCACGCCGTCAACAGCCCCGGTCCATCCGGCCTGCGCCGACGTGGCCGGCGGCGTGCCAGCTTGATGACCTGCATGATCCGGCGACGGGTCCCGCTGTGCAGCGAGCGGCGCTGCTGCAAACAGCACGACCAGGATAATCAGGCTACTTCGCCGCACCAGTCTGCTCGACGACGGCGACGATCTCCTTCAGCACCGTGACTCCGCGATCGGCTTCGTACCAGTCGCCTCTCTGCGCGAAACGCCTGGCACTCTCGGGGTCGGCGCCAATTGATCGAAACAAATCCTGAAGCTCCGTCGGCCGCTCCACCCAGGCGCCGACGTCTACGCCTTCGCGAAGCAGGACCACGGTGGGTGTCGCCGTCCGGCCATCGAAGGTTCGATGCGCACGCAACAGTGACTCACCAGTCGCGCGATCGACGATGCGGAAGGGAACGTGTGCCAGGGACGCCAGTCGCGCCACATATGGCACCGAATAAGCCGAGTCGGGGCACCAGTCTTCGGCAACAACAAGGAGTTTGAGATCACGCCCGGCACGCTGGACACGCTCGACGAGGTCGGGGGCGACCGTCGCGTCGGCTGCCGTCCGCAACCAACGCTCCCGCTGTCGTTCAACCCGCTCGAGGAACCGTTCCCATGTCTCCCCTGCTTCGAAGAGACGCGCCGGGTCCACCGACCCCGTTTGAAGCGGCGACACCACGAGCAGGAGAAAGAGCGAGATAACCTGCATGCACCGACGATCCTATCGACTTTGATGGTCATTCCAAAGCGGGTGTGGCGCCGGACCGTTTCGTCAAGGCAACGCCGGACCTGCGCTCCTCGCTGATTCGCGACACGAGGCGTGCGACTTCGGCTGACGCTGCCTGGGGTGACTTCCCCTTCGGATGAATCCCGCACACGGCGTTGGTCAGCGAATGATCGAGGCCGCGGCCCCATCGTGGCAGACCCGCTCCGTCGCGACCATAGGTGATGTAGACCGAGGCCGTGTTGAGCCCCGTGCCGGGCCGCTCGCCGATGACGTGGACGACAATCGACGCGCCAACGAGCCCGCCAATTTCATAGCCAGCCCGGACACGGCCGTTCTGCACCACGATGTCGTGCTCGCCGACATGTCGACGATCGCTGGACAGCGCGCGCCGCAGCCCGGGAAGCAAGTCGCGAAGGTGTTCGTTGATGGCGTTGGCATTCAAGCCATCTGAAATCACGACCTGGACATGTGGTCGCTGCGCCGTATACAGCCCCGCGATACCTTTCGCATCGTCATAATGCAGGCGCTCGCCTGCGTTCGGATGCGCGAGGTAATCATCGCGGTTCGTGGCTCGCGTACGGACCCGGTATGGATTTGACGTGGCATCCCTGATAACACCGTCGTCGAAGGTGGCATACAGCGCGGCGTGCGCCTGCGAATAGATCGCATCAACTCGCGCGTCCGCAGCCGCCGTATCGGCGATTCCGATATCGAAGCCACGGTCACGCAGTTGCTGCTGCCACTGCCGTGCGTCGTCCTCCAGCGACGACGAGGTGCGTCGGCTGCCACCCGCCCTGGCGTAGGCGGCGTAGAGGCGCGCCGCCGCCTCAGACGGTGGAGCGAGTTGCCCGTCGTGTGTCATGGCGCCAAGTTCTGTCAGCCTTCGCTGCATCGGAGACGTGACCCGACGTCGTGCGAGAAGCCGGAGGCGCGGGTGCTCGCGAAAAGATGTCGTGAGGTAGCCGAGCATCGGATCTGCGTTCCCGGCGACGGCCATCAAATATGCCGGTGCCGCCTGCTGAACGATCCAGGCGGTGAGACGACGAAGATCCGGTGGAGCGATCCCCATGTGGAATGTTGCGCACACGTCGAGGCCCATCGTGAGACCGTGCAGCTTTGCCATCACGCTGTCTTCGAGACAGGCGCGTTCGAGTTGCCCGGGATCGCGGAAGACCTCAGGCCCGATGAAGCCGGCGACATCGTTCACGATCATCCAGGATGGGCCGGACTGTTGCCTGACATGTCGCGCAATGCCGTAAGTCCGCGATTCGAGGGTGACCATATCCACGCCCTCGGCAGCATCGTTGGTCACCTCCGAGCCCTGGCCAGTCTCGAAATACAAGCCGTCGAACCCACGCGCCAAATCGACTATGCCGGTCACGTCGAGGCCAACCATGCCTGTCAACGAGCGGGACGTGCCGGCCAGACTCTGGAATCCGACGTCGACACGCGTGCGCTTGCGAGCTTCTGCCTGCTTGACGATGTCGGAGAGGACGCAGAAGCGAGTCGGGAGCTCGAGGCGTCGAACGACCTGTTCGAGCAGCTGCTCGAGCCTGATGATGGTGTCGAGATCGTCGGCTGCCGGATTGAGCCCGACGATCACGTCGCCGCAGCCGTAGGACAAACCTTCGAGAATCGAAAACAGGATCTCCTGCTCGTCGTCACCAGGGCTGTTTGGCTGGATTCGAGAGCCGAAGTGTTGCGCGGCGCCAATGGCGACGCCGGGACCGGCCAGCGGGTTGAACAACGTGCGTGCGACACTCGCGAGCTCGTCGTTGCTCATCACCTTGGCGACGGCGGCGATGGCCTCGCTCGCCAGACCGTCCCGGTATTTGCGCGTCCACGCATCGGCGCCCCGGCCAAGCAGGATTTCCGTGAGAGCGCCGATCGTGAGAGCGCTTAGTTCGTGATCGAATCTGCGCTCTCGCGACCGCTCCAACGCCGCGCTCACTCCGTCCTCGACGAGAGTGAGCCGGTGGATCTCCTTAACAGTGACGGCACTCAGCGCGCGCCGGGCCTCGGCGCGAACGGCATCGTCTTCGGTGCCACCAACGGAGAGGTCGCCCTGCTTGAACGCGCTGGCGAGCGCGAGGCATGAGCGCAGCTCTCGAGCGTCCATTTCACGTCAAGCAGTTTCAGTCGAACAGCGACGCGCGCAATTGGTTGGACTCGCGCGAGGGCGAGCCTTTGGCTAATTGCCGTAGAGGCGCATCTCCTTGCCGTCGGAAAGCACTATCCGCTCGAGCCGGATGATCTTCTGGCCGTCGGAGAACTGATAACCCGTGCCTGTGATCACGTCACCGACTTTGACCGTGGACTTGGTCCAGCCGTTCGCCTCCATCCGGTTGATGGCGGGACCGCCGACCAACCACTTCTCCACCTTTCCGTCATCGTTCTTCACTTCGAGCGTGATCATCGGGTGAGGGTTGCTCCACTCGAACTCCATCACCGTGCCCTTGACTGTGACGAGCTTCTCACGGCTCACCGGCCACGAGTGATGCGCCGATAGCGAGACTGCACCAACGGCCAGCGCAACAATGACACACACCGGGATGAGCAAAGTCTTCATCGTGACGCCCCTCCTGCCAGCGATTCTAGGACAGAATCACGAGTTCCGCTCGACGTACAAAGAAAAGGCCAGGAGAGACTGTTCCTGGCCTTTCAGGCGGGTCTTTCAGGCCCGCCGGCGTCCTTCTTTGGTAATGCCGCGCATCGTTAGAAGTTCACGGTGAAATTGACGCGCACGAATCGCGGGTTGATGATGCCGGTGGGCGTGCCCCAGCCGGCCGGCCGCGGCGTGTTGTCGGTGATGAAACTGTAGGTCGTGTTGAACGTGTTGGTGTAGTTGGTGTTGAGCAGGTTGTACAGGTCCACACCGATGTCGGTACGCGTCCGACCATAGCGCACGATCTTGGCAAACCGCATGTCAATCTGCGTCCGCCGCTCGCCGGAGTAGATGCGCCTGTCGTTGTGACCGAGCGGAACCACTGTGACGCCGGTCGGGCTCAACGACGGATGGGAGTGCCCGAGCGCCGCAATGATCACCGAGTTCGGGACTTGCCACTGCGCCGTTGCGTTGGCATTCCCGGCCAGGAGCGCTTCGGGCTGGGCGCGTACGACACCGCTGACGAGTACGTCGATCTTGGGAATCGTGTAGCTTGCGAGGCCGCGCACCGTCGTTTGCCACGGCTCGACGTCGTTGCACCCGCGCGAGTCGGGGCCGTCGATGGCACCGGTGAGGGCATTCACGTGGTTGTAGAGCGGATCGACCACGCAGGTGTTGACCTTGCCTCTACCCGTCGACGTGCCGAGTTGAGTAGTCAGGCCGTTACGCAGCCGGGCGTTCAGCGTGACAGCAAATCCGTCCCAGCTGCTGTCACGTTCGGCGCCGAGGTCCTTTTCGCGCATCAGTATGCGCTGCGGCGCTACTGCAAGCGCTGCCGGCGTCGGCAGGTATCTCAAAATCGGATATCCGCCACCGTCGGGCAACCGCGGATCGAGCGGCGCCGTCAACGTATACGTCTCGTAGTACGAGTTGATGTTGCCCCGGCGCGTGAGATCGTCGGTGACGAAGAAGCCGTTGAACGTCCGATGTGTGTAGCTGACGTCAGCAGAAACGCGCGGGATAACCTCGTGCTGCACCGTGATCGTCGACTGGTAGTCGGACGGCCGCACACCCCAACCGCTGAGCACACCCGGATCGACCTGCGTCGCGGCGCCCAGCTTGCCGAAATTCGGTGCGGTACCCGAGGCAGCCAGGCACTCGCCGTTGGCAGCCGCATTCAACAGATCGCAGTCGACAACATAGTCGTTATCGCGGTCCTGCCAATCGCGGTTCGTCACACTGCGCACCACGGTCGCACCAGGGTTCGTCGATGTATAGGGCGAATCGTTCGCTGCATACGCCAGGTAACGCCCCCAGTTGAACTTGACGGCCGTCCTGCCGTTGCCGAAGACATCGTAGGCAACACCGACGCGCGGCGTGATGTCGTTGAACGCGTCCACACCCGGTGTGCGCTCGATCGTGATCGGCTGCGGATTCAGGAATGACGTGTTCGTCGTACCGTTCAGCTCCGACGGCGCGAAGCTCGAGGCGCGGTCGTAACGCAACGCACCCTGCAACGTCAATCGCCTCACCGTCCAGCTGTCCTGGAAATAGAAGCTTTGCGTGGACGTGATCGTGCGACGGCCGAAGTCGGGCAGGTAATAACTGACCGCGTTCGGGACGCCGCGGTTGAAGCGATAACCAAGCTGCGACTGGTTCGCGACATCCTTGTCGAGCAGGTCGAGCCGGCGATATTGATATCCGAGTTTCGCGTTGTGCGCACCGGTGACATACGAGGCCGACGCGACGACGTCATCGGTTTTCCCGGTGGCAGGACCCCACGTTTCGACGCCGCGATAGCGGTAATTCGCGACGGGCGCATACGGCAGGCCGGTGGCCGGGTTGATCGCATTTGACTGCTCCGTCACCGACGTCAGGCTGGTGTCGGCATCAGGCGCCGGGTGACCGAAGATCGGCTGATAGCGGAATGCGTTGTAACCAGCCTCGAGCAGCAGCTGGTTGTTGAACGGCATCGTCCATGTCCCCTGGTTGACGTAGAACGGCACGTCGAAGTAACCGCGTCCCGCCGTCTGCGTCGCTTCCGGCGACATCTGGGTGGGGTTCTGATTGTTGCCGAGGCCGATCCAGTCCTCACCGCGGTTGTGGCAGCCGTTCGTTTCGACCTTCAGCGGCGTGCCTTCGCAACGGTGCTGGTACTCTGAGTTGAAGCGAATGCGGTTCTTCCCGAACTGGCCGGTCATACGGCCGATCCACATTGTGCGGTCCTGCACGAGCCGAGCCTCGATCGGCGAGCCCACCCAATCCCAGCGCGCCGCGTTGCCGGCATTGGCATTTGCCTGGATTCCCTCCATGACGACCTGCGAGCTCAGATCGCGGTAGCTGCCGAAGAACCAGAGCCGGTCCTTCATGATCGGACCGCCGAAAGACGCGCTCCAGTCGAACGCTTTGATGACGCCGGGCGCTTCGCGCAGGTTCGGGTTGAGCGCGGTGATCTCAGGGGTCAGGTTCTCGCCGCTCGACCACTCGCCGGCATTGCTGTAGAACGCGTTGCCGGAGAAGACGTTGCCACCCGACCGCGGAATGATGTTCATGATCGGCCCGCCGATGTCACTCTCGCCGAGGCCGCCGCCCACGTTGATCGCAATTTCCTCGGCGTTCACCGTGTCGTACACGTACGAGGAGAACCCGCCGCTGCGCGCTGCCGTCAATGGAAACCCGTTGATCGCATAGCGGCCTTCACCGGCCACCGTGGTCGCATTGATCGTGCTCGAGCGCGCGTTGAAGGAGGTCATCGTCGGCGATGTCGCCAGAGCGGCTTCGCCAACGTTCACACCGGGAACGGCGTTGAGCAGCGCACCGGCGGCCCGCGTTGCCGGGATCGCCTGAATCGTCTCGTTGTTAAGAACAATTTCGCGGTGAGGATTGGTCACATCCACGACCGGCGACTCGCCGGTGACGGTGATCGTCTCCTCGAGGCCGCCAACTCGCATCTCAACCGGGATCGTCAGAGTCTGCGAGCCAACGAGTTCAACTCCGTCGCGCTTCACCGTGCTGAATCCGGGCAGCGTGAACGTCAGCGAGTAGGTGCCAGGTCGCAAGTCGATGATCCGGTACTGGCCGGTGTCGTCGGTTGCAGCGGATCGAACTTTCTCGATGAGCGCAGGGCTCGCGGCCTCAACAGTCACGCCGGGCAGCACGCCGCCGGACGCGTCGTGGACGGTTCCCGTGAGGGACGCCTGGGCAAATACAGATGCCGGGAGCAGTAGAACAACGAGTAACGTCAGACACTTCAGCGCAGTTCGCATACAGAGCGTTCTTCCCTTCAAAAAGACGGCACGAGGCGGTGCGGTCCCTTTACCGCAAACGAAACGGCAGTACACCAAATCCGGGGCACTGCATGCAAGGGCTAAGCAGAATTTGCGCGCAAATTTCGAAAAGTCAAGGAATCCGTATGCCGTCGAGACCGCTAGAGCCTAAAACCTGCAGATCTGCATGCAAAGGCATGCGATCTCCTGTGGCGCGACGAGAACCTTGTCCTTCTCGAGTTGGGAGGCCAGCACGCCCGGAGGAATGGGGATGGAGTCCTTGCCAGGCGCACCCGGTCATCTGAGAATCGTCAGAGCATCGTCGGGCACTCCGTAGTCCAGCACGACCCGCTTGCCAACGGCTGCCCACTGTTGGACCGCTTTGCGGCTCGTTGCATGAGACTGTCTCGTTGTAACCCGCAGAGCGGTCCTCGGCGTGCGAAGCGCGCCAAAGAAATACTGCGAGGCCCCCCGTGATCCATCGTCTCTGCAGCTCTCCTCAAACAATCGCGAGAGCATGCGCAGCCATCCTTGCGCTACTCGGCGCACACCATTTGATCGCCGCAGATGCCTTGACCCAGCACTATAACAACGCGCGCACCGGCGCCGTGCTCGACGAGACTCGTCTCACCACGAGCAACGTGAACACATCAGGCTTCGGGAAATTGTGGACGCTCTACGCCGACGGGCAAATCGTCGCGCAGCCCTTGTACGTATCAGGCCTGAAGGTCGACACGTCCGGTAATCCACAGGCGCCGCTGGTACAGGGAACGTTCAACGCCGTCATCATCGCAACGATGCACAACACCGTGTACGTCTATGACGCCGACAACGACAAGCCGGGCCCTCAGGGCCGCACGGTGCCGCTCTGGGCGACCTGGCTGGGTGAGCCGCGCAACGGCGGCAAAGACATCGACATGTGGAGCACGAACGATCCGGAGTGGGGCATCCTCGGCACGCCGGTCGTATCAGCCGACAAGAGCACCTTGTACGTCGTGGCATGGCACGGCGACGCGCCCGGCCTCCGTTACATGGTTCATGCGCTGAACATGCAGAACGGCGCGCACCGGCTGCCGCCGAAGATCGTCGGCATGGCCGCGAACGATCCTTCGAAGCCGTGCCGCAACCAGAGTCCGTTCAATCCGTGCGTCCATAAACAGCGCGCAGCGCTGCTTCTGTCCAGTGGCGTCCTGTATGTCGGCTTCGGGGGCGACGGCAATCGCGGGGCGCTCTTCGCAATAGACGCGAAGACATTGGATCAACGCGCGTTCTGGAGCTCGACACCATCGGGTGGCGACGGCGGAATCTGGCAGTCGGGCCAGGGGCCGGCGGCAGATGCCGCGGGCAACGTCTACCTCATGACCGGCAATGGCAGCTTCAACGCCGCAAACGGGAACTACGGCAACAGCTTCGTCAAGCTCGCACTCGAAGGCAACCAGATCGTCGTGAAGGACTACTTCACGCCGTGCAACTTCCAGTTTCTCAACCAGCTCGATCTCGACCTCGGCTCCGGTGGACCGGTGCTGCTGCCCGGCACTCCGTCGCGGATCGTGAGCGGCGGCAAGGAAGGCGTGCTCTACGTGCTGTCACGCACGAACATGGGCAAGCATGCGGGGGCCGGCGGAGCCAACTGTGAGAACAAGAACATCGTGCAACAGGTGAAGGCGTTCGACGTCGTCTTCCATGATGGCCAGAACCACTACGGCAACATCCATGGTTCGCCCGTCTTCTGGCAGGGACCGGACACCGGGCGCATCTACGCCTGGGGTGAGAACAGCCAGTTGAAGGCTTACGCGTTCAGCCAGGGGCGACTGCAGAACGTCGCCAATCCCAAGAGAAGTGGATTCCGTCCACCGGACGGCATGCCAGGAGGCATGCTGACCTTGTCGGCCAACGGCAACAAGCCGGGGACTGGAATTCTTTGGGCGCTTGTACCGCTGAACGGCGACGCCAACCAGCAGCGAGGCGTGCTGGCAATTCTGCTCGCACTCGATGCACAAGACGTCTCGCGGACGTTGTGGACGAGCGAACAGTTCGTTCAGCGCGATCGCGTGGGGTTGTTCGCCAAGTTCAATCCACCACTCGTTGCGAACGGCAAGGTGTTCGTACCCACGTACGGCAACACGGAGCCTTTACGTCAGTACGGAGGCGGCGCGCGACCGAACACATTTCCCGCGGCGTACTACGTCGCCGTGTACGGACGCATCGCCGCAACGCCGGCGCGGCCCGTCGTCGATCAGGATCGCGATGACGTGACCGTCCTGAAGGCGGCTACGTCGCCGCTGACGTTGAACGTGCCGCAGTGCACACCAATCGACGACACGTCTGTCGACTGCACCGAGCAGCTCACCCAGTCGACGAACCTGCCGGCCTTTCATCGTGTCGTGATGGCGAGAGATCAGAACACGACCGGGTGCGCGCTGTTGCGCGTCACTACCGTCAGCCGAAATGGCGCGCTTGCCAGCACGAGCGGCATTGGCTTCTGGAGCGCGCAGGCCGCCAACGGCAACCTCGCCCCTGAAAACTCCGGCCGCTTCGTTGCGACCGGCGCGCTTCGTCCGGCGGGCGGTGCCACTCTTGCCAGTGGCACACCAGCGACGCTGCACGAATTCGTCGGCGTGGCCAACTGCCCCGCCGGCGATACCACGCTCGATCGGCTCTTCAAGCCGTTCATGCAGTTCGAGAACTCCGCCGATGGCCGCATCTTTCGCAACTGGGACCTGGCGGAGAACTACCGAATCAGCACGGATATTACACAGTTCGATCGCAGCGCACAGGTCCTGAAGTAGTTCACACTGATCCGCGGGGGCTGAAGCCCCGCTCTACGTTCAGTTCGGCTTTCATTGCGGGCGTAGAGCGCAGGCTTGAGCCTGTGCGTGGAATCCTTCCGGTTTCCAAGTCCCAAGGAATCAGGCTGTTTGGGAGTTGGAGGTTGGGCGTTGACGCATTTTTCGGCACGCTGTTAGACCGTTTTCGATTTCATGGTGTCTAACCGACGATGGTGTCTGCCAGACCAATATGCAGTTCAGCCACTTCGTCCAGCTAATTGCCATCGGCCTGCAGGCGCGGATCCCGATGCACATCACCGGCTTCCCTGGTGTCGGCAAGACCGAGTTCACCAAGAGCCTCGAGGCGGGATTCACGCACGCAGGGGTCAAGTGCAAGGTCATCATCCTCATCGGGTCCATTCGTGAACCGCAGGACTTTGGTGGCTTCCCGGTGTCGACGCCGGAGGGCGTGCGTCTCTTGCCGATGGCCTGGGCGCGCGATGCCAAGCGCCTCGCCGACGAGGGCTACATGGTCGTTGTCTTTCTGGACGAACTGACGACCGTGCCACCGACGACGCAGGCGGCGATGCTGCGGCTGCTCACCGAGAACGTCTGCGGGGAACTGCAGTTGCCGGATTACGAACCGGGCAAGGGGGGCGTCGTCTATCTGTGCGCAAGCAACGCGGTTGAATGGGCGGCAGGTGGACAGGAGATCCAGGCGCCGATGGCGAATCGCTTGTGGCATGGCGAGTTCCCAATGGATCATGACACCTGGTGCGAGATGATGGTCAGCGACTTCCCCGCTCCCAGTAGCCTGCCCGTGTTGCCGGCCGATTACCTGCGCACGCATCACTATCGTCAGCGCGCGATGATTGCAGCGTACGTCAAAGCAGCGGGACGAGGCGCCTGGATGGCGCCCCCCGACGATCCGGCGCGCCGCAGCGGTCCATGGCCGTCTGGCCGGACCTGGTATCTTGCGTCACGGCTCCTTGCCGCGGTCGAAGCGGTGTCACCTGGGAATCGGTTACTGCAGAACGCGGCGCTCGCCGGTCTGGTGGGCGATCAGGCGCTTCCCTTTCTCGAGTACCGCGAGACGTTGAACTTGCCGGATCCCGAGGACATTCTGAAAGACCCGCGCAGCCTTGTGCTGCCGGATCGCATCGATCGCGCCTATGCCGTGTGCTCGTCGCTCGTCGGTGCGGTTCTCAATAACAAGACGCCAGAGCGGTGGCAGGCGGCGATGATTGCGCTCGGTGTCGCGTGCAGGAAGAACGCCGACATCCCGACGGCAGCCGCGCGCACGCTGTGCGATCGGAGGAATCGACCCGACGGGACGATCAAATTGCCGGACGAGTGCCGACCGTTCTATGAACTCATGCAATTGGCCAAAGTACTGCCAAGGGATTAGTCGATGACGTACGGAGTACGTAGTGTCCAGCTTTAGCCGGACCTCATAGTGTGAGGCTTTAGCCGGAGCTCAAAATGCTGGGACGTCTGACGGAACTGATTCGTGGACTGGACCGACGTGGCGATGGATACTCGCGCGCGCTCCAGGCAGCGCGTGTTCGCGCCTCGTATCAGCGCGCGTACTTCGCGCCCGCGCTGTTCAGCCTGATCCCCGTCAAGACAGACCAGATTGCCAGCATGGCCGTCGACACTCGATGGCGGCTGTACTACAACGACGAGTGGGTGGCCGCGCACTCAGTGGAAGAAAACGCGGCCGTGCTGATCCACGAAGTCAGTCACCTGTTGCGCGAGCACGAGGCGCGCAAGCAGGCCACGGCCGTGAAGAACGCGACGCTCTGGAACACTGCCACCGACTGCGAGATCAACGACGATCTCGCCGCGGAAGGACTCCCCCTCCCCGACGACCCGCCGCTGCCAGGCAAGTACGGGCTCCACACCGGCGAGAACGCCGAGACCTACTACCGCCAACTGTATGTGAAGGGGTCAGACCCCTTGACACAAGTCGACTCAGGGGGTCTGACCCCAATTGATTGTGGCTCCGGCGCTCACGGCGAGCCCCGCCCCTGGGAGTTGCCTGACGACGATGGGAGCCCGGGTGGAGCGCCGGGGGTGGACCCGGTCAAGGCGCAGCTCGTACGTCGTGATGTCGCCCAACGTCTCCTCGATCGGTCAGGCGATGCCGGCGACGCGCCCCTGGGCTGGCGACGATGGGCGAGCACCGTCCTGGCGCCGAAAGTGGATTACATGGCCACCATCCGGCACGCCGTGCGCAAGGCGTTGCGTGACAGCACGCTCGGCCGCTACGACCGCACGTACAAGCGGCCCCATCGCCGGCAGGCATGCTACGGCGAGTTCCTGATGCCGTCGTTTCACCAGCCTCGGCCACGACCGGGCTTTCTGATCGATACGTCGGGTTCCATGGAGGACACGCAATTGGCGAGAGCCGTCGCCGAACTGGGCGGCCTGACACGGCAGCTCGGTTACAGCACGGAAGTCATCGTGGCCTGTTGCGACGTTGTGGTGCACGATGTGCAGAAGGTGTTCAACGCCGCGCAGTTGGAGCTATACGGTGGCGGTGGCACAGACATCGGCGCCGGTCTGCGCTGGTTCATTGACCGAAAAGTTGACCCGATCGATCTTCTCGTCATCGTGACTGATTGTCAGACCCCATGGCCCGAGGAAATGCCGCCATTTCCGGTGATCACCATCCGCGTCGGCGATGGAGAACCGCCCTCGTGGGGCGATCGAGGATCGAACAAAGTCATTACAATCGAAGATCGTACGTAGTGTCCGGCTTCTTGACCGCCGTAGCCAGGGCGGAGGCGGTTAGCCGAACCGTGACGACGTAGTGTCCGCCTTCACGCGGAACGGAGGCCAGCGTGCCGCGACTGCCGTTGCCGGAACTGAGTCCGTGGACACCACGGTCGTTGACGATTCCGCCGAACTCGAGGCAAGCCTGGATCCTGCTCGCCGCATGGGAGATCTGGATGGGCATGCTCCTATGCCTCACGTTTGGACTGGGCGCGCTCCTCGTCATCACGTCCCCCAAACGCATCGTCGCAGTGTCGGATCTCACCAACTGCTACGCTCCGCCTCCGGTCGCGTTGCCGTGCGAGCGGATCCTGTATCGGGGCGGCGCGCTAGACGCGGCCTTTACGGCGCTGTGCGGTCTGATGCTGATCGGAGTCGCTGTGTGGTTCCTGTGGGAGTTGTGGAGCGCTGCCGAACCCAAGCCGATCACCGACGACTTCCTCCGGCTGCTCAACGACTCGTTTGGCAGCAACTGGCGCAACCCGCTCAAGTGGCCATGGGCGCGAGTGCTGTGGGCGTACGGTTTCACGATCGTGGGCGCGACGCTGACGGCCGGAGTCGCCCTGGTGATCTGGACGCTGATTGCTTCACCTGAAGCGGCGAAGGCGCCGACCATCAAGATCGACACGTCACAAAGCTACCACCTGAGCCAGTAAGCTTGGTCCTTGCTCCTTGGTGCTTGGTCCTTAGCGTGAAACAAATCGAATGATGCGTTCGGCCGTTTCGTCACTATCGTCGCCAACCCGTTCCCAAATGGTGGCGTGATTCCGATCGCGGATCATCGCGATCTCGACATTCGCGTGGCCCGCGGCTTTCATCGCCGCGGCGACCTCGACGTTCTGCTCGCGCCGCCAGTCCTCGTCTCGATCGGCGTAGAGGATGAGCATCGGCGGCGCGTCGGCCTGTAGATGATGGGCCGGTGATGCGTCGATCCAGACGTCACGTCTGCTGCCCCAGACGCGCTGGTCGCGATCGGGTGCCACGCCTCGGCGCTCAACCCAGTAAAACGCGCTGACGGGAACCGTGCCGCGGATATCGCGCGGCGACAGCTCATGCGCGGCAAGATAGCGTCGATCGGTGGACAGCAAGGCCGCGAGGTATCCGCCGGCCGAATAGCCGATGATGAATATCCTGTCCGGGTTGCCACCATACTCCGCGATGTGTCGCTTGACCCACGCAAAAGATGCGGCGGCGTCCTGAACGTGGGCTGGATGAGACACGCCGGGTGAGAGCCGGTAGTTGACGACCGCGGTAACAAACCCGGCAGATGCGAACCGGTGTCCGATGAAGGCGTCCTCGTTCTTGTCACCACCCATCAACTGATTGCCGTAATACGAGACGATGACTGGAGCATTGCTCCGGCCTTCAGGCAGATACAGGTCCAGTTTGTCCTTGTCGTCCGCGTAGCCGGCGTTCTGCAGATAAGGGACGTCGCGCACAACGCGAACGGTATGCGTTTGAGCAACAGCCGTCGTCGCGGCCGGGAACGCGACCAGGAACGTGAACAATCGCGGCAGCAGCATGGAGAAGACGATTATAGTGTCCAGCATCAGGAGCAATCGATGCCTGAGCGTTTAAAGTTCGACGTTGGATTTGGTCGCCACGGCCGCCGTCGCGAAGGCGGCGACCCGATGCGGCTGCTCGTACTCGGTGACTTTCGCGGGAGCGCGGTAGCGGAACGGCCGCCGCTCGCGAGCCGGCCAACACAGCAGGTGGATGTCGACACCATCGACGCCGTTCTGCGGCGCATGAGGCCCGCGCTGACAGTACCCGCGGGTGAGATCCGTTTCGAGCAGATCGACGACTTCCACCCGGATCGGTTGTACGCGCGACTCGATGTCTTCAAGGCTCTCCGGGAAAAGCGCGTAGCACCTCCGGGCGGCGACGAGGATATCGGCCGGCTGCTGGGAAAGAGTTCCGAACCGAAGGCGCCGGCGCCTGCCGCCGCGGGCGGGCTCGACGCATTCATCCGTGAGGCCGTTGCCCCGCACATCGTCAAGGACACATCCGCACAGACGCAGGCATATGTGGCGGCCGTGGACTCCGCGATCGCAGAGCAGATGCGCTCGCTGCTCCACCATGCCGCTTTTCAGTCATTGGAAGCAGCATGGCGCGGCGTTCACTGGCTGGTCTCGCGGCTCGAGCTCGATGAGAATCTCCAACTGCATCTGTTCGACGTGTCGCGAGCGGAACTGCTGACGGATCTCGCAGAAGCGAAAGGCCAGATTGCGAACACGGGGATTTATCGAGCCCTCGTCGATCGGTGGCGCAACGTGCCCGGAGCAGAGGGCTGGTCGGCGTTCGTTACGTTGACTCGTTTCGGTGCATCGAATACGGATATCGGTCTCCTGGCCGCTCTTGGCCTGGTCGCGTCTCAGGCCGGGGGCCCAATCCTCGGCGATGCAGATGTGGATCTTGCCGGCGACGATGACGCGGCGTTGGAGGGCTGGCAGGCGCTCCGGCATAGTGAAGCGGCACCCTGGATTGCGTTGGCGGCACCACGCATCTTGCTGCGCGCGCCATACGGTAACCGGAGCGATCCGATCGAGTCGTTCACGTTTGAAGAATTCGTCGGGCCGCCCGTCCACGATGAATTTCTATGGGGTTACTCGTCGCTCGGCCTGGCGATGCTCATCGGTCGCGGCTTCACCGATCGCGGTTGGGACATGCAGCTCGGTGAAGAGCGCGAGATCAACGATCTGCCGGCGTACACGTTCACACGCAATGGTGAGCGAGAGATGCAGGCCTGTGGTGAACGGTTCCTCACTGAAGGGGAGATGCGGCGGCTGGCGAGCGCGGGACTGGTTCCGATCGCGAGTCGCCGCGATCGCAATGCCGTCGTCGCGGTTCAGTTTCAGTCGATAGCGGATCCTTCCGCGCCGCTTATATGGTGACAGCGTAAAGAGCGCAGGCTTCAGCCTGCGCGATGCTCCGAACGCGGGGGCTGAAGCCCCCGCTCCACATCACTCGGAAAAGCCGGCACGATGCCGACGGTTGCGGGATGCGTTACGCGTCGCGCGTGGCGTGCCAGGCGCCGACATGCGGGCACCAGGCTCGTGACGGTCGAGACGCCAACGCCGACCAGTAGCGCGACTGCGACGATGTCCCACCAGGGCCGATTGCGATAGAGGAACGCGAAGTCGAGGCCGTGCAGACCGTAGTAGCCCCACCGGTTGGCGCGGTCGAGCCTCTCTACTTTCAGGATCTGACCCGGCGACGACGTCAAGTACAGCCACGTATCGGCCGCATCGTCATACCGCACTCGTAATACCGGCAGCGGCTTCGCCATTCGCGGAAGGCCGAGATCGAACGACGACACGGTCTTGTAGTAGTAGTCGTCGTACTCGTCGAGCCACACGGCGTCGCGAATCGCCGCACCCGGCATCGCGGCGCGTGCCACGCGCATCATGGTGTCATCGTCGAAACGGGCGAACGTTCGGTCGGGTTGTCGTGGAGAGATAAGAACGTGTTCCCCTTCCGGTGTCGGCGTGACGAAATCCATGCCGCTGCGGCTCTCCCAGGCGCCGAGTTCGTCGGCGGTCGGCGCGCGATACGCAATCAGATACGGCTCACCGCCAAACTGCAGGAGCTCGAGTTCCTTAGCCATGAACGATCGGGATACGGTCTCAGTCGCGGTTCGCAGACGGTCCAATGAGAGCGCTGCCACGTCGATGATGGCGCCTTCACCTTGCACGGAGCGAGCGCCCTCAGCAACCTGTTGTGGCGAATATCTCGTTTCACGAATTCCAGGGATCACATCGAGCGACACCAGGCCGCTGAACACCCATGTGATGGTGAGCCCGCCAAACAGCAGTCCTGCGTAGTGATGCCACTTCATCCACCCGACGTACGGGGAACGCGACCGGACTCCCTTGTGACGGAATCGCGCTGACAGGCCGTAGCGCCAGACGCCGACGACTGCGCCGGTCAGGCACATCGCCAGCCCGATCCACGAGACCCACTGCAACAACGCACTCCACCACGACTGCTGCCGAAAGAAGAAGAACGTGTGCGTGATGTATCCGAACAACCCGAGCAGGCGCGTCCGTCGATCGCTCTTCATCACGGCTTCGCCCGATCGTTCGGACACGTAGTACTCAGTTCCAGCGGCATCATCGAGCGCCACGCGGTGCAGCGGGAAGTGCGTCTGCATCGCTGGCAGCCGCGTGTAGGTATCCGGGCGCTCCAGATAAGCGTCGTAGCGAAGCGTTCGCTCCTCCGCCAGATAGCCTCGCAACCACATGAGTGCGCCGTCTCGATCGAGAGGGGCAACAGCTTCACCGGTGTCAGCGTAGACGAGCGTCCAGCGGCCAAAGACGCGGCCCGTATTGAAGCGGTAGACGGGCCGGTCACCGTGCATCGAGATCCGCAGGCGCCGCGGAGGATCCTTGAACTGCCTGGCGGCCTCGGCGGGAGTGACCCGAATCGAGGAGAGGTCGAGCGGCGGGAGCCGCATCAGGCGTTCGCCGGCCGTCAGGTGCGGGACGCCGTAGTACATCAACACGACGCCTGAGACGCACCAAGCCACGAAAACGATGCCGAGTACGATGCCGAGCCAGCGGTGCGAGTAGATCAGCAGCTTGCGCCAGTCGAGAAGCTTGCGAACGCGCATCCAGCCTCCGAGGACGGATTATCTCAGATGCGCGAAGCTCGCTGGACTATGTAAACAGGTTCGTGATTTCCTGGTTCTTGATCATCTGCTTCGACGCGAACGGCTCGATGTAATGGAACGCGCGTCCTGAGGGTGCGCCTTCGATCACCTTGGACCAGTCGATGCCGAGCGCCGAATACATCGTCGTGGCGACGTCTTCCATGTAGACCGAGCGCTTGGCGTTCCAATCCGGCGCGATCACCTTGGCGCCCATCTCGTCGGTCTTTCCAATCACACGGCCGCCCTGAACACCGCCACCAGCAAACAGGCCGGTCAGGGCGTACTGATAGTGATCGCGTCCGTTCGCGGCGCTCAGCTCGCCCGGCGTGCGACCGAACTCGCCGAAGCAGACGACCATCGTTTCATCCAGCAGCGTGCGCCCATCGGCGCGCTTTCGCGAGGCGAGATCATCGAACAGTGACGAGAGCGCAGTATCGAGCTCTTTGCACAGCCTGTAATGGTTGTTGTCGTTGTAGATGCGATTGTGATGGTCCCAGTCGCGATGATTCACAAGCACGAAGCGCGTGCCGGCATCGGCTTCAACCAGATTGCGCGCGAGGATGCACCCGTCGCCCACCTGTGACTTGCCGTAGCGCTCGTGGTCAGTGGTGTCGATCTGGAACACCCGGGACGCCCGTTGATCGGACATCATGCTGACGGCGCCCTCGTAGTGGTTGTGATAGTCGCGATACGCTTTGGCCGCCAGCGACGAATCGTTCCGCAGGCGCTCGTCGACTTTCTTCAGCAGCTCCCATCGGCGCAGCAGCTTCTTCCGATCCTCATCGTCCAGCGAGATGGCGCCGATTCCGCTCGTGGTATCGATGTGGAATGGCGTATAGGTCGCTGGAAGGAACCCGCAACTGAGCAGCCCTGCCTGCGATTGCGTGACGTTGACCGCCACATAGCCGGGCAGCGTGTCGGTCGCCTGGCGCCGGGCGGCGGCTTCGTAGGCGACGACGGTCCCTATCGGCGGGAGCTCTTTCTGCAGCGCGGGATTCATCATGTGCCCGGACTGCACGTAGTACTGCGCGCGGAAGTGCACGCTGTCCCAGGCTTCCATCGAGCGGATCAGCGAATACCGTTCACGCTGCTTCGCAAGCTGGGGAAAGAGCGCCATCGGCCATTTCACGCCGGGCGCGATCTCGCGGATGTCGAAATTCTGCGGCGTCCACTTCTGTTCCTTGAGGTCCCACGAGTCGACATGGGACTGCCCGCCTTCCAGCATCACGAAGATGACGAAGCGCGCCGACCCACGCGGGCTGACTTTCGACTGCGCAAAGACGTTCGTCGGCTCCACCAGCGGGAGGAACCAGTAGGCGCTGACGAGGGAGGCGCCAACCTTGAAGGCCTCGCGGCGCGTGAGGAGAGTGTCGAGAAGGCTGGACATGACCTCTGCCCCTTAGAAGTTGTGGACGAACTCAACTCGGTTGACCAGCACCCACTGCAGATCTTCCCATCCCTCGGGCCCGCTCTTGACGATTTCTTTCGCGTCGGCGACCTCGGTCGGCGCTGGACGCCGTACCAGGAAGCGCTCGTAGAGGCGAGTAATTTTCTCGTCGTCGGTGATGTCTTGTTTGAGCAGCCCTGCCAGGTAACTTCCGTCCGCCGTCTTGATCTGACGATGGACCAGCGGACTGTTCATCAGCTGCACTGCCTGGGTAATCGCTCCGTCGTTGCTGCGCTCGGACGATTGCCGGTTGGCCTGGCCAAACGATTCGAGGAAGAAGTGGATCTCCTTGAGAATCGGATCGTTCACGTTCCTGATGAACTCGTCCGGCGAATACGCTTCGGCGGCGTACCGCACCTTGACGTCGGTGCCGCGGATGGGAACCTCATAGAACACGTTGGTGGCGCCGACGAGTGAATCGTAGACTTCCTCCGCCTTCAACCGTCGCACGAACTTGCGCGCGAAGTACGGCGTGTAATCGACCTTCCACTCGCCCGGGAACCGGGACGAGAGCTGATACGCGTTGGACTTGGCGATCAGCTTCACCACCGATCGAATGCTGTAGTTGTTGTCGCGGAAATACTGCGCGAGCGCTTCGAGCAGTTCCGGGTGCGTCGGCTGCAACCCCCACGGGGCCGGCGGCGGGTTCTTCGGATCGAGACGAGCCAGGTCAAATGAGAATACCGGCTCCACGATCCCGACACCGAACATCTCGGCCCAGAGCAGGTTCACGGTCGCGCGCGCGAACTGTGGATCCGATGTCAGCATCCGCGCGAATTCCGGCCGAGGATGCTTGGCCGGATTGGGAGCCTCGCCCGTGAACATGTAGACGGGATCCAGGAGTCCCGGCTTTCCGCGGCGTGGCACGCGAATGACGGTGCGCGCGGACGGGTCATAGCCGGGGCCGTTATCGTCGATGGAGTACTCGTCTTGGGCCGTGCTGGTTTCAGTGCGGCGAAGCACGTTCGTCCTGCCGAAGAACGCCGCCATCTTCCAGATCTCTTCGCGCTTCCGCTGGCTGAGATACAGGTTGATCTTTTCCAGGTGGCGGGCGCCGTCGTGGCAGGACGCGCAGCTGATGTCGATGCCAAGAAAATCCTTCGCGGCATGAATCGCCAGCTCGTCGGAGGTATCCTCGTGGACCTCGTCTTCGCAGGCAACGGCGGTGATCACCCAGCGCGCGACGTAGCTGGCCGGACCGATGTACCAGTTCGACATCGCATTCGACGTCAGCATCTCGTAAACCATCTCGTTGTACGGACGATCGAGATGGATGTTGTCGCGGACCCACAGGTAGAAGATGTTCTTCGCCGTGTTCCCGATCCGGCCGGGTGCCGGCTTGTAGATGTCGTTGAAGAAATACGTCCACTTCGTCTCGTACGTCCGGGACGTCGCCAACTGATCGATGAGCTTGTCGCGTTTGTCGGGATCGCGGGACGCGAGAAACGCGCGCAACTGGTCGTCTTGCGGCAGGCGGCCGGTCAGGTCGATGTGAATGCGACGGAAGAACTCCTCGTCGGAAGACAACCCCGCGTGGGGCACGCGGTCCTTCTCCATCTTCCCGAAGATGAATTCGTCGATGAGATTCCGGCGAGGAATCGGGGTGGAAGCTGGCGTGGCACTGGAAGGCCGCAGCTTTTCGGTCAAGTCGGACGCCGCGGACCGGCCGTCTGGCGCGCCGACCGCGGGATGGTCCTGCGGCAACTGCGCCTGCGCACCGAGAATCGACGCCGTCCACGCCAGCAAGCAGCCAACGAACAACGCGCGTAACGGTCCAGAGCCAAACGCACGCATGCCGCCTCCTCGTGAGCTAGCCAGGAGTTCCGAGCCGAACGAAGATGTAGCGCGATCGTAGGACCAGCCCGCCCCGGTGTCAAACCGCGCCGACCTCTGTTCACTCGGCCTCGTTGGTGCGTTAATCGACAGTAATGCCGGGTTGCCGCGAGTCGGAGACGAACGCCGAGGTTGCTTATGCCGACCAATCAAACGCTAAAGGACCTGGCAGAGGGCACCACCGGCACCCAGGGCGTCGAGCTCAAGGTGACGGTATCCCAGGAGAAAGAGGATGCCGCTGCACGCGCGTTCGGTCTCGATCAGAAGCCGGGTGAACGCCGCCGTATCTTCTTTTTCGACACTCCAGATCTCGCGCTGTTCAAGCACGGTGTCGTGCTGCGTGCGCGGGAAAAGAAAGGCGGCAAAGACGACTCTACGGTCAAGATCCGTCCGGTCGATCCGGAGAAGCTCGCCGACAAGTGGCACCGGCTGACGGGGTTCAACATCGAGGCAGACGGCGTCGGCAACACGCTGACTCGCTCGGCCTCCTTGTCGGTCGAACAGGGCGACGATGAAATCAAGGCGGTGGAGCGCAACATTCGCGCGATCGAAAAGCTCTATTCACCCGAGCAGGAGCAGCTCCTTGCCGAGATGTCACCCGTGCGCGTGAATTTCAAAGAACTATGGGTACTCGGCCCCGGGCACGCGGTTCGTTGGGACGTCACACACGAAGCGCTGTCCTACCCCATCGCGGTCGAAGAATGGACGCTGACCGACGGCTGGGATCTCATCGAGGTCTCCATCAAGGTGAAAACGGCTCAAGCCTCTACCGCCTCAGCCGCGTTCGACGAGTTCTTGAAAGGCCTGCACCTCAAGCCTCAGGGTGGTCAGGAAACGAAGACACGGATCGCGCTCGAGTTCTTCGTCAAACAGCTGACCGTGTGAGGTGCCGTCCGGCCCACGCAACGGCCTGGTCTCGTGCCCCACCAACTAGTCAAGGGCTCCGCCCTTGATATCCCGGCGAAGCCCTCGACTAGTGACA
>Ga0075430_100000982_pt1 | contig 22489 bp, 17 predicted proteins | sample RhiMetdeltSRZDD4_FD_75294 | JGI IMG/M metagenome (GOLD analysis project Ga0075430, IMG submission 75294) | Populus rhizosphere microbial communities from Tennessee, USA - Rhizosphere MetaG P. deltoides SRZDD4 | ecosystem: Host-associated > Plants > Roots > Rhizosphere > Soil | place: USA... | reverse complement strand
CGAGATCGTCGCCGGAGTGGGCGTTGGATGCCAGGTCCCACCGACGCCTTGTCGCGCGTCAGGCTCCGGGGCGGTCGCGAACTCGCCGTCCTCAACGTATCGACGACCGGCGCGCTCGTTGAAGGCTCAACGCGACTACTACCAGGAACTCACCTCGACGTTCACGTTACTACGAGGCGGGGTCGTGTTCTGATTCGCGCGCGTGTTGTCCGGTGCGAGGTCTGGGCGATCACGGCCGATGTGGTCACGTATCGCGGTGCTTTGGCGTTTGCCGAGCCTGTCGACCTACCGTCTGTCGGAATGGCCGCGTCGGCGATCGACGGGGCCGCTACGAAAGATCAACAACCTGTCGGGATCCTTCGGCCGGTGGCGGAGCCGGCGTCGAGCGACGACCGTTGAGTTCGGCGGCCAGTTGCACCGGGTTGAGTTCTTTCTCCCAACGGGCGACGACGATTGCCGCAACGCCGTTTCCAATGAAGTTGGTGATCGAGCGAGCCTCGGACATGAAACGATCGATGCCGAGGATCAACGCGAGTCCGGCGACCGGAATCGACGGGATCACCGCAAGCGTCGCCGCGAGCGTAATGAACCCGGCACCAGTGACGCCAGATGCTCCTTTCGACGTCAGCATCGCCACGCCAAGCAGTGTCAACTCCTGGCCCAGCGTGAGATCGATATTGAGCGCCTGGGCTACGAATATCGCGGCCATCGTGAGGTAGATGTTCGTGCCGTCCAGGTTGAATGAGTAGCCGGATGGAACGACCAGGCCGACGACTGATCTGGAGCATCCCAGCCGCTCCAGTTTCTGCATCAACGGCACGAGCGCAGATTCAGACGACGAAGTTCCGAGCACGGTGAGCAGCTCGTCCTTGATGTAGACGATGAAGCGGAAGATGTTGAAGCCGGTGAAGGCGGCGATGGTCCCGAGCACGAGGACGACGAAGGTAAAGCACGTCAGGTAGAAGCTGCCCATCAGCGCAGCCAACGGCCTCAGCGCCTCGATGCCGTACCGCCCGATGGTGAACGCCATGGCGCCACCGGCGCCAATGGGCGCCAGCTTCATCAGCGCGTTCATCATCGCGAAGAAGATATGCGAACACGCTTCGATGAAATGATGGACCGTGGCGCCCTTCGGCCCCATGTGCGTCATCGCATAGCCAAAAAGAATGGCGACGAAGAGCACCTGCAGCAGGTTTCCCGAACCTGCAAACGCATCGAAGAACGTTGTTGGGATGATGCTGAGGATGAAGTCGGTCGTTGACTGCGCGGCGGCGCGTTTGGCGTAGTCCGCCACGGCGTTGGCATCCAGCGTCGCAGGATCGGCATTGAAGCCGGCGCCGGGCCGCAGGACATTGATCACGACGAGACCGATGATGAGCGCGAAGGTGGAAACAATCTCGAAGTAGATCAGCGCCTTGGCACCCACGCGGCCCACCTTCTTCATGTCACCGGCCCCGGCAATGCCCAGGACGACGGTGCAGAAGATGATTGGGCTGATGAGCATCTTGACCAGTGCAATGAACCCATCGCCGAGGGGCTTGAGCTTGACGGCCGTCGCCGGCTCGGCATAACCGAGGATGCCTCCTGCGAGGATCCCGAGCAGAACCCAGAAATATAAATGTCGGGTTAGGCGTTTCATATGCGGCCGCCAGTGTATCGCAGCCCTGCCGATCTAGCTGCGTTGCATCGCCGGAGCCGTCCGCCGCGATCGTATTGCATGGTGCTCCCACAGCAGGTGGCTAATCGCTGGGCCAGCCATCAGCGACGTGATCAGTGCCATCACGACGATGGCGACGAAGATGCGCGCGTCGATGACGCCGTTGGCCAGCCCCACCCCCGCCAGAACGATTCCGGTCGCGCCGCGGGCGTTGAGCCCGAAGCCGATGGCACAGGTTTCCCGATCAAGCGGCATCCCGGCCGACTTCGCGCCGAGGAGAACGGCGCCGAGCTTGCTGATGCACGCGGCGACCAGGATAACGGCGGCCAGGATCGGATCGAAGTTGGTAATGAAATTCGTCGACATCCCCATGGACACGAAATAGATCGGTGCGAAACTCATGACGAAGTGTCCGATGGCCTCGTGAGTCTCCTTCTGAAGTTCCTTCGCGTCGCCGAGAGCAACTCCAATCAGGAATGCACCCAGGAATGCATGAATCCCCAGCGCTTCTGAGGCGCTGCTCGCCAGCAGAACGAGCAATGCCGTTATCCCAATGAGCCCGTTCGGCCATGCAATGCGTGGACGCACGCGCCCGAGGAGGGGAGGACCAATCCGGCGAAGAACGCCAAGCGTGACGACGAACAGCACGCCAACCCACAGCAGGCTCGTTGTCAGTCCCGCGCTCGACGCGTCGCTTGATGGCGCGATGTCACTCAGGATGATGGCGAACAGCGTCCAATTGACCAGGTCATCCACGATGGTGGCGCTCATGATCAAAGCGCCAATCGGTCCGTTCAGCAGCCCCAAATCCATGAGAATGCGAGCGATGACGGGATTGGCCGAGTTGGCGAGGTTCATGCCGATGAACAGCGCGAACGACAGGAAATGCTCCTGAACAGCGGGCCCCCAGAAGGCGCGTGGCAGTGCGTAGACCAATCCAACGCCGGCGGCGATGGGAAGCAGAGTACCGATCAGGCCAATGAGAACGGCCTTCTTCCCCAGGACTCTGAGGTCGGAGAGGTTGACCTCGAGACCAGCGTAAAAGAGGAAGAAGAGCATGCCGAGTTTCGTCGCCGCCTCTCTAACCACCGTGACATTTGGGGATGAGAGAAACAGCCACTCGTAGAGCGACGGTGCGATCCAGCCCAGAATGGTCGGGCCCAGGACGATCCCGCCAAACATCTCTCCGACGACGGCCGGCTGCTTGAAGCGGCGCATGATTTCGCCGCATATCAACGCGAATGCGAGCATCGTCGCCAGTTGGAGCGCCAGCCTCACGAAATCCGCGGAACTCATGGTTTGCCTGACCTGCAATCCTATCGCGATGCACGAGCATCGGACGGGGTAGCCAATTCTCCGTGATTCATGCGAGTAACCAGTTATGCGGGGTACTGGCTACCCGCGCCTGATGCTCGGACGCAGCCTGATCGAAGCGAAAGCGTTGCGTGGGCGAACGTTACCAGCCGCTGGTTGTGATGGCACTGCATTTGGTAGGCCACCAGCGGAGGTTCGTCGTGAGCGAAACGTCGGCGGTGATGCGAGGTGGTAGCGGGGTGACAGACCCGCGCGTGGATGGCAACGTCGCGAGCTTGCGACGGGTTCTCGAAGCGCTGGGGACTGCTCTTGCCAGTCAGGCGCCCCATCACGACCTGGGCGCGACCTTTGAGCAACACGTTCGCCAAGCGCTGGACCTGCGCGCGGTGCGGCTCCGCGAAGTGCGGGACCGATACCAGGCTCGCCTGGTCACGCCGACGCGCACGTCCGATTCCATTGTTCTCGGTGTGCCAACGGGAGATCCTCGCGTCCAGGCGGTGCTCGAAGCATCGTGTCAACCCGACCAACCAATGGAGGGGCGCGACTACGACGTGTTGGTTGCGCTCGCGCACGTCGGCGGCCTCGTGCTCGAAATCGGCAGGGGGCGGGCGGTGACGAGCTCCGCGCTTGGCGCCGGTCCGCTGATCGGATCGACGCAAGTGATGCAGGCGTTGCGTGCGCAGATCGAGCGCGTCGCGGCAACTGACTTCACGGCGTTGATCGAAGGCGAGAGCGGGACCGGCAAGGAATTGGTTGCCCGACAGTTGCACGACCTCGGTCGTCGTCGTCGCGGACCATTTGTCGCCGTCAACTGTGCCGCCGTCGTGGAAACGCTGCTCGAGGCCGAACTCTTCGGGATCGAGGAACGAACCGCGACAGGTGTACGCGGCCGGCGAGGGAAGTTCGAGCACGCCGACGGCGGGACGTTGTTCCTGGACGAGGTGTCAGACCTCTCGTTGTCGGCGCAGGCGAAGTTCCTTCGAGTCTTGCAGGATCTGGCCGTCGAACGGGTAGGAGGGCATGGCACTCGACGCATCGATACCCGTATCGTCGCGGCGACCAACCGGCCGCTCTCCGATCTGGTCGCACGAGGTCTTTTCCGTGCTGACCTTTACTACCGTCTCAGTGGCGTCGAAATCCACGTGCCGCCACTGCGAAACCGTTGCGAGGACGTGCCCGAGCTCGTGCGCTACTTCCTGGGTCGACATCGCAGCCGTGAGTTGACGTTGTCGACCGAGGCCGAGCACGCGCTTCGCATCTATCCATGGCCGGGGAACGTCCGCGAATTGGAACGGTTGGTCGAGCGCGCCCTTGCGTTGATGGAATCGGACCGCATCGAGCTCGACGATCTTCCCGCGCGGATCCGCGGTGAATTCGCGGAAGTGCTCGTCCCCTCCATCGCTCGCGACGAGACGATGCGTGCCTGGGCCTGTCATTACGCGCGCCTCGTATTCGAGAAGTGTGGGCGTAACAAGCGGCGCACGTGCAAGCGGCTCAACATCAGCTATCACACCCTCGAGGCCTACCTGAGGGTCGCCGGCCGCCTTGGTCGTGGGCAGGCCTCACCAAAACGGCTTCCGCGCTGGGTACGAGAGATGACGACAACGCGAGCCGAATCGTAGCGGGGCCGCGATGCGCGACCTGTGGTATCTGGTTCGCTTTTTTCATGTCGTGCCCCCAGTGCCCTCGATGATGGTGGGCACCTTCGTCACCCTGACCATCGCGGCTGCGCTCGCGATGGTGAGCGATCCCCATCGCGCGTCAGGGGCGCTGATTCCGGTCCTCGTACTTCAATCGTTTGCTGCTTCTTCAGGATTCTCGCTGCCAGCGCGTCGCGGTCACTACGACTTGCTGTTCACGCGCGGCAGCAGCCGCACGCTCATCGCGTTGGTTCACTGGATGGCGTCGATTGTGTCGGGGTTGGCGAGCTGGCTGGTGCTCGCTGTGCTGGAAGTCGTCATGACTGCGGGCGCGAGTCGAAGCCTGTTCGCGTCGGGAACGTGCGCCGCGCTGTTCGTGGTCTCGACGCTACCGTGGGCCGTTACGGTCGCACTGCCGCGATTCTCGGGAGGCATCGGCTGGCTGCTCGTCGCGTTGACAGCGGTCACGACATTCTCGACCGGTGTCATGGAACCGTGGACGGCGACGTCGACGCGGATCGAAGAGCTCGCCTGGCCAGCCTGGTCCTTCTTTATCTATCCCGTGGGAGCCGTCGGACAACATCTCGCACGCCCTCAGATGGTGGCCGTGATCCCCGCACTTACCTTGGCGGTTTGTACGATGGTCGTTGCCTGTCGGTGGGTGGCTCATCGTGATATCCCGCTCGAGGCTGCTCAGTGACGCTGGCGGTGTCGGTACGGAGCCTTGCGATGCATTACGGGCGGCGCCTGGTGTTTCAGGACGTGTCATTTGATTTGGCGGCGGGCCAGGCGGCTGGCGTCGTCGGGCCCAACGGGTCCGGGAAGACCACGTTACTGCGCGCAATCGCCGGATGCCTGACGCCACGAGCCGGAGAGATTCGCATCAACGGATTGACACCGCGAGACGCGATCGGGCGGACGGGCGTCGGCTACTTTGCTGGAGAGGCGACATTGCCTGGCGGCGTCCGAGCCGCACACTGGGGCGGTCTTGGCGCTGGTGACGATGTGACGCGAGAGAGCCGGCGGCTCCGAACACTCTCACGTGGGACTCGGCAGCTTCTGGGCCTGCGCACGGTGCTTGGCCGTCACCCACTTGGCCTCATCCTTCTGGACGAGCCGTGGGAAGGACTGGATCCAGACGCGGGCCGATGGCTCTCGACAATGCTCGAGACCAAACGGGATCGCGGCGCGGCAGTGGTGTTGTCATCCCATCGTCTGCACGATCTGGCCGGGCTGTGTGACGTGTACGTGTTTCTACTGCCTCACCAGGCCGTCGTCCTGCGTGTACATGAGATCGTGTCGGTAGGCGCTGTAACAGCCGAGCATCTGGCGAGCGTGTTCGACCGGCTTCGCGGCGGAACGATGTCGCTTCGTGCGACCTCCTGAACCGCGATCCGATCCTTGACCCTCCCGTTCGGCGGCGAGTACATTCTAGCCGTTGCGTCCTGCCCCCTCGCCTTGTGTTTCATGACCGACACGGCCGCCAGCCTTCGCACAAGTCCTTTACATGCACGTCATCGCGCATCCGGTGCCCGCATGGTGCCCTATGCCGGTTGGGAGATGCCGGTCGAGTATTCCGGGATTAGCAACGAGCATCTTGCCGTTCGGACACGCGCGGGTGTATTCGACGTCAGCCACATGGGGGAAATCGAGATTGCCGGCAAGGGCGCTCTGGAAGCGGTTCAGCGAATTTCGAGCAACGACGCCTCGACGCTGAAGGTCGGCCAAGCACAGTATGCAGGTCTGTTGACTCATGACGGCACCTTCATCGACGACCTGCTTGTGTACAGGATGGGGCCCAGTCACTTCATGCTCGTCGTCAATGCCGCCAACACCGCAAAGGACGTTGCCTGGATCAGCGAACAGGTGAAGGTCGCTGGTGATGCGGCCGTGGTCGATTCGAGCAGCCGATACGCGCTGATCGCGATTCAAGGGCCCGCGGCTCGTGAGGTGCTGCAGCCGCTGACGGGCGTCGAGCTGAGCGACATTCGCTACTACTGGTTTTCCTACGGTGAGGTAGCCTCGGCGCGCGTTACCATCTCCCGCACCGGTTACACGGGCGAGGACGGCTACGAAATATTCGTCCCCCCAAACATGGCGGATCGAGTGTGGCAGGCGCTTATCGAGTCAGGCCGTCATGCGGACGTCATTCCGTGTGGCCTCGGCGCCCGTGACACGTTGCGGCTCGAAGCAGCGATGCGGCTTTATGGGAACGACATCGACGAGTCGACGACGGTGCTCGAGGCCGGCCTGGGTTGGACGATCGGTTGGAAGAAAGTCGACTTCATCGGCCGCGACCGTCTCCTCGAGCAAAAGGAACGTGGACTTGCGCGCACGCTGGTCGGGTTCGAAATGCTCGAGCGTGGCATCGCGCGGCAGGGGTACGCCGTTGTGAGTGACGGGCAACACCTGGGACACGTCACGAGCGGCACACAGACGCCGTTTCTCAAGAAGGCCATCGGCATGGCCTACGTTCCCATGGCTCTTTCCGCGCCAGGGAGCTCGATCGATATCGACGTTCGCGGCCGCGCCACAAAGGCGCAGGTCGTGCCGCTGCCGTTTTACAAGCGTGTGGAGTGAGCATGCCGTACCCCACAGATCGCAAGTACACGAAAGACCACGAGTGGATTCGGCTCAACGGGGAGATCGCCGAGATCGGCATCACCGATTTCGCCCAGGATCAACTTGGCGATGTCGTCTTCGTCGAGTTGCCGGACGTCGGTCGCAAAATCACGGCGGGGGAGTCATTTGGATCCATCGAGTCGGTGAAGGCGGTCTCGGAGCTGTTCGCACCGATGAGCGGTGAGGTACTCGAAGTCAACCCCGCGCTCAAGGATCACCCGGAGGCCGTTAACGCAAAGCCTCACGAGACATGGATGGTGAAAGTCCGTCTGTCGGATCCCCAGGCGGCGGGATCGCTGCTCGACAGCGCGCAGTACGAGACGTTGACTCACGCGTAATGAGGTCACTCGACGCCAGCGATTGGTTCGCGCGCCGTCATATCGGACCGTCGCCAGACGAGCGCCATAAGATGCTCGAGGCCGTCGGAGCGTCGTCGCTCGACGCACTCATGGACGAGGCTATACCGGCCTCGATTCGGCTCAAGACACCGCTTTCGCTTCCTCCTGCAGAAAGCGAGCATCAATACCTCACTCGCCTGGGACACCTCGCGCATCGAAACAGAGTCTTCCGGTCGTACATCGGCCTGGGCTACTACGACACCTTCACGCCCAGCGTCATTCTGCGGATGGTGCTGGAAAATCCCGGGTGGTACACGCCGTATACCCCGTATCAAGCTGAAATCGCACAGGGGCGTCTCGAGTCGCTCCTGAACTTCCAGACGATGGTCACGGATCTGACCGCGATGGAAGTGGCGAGCGCCTCTTTGCTTGATGAAGCCACGGCCGCCGCAGAGGCAATGGCACTGATGTATCGTGCGCGGCCGAGCAACCGCAGCGACAGCGCGCATGCGGTCTGCCTTGTGAGCGACCGTTGCTTTCCGCAGACTGTCGATGTGCTTCGCTCCAGAGCGGAGCCGCTCGGTATCGATCTGCGTATCGTGCCGACCGCCCAGATGACGTTCGATGCGTCGGTCTTCGGCGCGATCGTCCAGTATCCGGACGCTCGTGGGGAGGTGCACGACTTGAGATCGCTGGTCGCGAAGGGACACGACTCGGGCGCGCTCGTGTCCGTCGGCGCCGATCTGCTGTCGCTGGCGATGCTCGTTCCTCCCGGCGAAATGGCCGCGGACGTGGTGTATGGAAGCGCCCAGCGATTTGGCGTTCCACTCGGATACGGCGGGCCACACGCGGCATTCTTTGCGACGCGTAACGGCTTTGTCCGTCAGTTGCCGGGCCGACTCATAGGAGTGTCTGTCGACAGCCACGGGCAGCGCGCGTACCGCATGGCTCTGGCGACCCGCGAGCAGCATATTCGTCGCGAGAAGGCCACGTCGAACATCTGCACCGCCCAGGCGCTGCTCGCCAACATGGCGGCGATGTATGCCGTGTATCACGGGCCTGAGGGGATCAAGGCCATCGCATCTCGCGTTCACATCTTGACCAGGGTGCTGGCAGCCGAACTCGAGGCGCTGGGTTTCGCGCAGGTCAATGCGCACTATTTCGACACTTTGTGCGTGAAGGTGCCAGGCGGGGTCGAGCCCGTGCTGCGGCGTGCACATGCCGCGGCGATGAATTTTCACCTAATCGACGAGCAGACGCTCTCGATCGCACTCAACGAAACAGTCGGCGCTTCGGATATTCGGGACATCGTCGATGTCTTTGCCGCCGCGGTGGACAAACAGTCCCACGCAATCGACTGTGAGTCGACGGCAGCGCGGCTGCAGGCGCTGTCGGTGGACGGGCTACCCGACGCTCTTCGACGCACAACGACCTTTCTGACGCACCCGGTGTTCAATGCCCATCACTCCGAATCGGAGATGATGCGTTACATCCGTAGCCTCGAACGGAAGGACATCGGGCTCGATACGTCGATGATCCCGCTCGGCTCATGTACGATGAAGCTGAACGCGGCGACCGAGATGCTGCCCATCACGTGGAACGCGTTCAGCCGCATGCATCCGTTCGCGCCGGAAGAGCAAGCGGAGGGCTATGCGCAGGTATTTCGCGAACTCGAGGCAGCGCTGTGCGAGATCACGGGATTCGCGGAAGTCTCACTGCAGCCAAACTCAGGAGCACAGGGAGAGTTCACCGGCTTGATGGTGATTCGCGCGTATCACCACGATCGCGGGCAGCCTCAGCGCAACGTCGTCCTCATCCCGGCGTCAGCGCATGGCACGAATCCCGCGAGCGCGGTCACAGCCGGCATGCGCGTGGTTGTGGTCCGCAGCCGGGCGGATGGCAGCGTCGATGTGCCCGACCTGAAGGCGAAAGCGGCGCAGCATCGCGATCGTCTGGCCTGCCTGATGATCACGTACCCGTCGACCCACGGCGTCTTCGAGGACGACATCCGTCATATTTGCGACATCGTCCACGAATATGGCGGGCAGGTGTACATGGATGGCGCGAACATGAACGCGCAAGTCGGGCTGACAAGTCCGGCGGCGATTGGGGCTGACGTCTGCCATCTGAATCTGCACAAGACGTTCGCGATTCCACACGGCGGCGGCGGACCAGGGATGGGGCCGATTGGCGTCGCTCGACACCTGGCGCCGTTTCTTCCCGGGCATCCGGTTGTGCGCATCGGCGGAAGCAAGGCGATTCCTGCGGTGTCGGCAGCGCCATGGGGAAGCGCGAGCATCCTGCTCATTTCCTATGCATACGTGCGGATGCTTGGCGCCCAGGGGCTGACGGACGCGACGCGTCACGCGATTCTCAATGCGAACTACATCAAGGCGCGCCTCGAGCATCATTTTCCCGTGCTGTACGCGCGCGAGAATGGACGAGTGGCACACGAGCTGATCTTCGACCTGCGCGCCTTCAAAGCAGGCGGCGTGGAGGAGATGGATGTCGCGAAGCGACTCATCGACTACGGCTTCCATGCACCAACCGTGTCGTTCCCGGTTGCCGGCACGTTGATGGTGGAACCCACGGAAAGCGAAGACAAGGCCGAGATCGATCGCTTTTGCGACTCTATGATTGCTATTCGGCGCGAGATCGAAGAGGTGGTGACCGGGAAGGCCGATTCGCAGGACAACGTTCTCAAGAACGCGCCGCACACCGCCGCTGTGGTCACCGCAACCGAGTGGCGACACCCATATACGCGCGAACAGGCCGCCTTTCCGCTTCCGTTCGTGCGGGAGCGAAAGTATTGGCCGCCGGTGGCGCGCATCGACAACACATACGGCGATCGCAACCTGTTCTGTTCTTGTCCGCCAGTGACAGAGTAGAGGTGGGCTTTAAGACCCGCCTGCACAATGCCGGAGTGCGCTTAGCATGCGTATCCTGACTGCCGCGCAGATGCGCGAAGCCGATCGATACACCATCGATGAAATCGGAATCCCTTCGCTTGTGCTCATGGAGAACGCCGGCCGGCAGGTCGTGGCGGCGATCGAATCGACCTACGAGTCGAAACTGGACGGACGCGTGGCTGTCCTCTGTGGCCGCGGTAACAACGGCGGCGACGGCTTCGTGGTGGCCCGGACGCTGCTGCAGCACGGCATTGAAACCTCCGTCTTCGTGATTGGATCGGTGTCCGAGGTGCGCGGCGACGCGCGCACGAACCTCGACATCCTCGGTCGCCTGGGTGTGACCGTCGTGGAGGTCGCCGACGAGCAAAGCTGGGAGCTGCACTTCTCCGAGATCTCGCAGTGTTCGCTCATTGTCGACGCGATTTTCGGAACGGGGCTCAAGACCGCGGTTGCCGGGATGATGGAGACGGTAATCGCCGACGTGAACGCGTCGGAGATTCCGATCGTGTCGGTGGACTTACCGAGCGGCCTGTCGGCAGATACGCCGCATTTGATCGGCGACTGTATCGACGCGTCTCTCACCGTGACCCTGGCCGCGCCGAAACTGCCGCTTGTGTTGCCGCCAGGCGAAGCCTATGCCGGCGACGTCGTTATCGCCGACATCGGCATACCGTACGAAGTCATCGAAAACCTCGAGGGGTCCCACGTCGAGTTGCTCACGCCCGAGCAACTTCGCACTGCCGTCGGACCACGGGCGGCGGATTCGCACAAAGGTGACTTCGGCAGGCTCACGATCGTTGCTGGTTCGGTGGGCAAGACGGGTGCAGCGCACCTGGCGGCGCTTGGGGCGTTGCGATCGGGCGCTGGCCTCGTAACGGTGGCGACGCCGCGGTGCTGCCTTCCGGTGCTTGCCGCGATGTCACCGGTATTCATGACGGTCGATCTGCCCGACGATGCATCTGGCACGTTGGCAGCGAGCGGTGTCGAAAAGCTGCTCGAACAGGCGCACGACGTCATCGCCTGCGGTCCCGGACTTGGCCGCACGCCAGAAGTAGCGCAGTTCGTGCGCGGTCTCCTCGAGCGTGTCACCGTTCCGCTGGTGCTCGATGCGGACGCGCTCACCGTGCTCGCCGATGATCCCGGACGACTGACAGCGCGCGAAGAACGCGATCTCATCATCACCCCGCATCCTGGTGAAATGGCACGTCTCATTGGAGCGTCCATTGCGGACGTCCAGGCGAACCGCATCCAGGTCGCCACAGACTTCGCGACTACGCATCGTGTTTATGTGGTGCTGAAGGGTCACCGCACGGTCATCGCGACACCGGAAGGGCGCGTCTACATCAATCCCACCGGCAACCCAGGCATGGCCACTGGCGGTACTGGCGACATCCTGACCGGGATGATTGCCGCATGGCTTGCCCAGTTGCTGGATGCCGAGGCAGCCTGTCGACTCGCCGTGTTCCTGCACGGGGCAGCGGGCGATCTTGCCGAGGGCAGTCAGGGGCAGGCGGCCATGATCGCGACCGACCTCCTCGACCATCTTGGCGGCGCATTGAAGGTGCTCGTTGAGCCTCCGGCCAGTGCCTGAACACATCACTAAATCTGAAGCCGAGACCGCCGGCATCGCCAGCGCTCTCGCTGCGTCACTGTCACCGGGGGACGTACTGTTACTCTCGGGAAATCTGGGCGCGGGAAAGACGGCGTTCGTGCGTGGATTGGCGGAGGGACTCGGCATCGATCCCGAAGATGTGACCAGCCCGACCTTCACGCTGGTTCATGAGTACCGGGGCGGGCGTCTCACGCTCTATCACGTCGATCTGTATCGACTCGAGCGAGCTGCCACCGACGATCTTGGGCTCGAGGAACTCCACCGGGGCGTCCTGGCAATCGAATGGCCCGATCGCCTCAGTCACGCACTGCCCGGCGCCCGTTTCATTTCCATCGACATTCTCGAGGGCGACGAGAGAAGAATCAGGTGGACTCATTCCATTCGGTAGTTGGGTGCTTCCTTGGTGATGGTCACGTCGTGGACGTGGCTCTCGCGCACGCCAGCGGGTGTAATGCGAATGAACTGCGCCTTGCGCTGCAGTTCAGGAATCGCGCCGCTGCCGCAGTACCCCATCCCGGCCTGCAGGCCGCCCATCAACTGATGGATGACGGCCTGCGCGCTGCCTTTATGCGCGACGCGACCCTCGATGCCCTCCGGCACCAGCTTGCCCGCGGTGCTTCCGCCTTCGAGATCGAATTCGTCCTGGAAATAGCGATCGCGGCTGCCGCGGCGCATCGCGCCGATGGATCCCATCCCGCGATACTCCTTGTAGCTGCGCCCCTGAAACAGGATGAGCTCGCCCGGGCTTTCGTCGGTTCCGGCGAACAGATTCCCGAGCATCACGCTGCTCGCACCAGCCGCCAGCGCCTTTACGATGTCGCCTGAGTAGCGCATACCACCGTCGGCGATGATTGGCACGTTCCGCGCCGCCGCCGCCCGCGCGCATTCGATGATGGCGCTGATCATCGGGACACCGATACCAGCCACGATACGAGTCGTGCAGATGGATCCGGCGCCGATGCCGACTTTGACGGCGTCCACGCCCGACCCAATCAACGCCTCCGTCGCCTCACCAGTAGCCACGTTGCCAGCAACGAGATCCGTGTTCGGGAACTCGCGACGAATCCGCGCGACCATGTCGATCACGTCCTGATTGTGTCCGTGGGCCGTATCGACCACGAGCACGTCGACGCCCGCGGCGACGAGCGCATGCGCACGCTCGAGCGCATCCTTCGCCGTTCCGATCGCGGCGCCGCAGCGAAGACGCCCGAGCGCGTCCTTGCACGCGTTCGGGTACTTGATCCCCTTCTGGATGTCCTTGACCGTGATGAGCCCCTTGAGCCGGAAGTCCTTGTCGACGACGAGCAGTTTCTCCACTTTGTGCTGATGAAGGAACGATCGCGCCTCGTCGAGTGTGGTCCCGACGGAGACCGTGAACAGTGGCGACTTCGTCATCACCTCATCGATCGGTCGATTGACATTGGTCTCGAAACGCAAATCGCGGTTCGTGAGAATCCCGACGAGCCGCCCCTCCTTGCTGCCGTCCTCGGTAATGGGAACACCGGAGATCCGGTAGTTCTTCATCAAGTCGAGCGCCTCGTAGATGCGATTGGAAGGGGAGAGCGTAATCGGGTTGACGATCATCCCGCTCTCCGAGCGCTTCACGCGATCGACTTCGGCGGCCTGTTCGTGAATCTGAAGGTTCTTGTGAATGACGCCCAGGCCTCCGAGCTGCGCCATCGCGATGGCGAGGCCGGACTCAGTCACCGTGTCCATGGCCGCACTCAGAATCGGCACGTTCAGCCGGATGTTCCGAGTGAGACGAGTGGATACATCCACCTGTGACGGCTTGACTTTCGAATGCTGGGGCACGAGCAGCACGTCGTCGAAGGTCAGTGCCGTGGTGATGGTCGTATCCGTGAGTTCAGGCGTCGAGACAGGGGCGGTCAGATCCATTGATTCCTCAAATGCACAAAGGCCGACGATTCGTCGGCCTTCATTCCTCACGCGGCTTGTCCATGGCACTTCTTGTATTTCTTTCCGCTCCCGCATGGGCACGGATCGTTGCGGCCGACCTTCGGTTCTTCCCGCCGCACCGTCTTGATCACATCGTCTCCGCCGGTTCGCGCTGGTGTCGGCGTCTGCGCTGCAGCCTGACTCGATCGCGCACCGCCAAATGCCGGCACGGGAGTCGCACCGGGATTGTTTGTCGTCATCGCGGTCGGAGCCCGCCGCGGCGCCGGTCGTGGTGCCCGCAGCGCCGCAGGCGCTTCCGGCTGGCCTTCCTCCATCGACACGGGACGCAGCCAGAACAAGTAGCGGACGATCTCCTCTTCGATGCGCCCCTTCATGTCCTGGAAGAGCGCGTAGCTTTCTTTCTTGTATTCGACGAGCGGATCGCGCTGTCCGTAGCCGCGGAGTCCGATGCCTTCCTTGAGGTGATCGAGCGAGTAGAGGTGATCCTTCCACTGCGCATCGACGATTTGCAGCATGATGTCGCGCTCGAGTCGTCTGAGCAACTCGGGGCCAATGGATTGCTCCTTGCGCTCGTAGCCGCCCTTGGCGACCGCCCAGATGGCGTCGGTGATCTCGTCGCTGCTCTTCGTCGCGAGATCGAGCGACTCGAGCTCCTTCGGGTCGATGCCGAACACGCGAGAGACTTCCCGCACGATCGCCGGGACATCCCATTCCTCGACGTCGAGCTGCTTGCCCGCGTAACGATCGACGCTGTCCTCGAGGGTCTCCTCGGCCAGCGCCAGCGCGTAGTCCCTGGTGTTGACGATTTCCTCTTCGGTGAGATGAATCGACCCTACGAGGATCTCGCGTCGCAGCGTGTAGACACTTTCACGCTGCTTGTTCATCACATCGTCGTATTCGAGCAAATGTTTGCGGACGCCGAAGTTCTGCGCCTCGACCTGCTTCTGCGCGCGCTCGATGGCGCGGGTCACCATGCCATGCTCGATCGGCACGCCTTCTTCCATTCCGAGGCGTTGCATCAGGCCGGAGATCCGATCGGACCCGAAGATGCGCATCAGATCGTCTTCGAGCGACAGGTAGAAGCGTGAGGAACCCGGGTCTCCCTGACGGCCGGCGCGGCCGCGGAGCTGGTTGTCGATGCGACGCGCCTCGTGGCGTTCGGTGCCGAGAATGTGCAGGCCGCCGAGACTCACGACTTCTTCGTGCTCGGAATCCATCTGGCTCCTGAAGTGAGAGAAGATGCGCTCCCAATCGGGTCGCGGGACGCGGTAGAACGCGTCGACATGGAAGAAGTAGACGAACTCCTCGTCGTCGACGAACTTCTCCTCGCCCTTGGGCAGCTTCTCGGCCACTTCCTCGGACAGAGTCTGCTGCCGGGCCGCGTGCTCGGCGTTGCCGCCGAGCAGAATATCCGTACCGCGGCCAGCCATGTTCGTTGCAATCGTCACGTTGTTCTTGTGACCAGCCTGCGCGACGATTTCCGCTTCCTGCGCGTGGTACTTCGCGTTCAAGACGACATGCCTGATCCCGCGCTTCTTGAGGAGTGAGGACAGTCGCTCGGACTTCTCGATTGAAACCGTGCCGACCAGCGTCGGCCGGCCCGACGCCTGCTTGTCGATGATGTCGCTGACGATCGCTTCGTACTTCTCGCGCTCCGTTCGATAGATCAGATCGGGTTCCTCGATTCGCTTCAGCGGGCGATTTGTCGGCGCGACGATGACATCGAGGTTGTAGATCTTTGCGAACTCGGCCGCTTCGGTCTCGGCCGTGCCGGTCATGCCGGAGAGCTTCTTGTACTTACGGAAGTAGTTCTGAAAAGTGATCGTGGCGAGCGTCTGGTTCTCGCGCTCGATCTTGACCTTCTCTTTGGCCTCGACGGCCTGATGCAGGCCATCGCTCCATCGGCGTCCGGGCATCAGGCGGCCCGTGAACTCATCGACGATGACGACCTGGCCGTCCTTGATCATGTACTCGACGTCGAGACGGAACAGGGTGTGAGCCCTGAGCGCCTGGTTCACATGGTGGAGCAGCGGCATGTTGACCGGGTCATAGAGGCCGTTGGAGTCCGGCACCAGGCGGTGGGAGAGCATGTCTTCCGACTTGGCCATGCCGGTCTCGGTCAGTGTGACCGTCTTGTGCTTCTCGTCGACGATGTAGTCGCCCGTCGTCTCGAGTTGCTCGCGATCCTCCGCCTTGACGTTGCCTTGCGTGACGGCGCCCTTCTTGAGCCGCGGGATGATTCGATCGACCTCGTAGTAGAGATCGGTCGACTCCTCGGCAGGGCCAGAGATGATGAGTGGCGTCCGCGCTTCGTCGATCAGGATGCTGTCGACCTCGTCGACGATGGCGAAGTGATGCCCGCGTTGAACCATGTGGCTCAACTCGAACTTCATGTTGTCGCGGAGGTAGTCGAATCCGAACTCGTTGTTGGTGCCGTAGGTGATGTCGGCGCCATAAGCGACCTGGCGCTGGTCGTCCTTGAGGTCGTGCTGGATGACGCCGACGCTCATCCCAAGGAAGCGATAGAGTCGTCCCATCCACTCCGAGTCGCGCCGTGCGAGGTAGTCGTTGACGGTAACGACGTGGACGCCCTTGCCTTCCAGGGCGTTCAGGTAGGCTGGCAGCGTTGCCACCAGCGTCTTGCCTTCGCCCGTTTTCATCTCGGCGATGGTCCCGTGGTGCAGCACCATTCCGCCGATCAACTGGACGTCGAAGTGCCGCATGTTCAGCACGCGGCGCCCCGCCTCCCGCACGACCGCAAAGGCCTCGGGCAGGAGATCGTGCAGGGTGGCGCCTCCCGAGAACCGCTCGCGGAACTCGACGGTCTTCGCGCGGAGCTGTTCGTCTGTGAGGGCTTGAATTACGGGTTCGAGCGCATTGATCTCGGCAACCCGCGGCCGTAGCCGTTTGATTTCACGTTCGTTCTGAGTACCGATGACCTTCGCGAGCAGTTGGCCAATCATGCGAATGGGGAGAGCTAACTACGAAGGAATATCTACCGATTGTAGCCAAGCGGCTCCGCAATCGGCAAGGAAACGACCGAGTTTCCGGGTTACTGGGCGCGGGGTTTCTGCTGCGTGAGTAGTTTGAGAGGATTGAGCAGTCGGCCGTTGGCCAGCACCTCGTAATGGAGGTGAGTGCCGGTCGCGCGGCCAGTCGAACCCAGGCGGCCAATCAAGTCGCCACGCTGCACGTGGTCGCCTTGACGGACTTCGAAGCCCGAGAGATGTCCGTAGCGTGTTTCCAGCCCGAACCCGTGGTCGATGATGATCAGGTTGCCATAGGCTCCCTGTCGACCTGCGTGGGTGACGATCCCGGCGGCAGTCGCAAATACCGCCTGCCCCTTATCACCCGCGATATCCAGGCCCGGATGGTAGTCTGCGCCGCCCGTCATCGGATCCGCACGCCGGCCCATGGTCGATGTGAGCCATCCATGAGCGGGCCATATCGATGGCGTCGCGTTCGCTAAGGCGTTGCGACGCTCGACGTTGCGTTGGACGAGATTGAGACGGGACTCGAGGCCTTCCAGCAGTGTCCGGAGCAGCCCAAAAGTGTCCTCGGGGTTGGCGAGCGCGGTCAGCGCGTTCGTATAGGTTGCTTCCTGTTTAGCAGCCGTGCCGACGTTGCCCCCCATGGCACGTGATTTCACAAAGGCCGGCAGCGTTTCCATCGCCCGCGCAAGGCTGGGATCCAGCGCAGCCCGGGCGCCGAGGTCCGTGATGGCGGTCTGAAGCGATTGAATCTGGCCGGAAAGCTCGGCGGTTGCAGTCCGATAGCTTTCATTTTCGAGCTCGAGTGCCCGCTGGCTGGCGTACAGGTCGGCGACCTCGGTTTTGGCCTTCCATGCGGCGCCGATGCCCACCAGTACGGGCAGAGTTACGACGGCGCAGGCAAACACCACGGCGGGACGGGCGGCAACGGTCACACGACGGACAACACCAGTCGTGCGATCAGCGACCAAAATTGTGTAACGCCGCGCTTGTTTCAAAACAGGTTCACTCGATCAATAAATCAGGGTGCCGACCAGGCACAACTGCCGGTCCGGCTTACACGGACCATACTATCGGATGCTGACGTGCCGGCGGGGAGGGGACCGACGTCATGAGACTACCACAGGACGAAATCAGTCTCCAACGGATCAGATGAGAGCGAAGATCGGGCGAACAATTCATGGGCTGTCCTCATGATCGGTATGGCTCGGCTGCAAGTGGTTGCAGCCGCCCTCTTGTTTTCGACGGGTGGCGCAGGGATCAAGGTTGCAGCGTTCTCAGGACTGCAGGTTTCTGCCCTGCGGTCGGGCATCGCAGCGGTCGCGTTGCTCATCTTCCTGCGCGGCCGATTGCTTTGGTCACCAAGCGTCGCATCAGCGGGGATCGTCTACGCGGCGACCCTGACGCTGTTCGTCGTGTCGACGAAGTTGACCACCGCAGCCAACGCCATCTTTCTCCAGGCGACGGCGCCACTCTACCTGCTTCTCCTTGGCCCGCTCATGCTGAGCGAGCACTTCAGACGTCGCGACCTTATCTATCTGCTGGCCGTGGCGCTGGGAATGCTCAGTTGTTTTGCGGGGCGCCCGCCAGCAACAGCAACCGCGCCAGATCCGGTCCGGGGCAACCTGCTTGCACTGGTGTGCAGTACAACGTGGGCGTTCACACTCATTGCCCTTCGGTACGTTGAACGCGACCACTCGCGGCCCGGCCTTGGGATGTCGGCGGTCGCGGTCGGAAATCTCTTCGCGTCGGTCGCTGCAATGCCGTTCGCCTGGCCGTTCCCTGACGCATCGACAGGGGAGTGGGCGACCATCGTGTACTTGGGTGTGTGTCAGATAGGACTTGCTTACGTCTTTCTCACTGCCGCAATCCGGCAACTACCGGCACTCGAAGTATCGTTGCTGCTGCTCATCGAGCCGGTCTTCAACCCTGTGTGGACATGGATGCTTCGCGGCGAGTATCCGGGTACGTGGACCATCGTCGGAGGCGCCATCATCCTCACTGCAACGGGTCTGCGCAGTCTGCACGACGCACGAGTAGCGATGAAGGTGGTCGCCCATTGAGAACCGGGGCTCGCCCCCGGTTCTCGTCAGCCGTGATCGTCGCCGCGTCAGCGAAGCAACGGGAACAACAGGCTCAAGCCGGTGAGCAGGGATGTCCCACCTACGATCACCGGAGCCCACGCATACCGTCGAAGCGCTTTCGACTGTTCAAGCCCAAGCTTCCGCAACAACCGCAACTCCTGAATGGTCCAGACAGCTGGATAGAGGACGGTCACCACGTAGAACAACAGCCACTGCGTCGCCGCGACACCCGAGGGATCTGGATACCTCCGGAAAGTCACGTAGGTAAGCGCGCTGGCGGCCGCGTAAATGACCACCAGAAGAAGGATCACGATTCTGTTTCTCATCAACAGCTATACCACCAGGCGGTTGCTGCCACTCCAAGGTAGGCCGAAGTCGCCAGCCCACACGGTTCGGGAACCCAGTAGAACCAAGGGGCACACCAAAATGCCATCTGCACACTGAGGTAATACATCTCCTGTTGGATCATCCGGCAGATCGACGGATCCGTCTGAGCGACGAGAGTCATTCCTGCGGACCGTCTGGACGCAGTGCGATCCAGAGCGCTTGCGGCGGTTTCCAAGGTATCCGCGAGTGCTCTCCAATGCCCCGTCACACCGTTGGCGAGCAGATCATCTACCACTCGCTGCCTCGCCGCGTAGTCAATGGTGGGCAGCGCAGGCAGCGGTACTGCCGACGAGCCGTCGAATCCGAATTCGCGTGCTTCCGCTCTGAACATCGCCAGGTCGATGTCGCGGCGAATCAACGCGTCACGCCCTTCGCGTGTAATCACGCCACGAAGAGTCTCTTTCACTCGCGCGTCGAATTGATTGCTCGCGCCCCACGTGGCGAGAAGGCGCAATGACGAGGCAAGTCGTCTCGCGTGCTCACCGGAAGGCGCCTTGCTCAGGCCTCGGACGGCTCGTTTCATTTCTGCGATCAGTTGAAGGGCTACGGGATCGCGGTCCGTTGCGCCGCCTTGACGCTGCGCGAAAGCGAGCTGAGTGTCCCCTCCAACGAACAAGGGCAACCCTGTGACTACGGAACCGACAAACACACGACGACCGACTTCCACACTCATACGTCACCCTGAATCCCGCACCCAATCCCGTGTTCGACCATTCGGTATTGCAGCGCCTCCGCCACGTGCTCCGACATGACTCTTTCGTCACCGGCGAGATCGGCGACGGTGCGCGCGACCTTGAGCACTCGGTCGTAACCGCGTGCGCTCAAACCCAATTGATCCACCGCTCTTCGCAATAACTGCCGTCCCTTGGCATCAGGGCGGCAAAACGCCGCCACGCGCAAACCGCGCAGGGCGGCGTTGGTCCGAGGACCCGCCTCCCCATAACGCGTGTGCTGAGCGTGGCGCGCGGCGATCACGCGAGTGCGAACGGACGCCGACGACTCGCCAGAGGCCCCGTCGACGATCGAGCCGACAGGGACTGCAGGGACCTCGACGATCAGATCGATGCGGTCGCGAAGAGGGCCAGACAACCGGTTCTGGTACTTGGCGACTTGAATCGGCGTACATCGGCACGGACGACGCTCGTCTCCGGCAAATCCACAGGGACATGGATTCATCGCCCCAACGAGGACGAAGCGGGCGGGGAACACGGCGGTCCGCGCCGCGCGGGCGATCGTCACGTGCCCTTCTTCGAGGGGTTGACGAAGGACCTCGAGGACGCGCCGATCGAACTCCGGCATTTCGTCCATGAAGAGCACCCCGTGATGGGCCAGCGAAATTTCGCCGGGGCGCGGAATCGATCCGCCTCCAACGAGCGCGACAGTGGAGATCGTGTGGTGCGGTGCGCGGAAGGGCCGTTCCGAGAGCAGCCCCTGGCCGGCCGGGAGCGTCCCGGCGACGGAGTGAATTGCCGTGCATTCCAGCGCTTCATCGAATGTCAGTGGCGGTAGGATCGTGCCGAGCCGTCTGGCCAGCATGGTCTTGCCCGAGCCTGGCGGGCCAGTAAGCAGCAAGTTGTGCCCACCTGCCGCAGCCACTTCGAGCGCGCGCCGCGCGAGCAGTTGTCCACGAACCTCCGCGAGGTCGGTTTCGGTTGAAGCCGGCGTGTTCGGTGCGATCACAGCCGTCGGCGCACGTTTGGCGCGACCTGGGTCATTCAACGCTTCGACCGCTTCGGCCAGCGACTGAGCGGTGCAGATGTCCAATCCCTCGACCACGCACGCTTCGGCGGCATTCTGCGGCGGAAGCAGCAACCTCTTGAGCCCGAGCCGTCGAGCGCCGACCGCGATCGGCAACACGCCGCGGATGCCGTTGATGGCGCCATCGAGCGAGAGTTCACCGACGATCACGGTGTCGTCTACGCAGTGCCGCGTCAGAGGACCGGACGTCGCCAGAAGTCCGAGCGCTATCGGAAGATCGAATGACGATCCTGCTTTGCGAACGTCGGCGGGCGCTAGATTGACGGTGATTCGGTGATGGGGGAATGGGAAGCCGGAATTGCGGATCGCCGAACGAACCCGGTCGCGGCTCTCGCGCACCGTCGCGTCAGGCAGTCCCACCATCGAGAAGTGGGGGAGGCCAAACGCGACGTCCACTTCGACGTGGACCGGGTAGGCATCGACCCCGAATACGGCGGCGCTGCGGAGGCTGGCGAGCACGACGCAGCCAATTGGTGCAAAATCGGGCGCTCCGCGAAATCATTCGAGATTGCTCGAATTTGGCGTTGAACCAGGCTGAAAACCTGGTGTTTGTGCAGCGCGAAACGAGCCCGGAGATCGGAGTTTTTGCGAGGGGTCGTGACGCGACTAGTTCGTCGCGAGCGTGGATAGGCTCTCGATTACGAGACGCTGGCCGACGTGGATGACGTTGCTGCGGAGACTGTTCAATTCCTTGATCAACGCCACCGTGGTGCCGTAGCGCTTCGCGATCGAAAACAGCGTCTCGCCACGCGCCACTCGATGGGTCGTGGTCGATTTGGTCGGGGTCTCCCCCGCAGCGCGCTTCGCGGTTGTCGATTTCGTGGGGGCTTCATCCGATGCCGGTTTCGCCGCGACCGCTGGTTGATCCGCTGCCGGCCGCGCCGCGACGTCAGTGGTGGTAAGCACCGCGTCAGGTGTCTGCGACGATGGCGTCTCGGTCCGAGCGGCGAGAAGCGTCGGGGCGCGCGGAATAATCAGTTGCTGACCGGTCTGCAGCCGTGATTTGGTCGACAGGTAGTTGGCCTCGGCCAGATCGGAACGGCTCACTCGCAGCTTCTTGGAAATCGAAAGCAGCGTTTCATCCTTCTTCACGGTGTAGTGGCTCAGCGGAGCGAGATCATCGATCCCCTGCTCGGTCAGCCGCGTATTGATTAGCGAGGCGGTACCCATCGGAACCTTGAGCTCGTATTCACTCGCCTTAACCGGTGTCGTCCAGCGGCGCAACTCGGGATTCAGATCCTGAATGTCCTGGACCGGGGCG
>Ga0075430_100000981_pt1 | contig 22489 bp, 20 predicted proteins | sample RhiMetdeltSRZDD4_FD_75294 | JGI IMG/M metagenome (GOLD analysis project Ga0075430, IMG submission 75294) | Populus rhizosphere microbial communities from Tennessee, USA - Rhizosphere MetaG P. deltoides SRZDD4 | ecosystem: Host-associated > Plants > Roots > Rhizosphere > Soil | place: USA... | reverse complement strand
TTGTGTGGCGTCATGGTAGGACGTGGGGTCAACACGACCCGCGCGTCAGCCGCCGCAGCGGTGACCACCGAACCCACCGTCGATCCCACTTCAACGGCCCAGGCGCTCAGCACATCCTCGGATAAGGCCTCCTCTGGAGAGCCTGTCTCCAGCCAGGAAGATCTCAAGGAACTGACCTACGCGAAACGGCTCGAGGCGCCGGAACCGCCGCCCGAGCCAGCAGTCGAATCGGTTGCCCCGCCGCCGGTGGCCGCGGTCGCCGAGCCTAAGGTGCAGCCTCCGCCCGTCGCTGCCACCGCGTCGAAGGTTGTGGATCCCGGTGAGCCGAAAGGGAATGGGTTCGTAGTGCAGGTCGCCTCGCTTCGCTCGCGTGATGAGGCAGATGCGATCGCTCGCCGTCTCACGTCGAAGGGATTCCCCTCGTTCGTGACAACGCCGGGGTCCAGCGGCCCGCGCGTGTTCCGTGTCCGCGTCGGTAAGTACGGTGACCGTCACGAAGCGGAGACCGTGGCCCGGCGACTGGAAAAGGAAGAACAGTTCAAGCCCTGGATCACCCGCTGAGTTACTCCTTCTCTGTTCTCTCAGGCGCGTTCCTCGCGCTCAGTTTTCCTCGCTACGGTCATCCGGCATTTGCCTGGGTGGCGCTCGTTCCGCTGCTCCTGGCATTGAGCGGTTGGAAAGGGCAGCCGGGACCTTTGCCAGGACAGCCTCCCCGCCGCGCATTTTGGTTAGGCCTGGTGACAGGGCTCGTCTACTTTGCGGGCACCGTGTACTGGACCAGCAGCGTCCTGGCCGTCTTCGGTGGCATGCCCATGTTCCTCGCGGTCTTCGCGATGCTGCTGCTCGCGACCTACTTGGCGGTCTACCCGGCCGTGACCGCGATGGTGCTCGCGTATTTAGTTCCGCGCGCCGGTCGATCCGCACTGTTCGTTGCGCCGGCCGCGTGGGCCGCGACTGAATATCTTCGAGGGCTTCTGTTTGGCGGCTTCCCGTGGGTGCCGCTTGGCAACAGTCAGGTCACCGTGCTGCCGGTCGCGCAGATCGCGAGCGTGTTCGGCGTCTACGGCCTTTCCGCACTTGTCGCGCTCGTCAACGCGTCGATCGCGTTCGCCTTGCTCAGCACGGGGCGCTCGAGGTGGACCGCCGTTTCTGCAACTGCGGTCCTTCTGATCGGCATTGCGGTGTGGGGTTCCTGGCGTGTCGCAGACGGATCGCTGACGCGCGAGGGCATGCCTATCCGCGTCGGGCTGATCCAGGGCAACGTCGCGCAGGAAGAGAAGATGTCGCCGACGCCGCAATCGAGGCGGCGGATCTTCACGACGTATCTGGCGATGACACGAGACGCCGTGCGTCGAGGAGCGGAATACATCATGTGGCCCGAGTCATCGACGCCGTTTACGTTTGGCCACGATCCGGCGGGTGATGCCGCGATCCGGGAGTTGGCCCGCGAAGTATCGGTGCCGATCCTGGTCGGCAGCGATCAGATCGTGGCAAATCCCGAGTTGCGCATGTACAACGCTGCGTTTCTCCTCGGTCCGGATGGGAACACGGTCGCGGTCTATCGCAAGATCCATCTCGTGCCTTTCGGCGAGTTCTTTCCGATGCAGGAATGGCTCACCTTCGCGGCCCCGCTCGTCAAACGATTCCTGCCCTTCACCGCCGGCGACAGCGTCGTGATGCTGCCGGTCAACGGCCATCCGACCAGCACGGCGATTTGCTACGAAGTCGTCTTCCCCTCGTTGATGCGTGAGGCCGTGCTGCAAGGGAGCCAATTGCTGACAACGGTCACCAACGACGGCTGGTACGGCACCTCGTCGGCGCCCTATCAGCACTTCGAGATGGCATCGATGCGCGCGATCGAAGAAGGCCGATACCTGGCCCGTTCGGCGAACACGGGAATCAGCGGCGTGGTCGATCCGTACGGACGAATTGTGCAGGCTTCGGCTATCTTTGAACAGGTCGGGCTCGTGGTGGAGGCGCGGTTGCTCACAGGGCGCACGATCTACTCGCAGATCGGAGACGTGGTTGCGTACGTCGCAATTGCGCTGACGCTCATTGCAGTGGTTTCAGGAGGTCAAAGGTCAAGAGTCAAAGGTCAAAAGTAAGGTCAAAAGTACGAAGTACGATGTGCAAGGTGCAAGGTTGCAGGTGCAAGGTTCTTGGTGCAAAGCCTAAGGAGATGTACGTGGCGCTCGACGACGAAGTGATCCGCCAGCATGATGACCTCAATCGAAGATCCCTCGAGCTTCGGAGGCATCTTTGAAGCGGCTCGCCCCGACCAACAACTAGCTGACATCGAAAAGACGATCGCCGACCCGTCGTTCTGGAGTAACCAGTCCGAGGCGCAAAAGGTCATGCAGCGGCGCCGGCGGGTGGAAGACGACCTCACGTTGCTCAGGTCGCTGCAGCGGCGAAGCGATGACCTGAACGTACTCTTCGAATGGGCAGAGTCCGGGGAGGACGTGACCGCGGACGTTACACGTGGTCTCCAGGAATTGCGTCAGGAAGTCGAAGCGGCCGAGACCAAGAAGATGCTCGGCGGTGAACACGATCGAACGAATGCGATCGTGACCATCCACCCTGGCGCGGGCGGGACCGAATCGCAGGACTGGGCAGAGATGCTCTTGCGCATGTACCTGAAGTGGTCCGAACGTCGAGGCTTCAAGCGCGACATCATCGATTACCAGGATGGCGACGAGGCAGGCATCAAGAGCGCCACGGTGTTGATGATGGGGGACTACGCATACGGACTGATGGCTGCAGAAGCCGGGGTCCATCGACTGGTTCGCATTTCTCCGTTCGATCAAGCGGCGCGACGGCACACATCGTTTGCGTCGGTTTTCGTCTGGCCTGAGCTTCCCGAGGACGTCGACCTCGAAATCGAGGAGAAGGACCTGCGAGTCGACACCTATCGCTCGAGCGGCGCTGGCGGTCAGCACGTAAACGTCACCGATTCCGCGGTCCGCATCACGCACCTGCCGACTGGCATCGTCGTGTCGTGCCAGAACGAGCGATCGCAGCACAAGAACCGCGCACAGGCGATGAAGGTGCTCAAGGCGCGCCTTTTCGATCTCAAACAGAAGGAGCAGCAGGCCAAGCTGGAGCAGCTCGGTGGTGAAAAGCGTGACATCGCCTTTGGCAGTCAAATCCGGAGCTACGTGCTGCAGCCTTACCAGATGATCAAGGACCACCGCACGAAGGTGGAGGTCGGCGACGTCCACCGTGTGCTCGATGGCGACCTCGACCAGTTCATCAAGACGTATCTGATGCAGAAGGCCAGCGGTACGCTTGGGACCGCGGCTCCCGCCGACGACAGCGACTAGGGAGCATCGTGCTGCACGACCTGAAGATCAGTCGAATCGATTACTCCTGACTACTGGCGATTCAGCGCCTGGACACTCGGCCTGCTCGAGCTGATCGCGCTGACACTCGCGTCGTTCGGCGTGTTCGCCACACTTAGTCAGTCGGTCGTCGACCCAACCGCGGCTCAGTCTTGGCAGTTCCGCTTCGGCTTGCGATTCGACCCACCGAGCCGTATAGTGGCCTTGAAAGCGTTGTAGCGTCTCCATTTCGGTCGGCGCGTCCAGATTTGCCAGCCTGAGGTCACACGCCTCACCCTAACACCTCCGAACGGGCCGGTCGCTACGAGATCGGAGGTCCACGATGATTACATCCTCGCGTCGTTACTGGAACGACCTTGTGAGTTTTGACGGTGGTCTTGCTCTGCTCATGATGGACGGCCTGCTGGCTATTCCGCTCGTCATGGCTGCCTTTTTCTATCCCTTACAAGTGCTGGTGTTCGTCGTGATCCTCGCCGTGCTCAGCTTCGCCGGATACGAGGGCTTCGTGATGTGGCGTAAGCGGCATCCCACCCATATTTGAGTTCTTGCACAAGGTAGCGGCGGGTCTCCAGACCCGCCGTGGAAATGTCGGTTTGATCAAGCTTCGGTCTGACTACCTTGACCCCGCGTCGTTTGTCTTCGCGATCGTCGCTGGCATGGCGACGCTGTGCAGTTTTGTGAGTGCTGTCGCGCTGTGTGGTCCCGAGTGGCGCCCCGCGAGGCTCGATCCAACGATCGCCCTCCGGCGGCAGTAACCGCCATCGGCTTTTTGCTTGCCAACGCGACAGGCTGGGCCGTATAGTGCCCTTGAAATAGCGTCGCCGCGTCGCCGTATCCTTTAACCGGCGCGTCCAGATCTGCCAGCCTGAGGCCAGACGCCTCACCCTGACACCTCCGAACGAGCCGATGACCACGACCGGAGGGTCTCGATGATTGCACTCCTGCGTCGTTACTGGAACGACCTGGTCAGCATGGACGGTGGGCTTTCCCTGGTGATGATGAATGGCCTGCTGGCTATTCCGCTTCTCTTCGCTGCGTTCTTTTATCCCTTACAGGTGCTTGCATTAGTCGCGGTTCTTGCCGTCGTCAGCCTTGGCGGATACGAGGGCTACGTCATCTGGCGGAAGAGGCACCCCACCCACCGCTGATTACTCGACGGCGGGCGGAGTTGCGACGGGGGTGACCGGCTGGGCCGCGGGATCCAGTGGAATCATGCCAGCCGGTTGTGTCCCGTTGATGAAGGCTTCGGGCAGCCCTGAATCCAACGTAACAAACACGATGTTGCCGGGCGCGTCGAATGTGGGAGGCGCGTTGCGGTCTCCGTGCGCCTCGATGTAGGCGTGGATGAAATCCATCCAGATCGGAAGCGCAGCCTGTGCGCCGGTCTCCCCGTTGCCGAGCGGCTTCTTCTCGTCGTAGCCGACCCAGACACCCACCGTAATCTTCGGATCGAAGCCGACGAACCAGGCGTCGGTGTATTCGTCCATCGTCCCGGTCTTTCCAGCGAGAGGCCAATCGAGAGCCTTGGCCGCTTCTCCCGTGCCGTGCAACACGACGCCGCGCAGCAGGTTCGTCATCACGAAGGCGGTATCGGCCCTGATGGCTTCATGTCCAGTGGGTCGCGTCTCCTCGAGGACGTTTCCTTCGCGGTCGGCAATCGACACAATCGAGTAGGGATCCATGCGAACGCCGCGATTGGGGAACGCCGAGTACGCGCTCGTGACCTCGACGAGGGTGGCCTCTGCCGCGCCCAGGGCCAGAGAGAGGAACGGCTGGTAGTCGCCCTTGAAGCCAAACTGTTTGGCGTAGCGAACGACTTCCGTTGGACCGACTTCGGCCATGGCTTTGACCGCCGGGATATTGCGCGAGTCTTCGAGCGCATGACGCAGCGTCACGGGTCCTTCGAACTTCCGGTCGTAATTGAGCGGCTCATACGGCGGCTGATTCGGACCCGGCTCATACGACACAGGTTCGTCGACGAAGACTGAGACTGGAGTGAAGCCACGATCGATGGCGGCGGTGTAGACGATGGGCTTGAACAGAGAACCTACTTGCCGCCGCGCCTGCGTTGCACGATTGAACTTGCTCCGCGTGAAGTCGAAGCCTCCGACCAGTGCCCGAACCTGACCGGTTTCGTTGTCGATTGCGAGCAACGCTCCCTCGACCAGGGGCGATTGCTCGAGCACGAGCACCTTCGGGGCGTTGCCATCGAGTTGGCGCACCTCGACCTCGATCAGATCTCCGACCTTGAACAGGCTCGAAGCGGCGGTGCGGCGCGTCCATTGAAATGCGGAGGCGGCGAGTTCGACTTCGTGGCTGCCGATCCGCACGCGCGCGTTGCCGCGCTCCTTGGGTGCGGGCACGAACGTGACGACGGCCGGAACGATGTCCCCGGCGAGGATGGCCTGAGACCAACGCTCGTGTCGAAACGCCGCGATGTCTTTGCCCTCGGCGACGACGTTGTGCGCCGGCTTGCGATAGCCGCTTCGTCGTTTGTCGATGCGTCGCAATCCGCGATCGAGAGCGAGATTGGCTGCTTCCTGCAGCTTCACGTCGAGTGTTGTCTGCACGCGGAGCCCGGCTTGATACAGAGCGTCAGCGCCGTACTTCTGCTCCAGGACCTTGCGAATCTCCTCGACGAAATAGGGCGCGATCGACTGAGTGGCCGCGGGCTGCCCTTGAAGGACGAGCGGGCGCTTTGCGGCTTCGGCGGCTTCCGCCCCCGTGATGTACCCCTCTTCGGACATGCGGCGGAGCACGTAGGTATTGCGTCGCGCCAGGTTCTGTTCGGGATTCCTGAAGGGGCTCAGCCGCGAAGGGGTGGGGATGATGGCCACAATCGAGGCCGCTTCTTCGAGCGACAAATCCTTCGCCGGTTTATCGAAATACATCCGAGCCGCCGCTTCCACGCCGTAAGCGCCGTGATCCAGCGGGACGTGATTCGCGTAGAACGCGAGGATCTCGTGCTTCGTGTAGCGCTTCTCGAGCTGGAAGGCAATCATCCATTCCTTGATCTTGCGCTCCAGGCCTTCGGTGCCGGAGCGCGCGAACACGCCGCCGCGCATGTAATCCTGCAGGAAGAGCATCCGCGCGACCTGTTGGGTGATCGTGCTCGCGCCGCGCATGCGATGGCCGGTGCCAAGGTCACGGATGGCGGTGACGACGAGGCGCGAGACACTGATGCCGAAGTGACTCTCGAACTCCGCGTCCTCGCTGGCGATGATCGCCTGACGCAAGACGGGCGCGATGTCCTCGTAGCGAATGACCACGCGCCGTTCGGTGGCGAACTCGCCAATCTGCTGACCATCAGAGGCCATCAGGCGAGTGATCGTGCTCGGCTTGTAATCGTCGAGCGCACTGATGGCGGTGACGTCGTCGGCATAGACGAACACCAGCCCGCCAAGCGTGCCGAGGAGGGCGGTGAGAATGAAAAGCGCCAGAAGGCCCGCACGACGGGCGAACCGGATCACGACCCTGGTGCCGGGTCGAAGCGCTGAACTGCTTGCTTCGGTCACGTCAGTGCTTATCGGCTTCTTGTCGAGAGTGTCCGTAGAGGCGGTCTTTGGACCCGCCTTAAGCCTTTCAGACAGTATACGCAGAAATCATTGGGACACTGTGATTTATGAGCGTGTGCCCCGGCCATATGCTGCGGCCACATTGACAACGTAACACTCAGATTTGATAATAAGCCAAAGCTAAAGCCGTCAGCGAAAAGGACACGAGAGACATGAGCAAAATCATCGGCATCGACCTGGGCACCACCAACTCTGTTGTGGCCGTCATGGAAGGCGGGGAGCCCGTTGTAATCACCAACCCCGAAGGCAGTCGACTGACTCCGTCCGTGGTGGCTTTCACCAAGACGGGCGAGCGGCTCGTCGGGCAGGTGGCGAAACGCCAGGCGGTGACCAACCCGGAGAACACCGTCTTCTCGATCAAGCGCTTCATGGGGCGGCGCCACACCGAGGTCACCGAGGAACAGAAGATGGTGCCCTACTCAGTGGTCTCGGCGCCCAATGGCGACGTCCGTGTGAAGGCGGGTGGGAAGGAATACGCGCCGCCGGAAATTTCCGGGATGATTTTGCAGAAACTGAAGCAGGCCGCCGAGCAGTACCTGGGGCAAACGGTGACCAAGGCCGTAATCACCGTTCCCGCCTATTTCAACGACGCTCAACGTCAGGCAACCAAGGAATCGGGAAAGATCGCGGGGCTCGAGGTCATGCGGATCGTGAACGAGCCGACCGCTGCGGCTCTCGCCTACGGCCTCGACAAGAAGAAGGACGAAACGATCGCCGTGTATGACTTCGGCGGCGGCACCTTCGACATCTCCATCCTGGAAGTGGGCGAAGGCGTGGTCGAAGTGAAGGCCACCAACGGCGACACGCACCTTGGGGGCGACAACCTCGATCAGCGCGTGATCGAGTGGATCGTCGCCGAGTTCAAGAAGAGCGACGGCATCGACTTGAGCAAGGACCGCATGGCGCTCCAGCGCCTGAAGGAAGCCGCGGAGAAGGCCAAGATGGAGCTCTCCACCGTGATGGAGACCGACATCAACCTGCCGTTCATCACCGCGGACCAGAGTGGACCGAAGCACATGCAGTTGAAGCTGACTCGGGCAAAGTTCGAGCAGCTCGTCGAGGATCTGCTTCAGAAGACGGTCGGGCCGACAAAGACGGCGCTTTCGGATGCCGGTGTCGATCCATCCAAGATCGACGAGGTCGTGCTGGTCGGTGGCTCGACCCGCATCCCGCGTGTCCAGCAGATCGTCAAGGATCTGTTCGGCAAGGAGCCGCATCGCGGCGTCAACCCCGACGAAGTGGTCGCGGTCGGCGCTGCCATTCAGGCTGGTGTGCTGGCTGGGGAAGTGAAGGATCTGCTTCTCCTTGACGTCACGCCACTGTCACTGGGAATCGAGACGCTTGGCGGTGTGATGACGACGCTCATTACACGCAACACCACCATCCCGACGCGAAAAAGCGAGACGTTTTCCACCGCGGCCGACAGCCAGACCAGCGTCGAGGTGCACGTGCTACAGGGTGAGCGGCCGCTCGCCCGCGACAACCGGACGCTCGGGCGATTCCAGTTGGTGGGCATTCCACCCGCGCCGCGCGGCATTCCGCAGATCGAGGTCACCTTCGACATCGACGCCAACGGCATCGTCAATGTGTCAGCCAAAGATCTGGGGACGGGCAAGGAGCAGAAGATCACCATCACTGCGTCGAGCGGCCTGAGCAAGGAAGAGGTCGAGCGGATGATGAAGGACGCCGAGTCGCACGCGGAAGACGACAAGAAGCGTCGCGAGGAGATCGAAACGCGCAACAAGGCCGACCAGGCGGTGTACGCAGCGGAAAAGATGCTGCAGGAGATGGGCGACAAGCTCACGCCGTCGGATAAGGCGGCGGTCGAGAACGCGGTCGAGGGATTGAAGAAGGCGATCGCCGACAACGACGTCGCCGCCGTCAACCGGGCGATGGATCTGCTCACGCAGATGCAGCACAAGGCGGCGGAAGCGCTCTACAAGAACACGGGGGCAGCAGCGGCGGGCTCCGAGGGTTCACCCGGTTCAGCGGGATCGGCAGGTTCGTCTGGCTCGGAGGCGCCACGTGGTTCAGCGGGTTCGCCTGACGGCGGCGACGTCATCGACGCTGAAGTCGTGGATGACAAATAGAACGACTGTTGATTTGGGGATTGTTGATTCGTTGGTGATTGTTGATTTGTGATCGTTGATTGGTGCCGACCGGACGAGGGTGTGAACCGAGAGTCCAATCCCCAATCAACATTCAACAATCAACGACGAATCATTAATCAAAGATCAAAGATCGATTAATGGATTTGTACATCGTCCTCGGCGTGCAGCAGGGAGCGACCGAGTCCGAGATCAAGCGGGCTTATCGTCGTCTCGCGCGTCGGTATCACCCGGACATCAATCCTGGTGATCAGACGGCAGCGGCGAGGTTCCGTCAGATCCTGGAAGCGTACGAAACGTTAATCGATCCAGCACGGCGATCCAGGTATGACGCCGGTCATCCGACCGGCGCCGACGGTGCTCAGACGGGAAGCGGGTTCGAAGGGTTCGACTTCTCGACGCGCGGCGTGGACTACTCGGCGACTTTCGGCGACCTGTTCGCGGAGGTGCTGACCGAGCGCGGCGCCCGGCAGGTCTCGCCGCAGCGTGGCGCCGATCTGCACGTCGAGATGCAGGTCACGTTCGAGGAAGCGCTCTCAGGCGGCCCACGGGCGATGACGGTCACCCGTCGCGACCACTGCCGCGCCTGCGCCGGAAGCGGACGGACGCGGACGACGACGGGGCCTTGTCATCTGTGTCAGGGTACGGGCGCCGTGCGGTCGGTGCGCGGGCACATGATCTTCTCGCGGAGCTGTGGCGCGTGCGGCGGCACGGGACGACAGCGGCCGAGGCCGTGCGAGCCGTGTGCGGGGACGGGCCAGGAGACGCGGAGTGAGACGGTCATCATTCGCATTCCTCCCGGTGTTGCCGATGGCGACCGGCTGCGTGCTCCGGCGAAGGGTAACGTCGGCGTCGGAGGCGGTCCGGCCGGCGACCTGTATGTGACAGTCAAGGTGGGCGCCCATCCGGTGTTCCGCCGCGACAACGACGATCTCCACATGTCTGTTCCCGTTGCCGTCCACGAAGCGGCGCTGGGAGCGCGCGTGGAGATTCGAACACTCGATGGCGCCGCGCGCCTGCGGATTCCGCCAGGGACCCAGACCGGCCAGCGTTTTCGTCTGCGGGGACATGGGGCCCCGTCAACAATCAACGGGCAACGCGGGGACCTGATCGTCGAAGTGCGAATCATGTTGCCCAAGCTGCTGGACGAGCGCTCGAAGGAGTTGCTGCGCGAGTTCGGGCGGATCAACGTTGAACCCGTGCGGGAGTAGCGAGGATGGCTAAGCGTGGCGAGCGCGGGAAGGCGTACTTCATGATCAGCGCGGTGTCGCAGAAATACGACATCCACCCGCAGACGCTGCGCCTGTACGAGCGGGAAGGGCTGCTGAAGCCGTCGCGCACCGAAGGGAATACGCGCCTGTACTCGGAAGAAGATCTCGAGCAACTCGAGACCATCCTGACGCTCACCCGTGATCTCGGTGTCAACCTTGCCGGCGTGGAGATCATCCTGAACCTGCGCCGGAAGATGGAGTTGATGCAGACCGAGGTGAATCAGTTCATGGACTACGTGAAGCGCGAGATGGCGCGAGGCATCGACGATTGGGAACAGCGCCTGGGCACGGCGCTCGTGAAATCGTCGCCCACCGATCTCGTTCGGCATACACCGCCGGCCGATACCATCGAGGTTGAGGAAGGAAAGGCCAAGCGGAAGACCAACAACTGACTGGCGCGCACGCTACAGCGTGCGCTCTACAATGCGTGGAGCGCTCGACAATGCATAGAGCGGGGTTAACCCCCGCGGTTACGAGCGGTTACTAGGAACTGGGCACGACTCGAACGCTGGTGGGTGCTCCTGGGGCTGATCCCGCCTGCGGCTTCCAGCCGAGTTGAACCACCTCGAAGTCGCTGGCCGTCAGCCCGCTGAACGCGGGATTGAGCACGCCGTTGTTCCAGCGGGTGTCGAACATGCCGCTGATGTACATGTCAGATCCGTTGTCGGCCACGATCAGGCCGTATCGCTTCATCGCGCGAAAGATCTTCTGCGCTTCCGCCGGATACGATGAGAGGTTCACGCTGGCCTTCAGGCGGAGGCGAGCGCCCATGGGCAGTGCGCCGGTGGTCGAGCCCGCCCGGTGCGACGCCGGGTACACGTAGCCGTTTGTCGAACGAACGGTCACGCGAAACGCGTGGTTGATCTCGCTCGAACCGAACACCTCGTCGTAGCGGACGAGCCCTGGCAGGATCGCCAGGCCGGCGGCATCGGCCGACGTCCAACCATCGGGCCGGCGTGCGCTCGTGTTCATGTCGAAGAACGCTCCCGATCCCGCGTGCCACTGAGCGCCATCGAAGAACACGTTGTACAGCTCGTAAAGGTGCTTGTTGTCGCGGTCGACGATGATCAGATGACGGTCCGCCGATCGTCGATCGACGTTGCCCGGTTCACCGCCTTCGATCCAGTGTGGTTGCGTGATCGCTTCATCAGGAATTGGATAGAAGGGATAGCTTTGATCGGTCGTGTGATTGACACCGTCGCTTTCGTCCGAGTAATCGAACTGCACGGTGCGTTTTGTCTGGGTGCCATCAACGACGACGTATGGGAAGCCGTAGATCGAAACGCTTCCCGGTGACGCTTCGCCGCCAAAATCCGGGTGCAGGCGCCGCGTCGATCCGTTGTTGATGAAGCTGATGTAGGCGCTCGAGTTGGTATCGAGCGGTGCCGCCGACACGTCGACGTTCCACCAGTTGTCAGCCGGGAAGAGCGGCAACGGTGTTGGAAGCGGTCCACCGAGAGTCGCGGCTGCGAGCTCGATCGCGAGCGCGACGAGAGATACACCGGTGGTGATGGCCAGTCGATGGCGCTTCATGATCTGGAGCATGTGGCTCGGTCGAGCGTGGGCAACGGACGTGCCACGCGAGTTTGTTCGCAAATCGCGGCGTCAGGCGCCGAGCCTCGAACGGTTCTGTCATCCGACCGCGCAATTTCTGCGCGCGGTGTTCGCATCGCCGTGATCGCGAATGCACGATCCGAGTTACCATGTCGCGTGACCTGTGCGATCTGCGAAGACACTGGATGGAAGACAACCGCGATCGATGGTGTCTCGCGAGTGACCAGGTGCGAGTGCTGGCATCAGCGTCAATCGCAATCGCTACTCAAGAACGCCCGCATTCCTCGCCGCTACGCCCACTGCGAGCTCAGTAACTTCGAGATTCACGGGGATACTCAGCGTGCGGCGCATCAAAAGGCCATTCGTCTTGTTGAGCAATTTCCAGTCGTCGAGAAGGGGCTTCTCTTCTACGGTGATGCCGGCGTCGGCAAGACGCACCTCGCCGTCGCCTTGATGAAAGAGGCGATCGTTCGCAAGAGTGCCCGGGCAGTATTCTACGAAGTTCGCGAGCTGCTGAAGATGGTTCGCGATACGTATCGCGACTCAACAGAGCTGTCGGAGCTCGATGTACTCAGGCCGGTACTCGAATCCGAACTGCTCGTGTTGGATGATCTCGGCGCGGAGAAGAAATCAGAATGGGTCGACGAGACGATCGGCCTAGTCGTCAACACGCGATATAGCGAACGCCGGTTGACGGTCATCACCTCGAACCTGCGGGATAACGTCGATAGTACCGAGCCCATCTCTTTTGCGTATCAACTCGGTTTGCGTACGCGCTCGCGTCTAAAGGAAATGTGCGAATGGTTGTTCATCGACGCGGTCGATATGCGCGAGGTAGGTCGATATCCCACACCTGAAGACATTGCGAATTGGGAGAAGACTTCCCCGGCATCCTCGAAGAATCGCAGAGGGTCCTCGCTACCTCCCAAAGCCAGTAATCAGGTGAAAGCTCAGCTCAAGAAACGCGAGAGCGACGGCAAGGCCGACTTGAAATGGCCAGGGGGCCGCGCCGGTTCGCGGTAGGTGCGTGCTCGGGCTCTACGTTCACATTCCCTTCTGCTCGGCCATCTGCAACTACTGCAACTTCAACCGTGGTTTGTTCGACGCTGACCTCAAGCGCCGATATCTCGGCGCTCTTCTCACCGAAATAGGTAGGAAGGCAGACGGATCCCCGGCGGATACGATTTTCTTCGGAGGGGGCACGCCGTCCCTGCTCGAACCATCCGAGGTGAAGAGCATCATCGACGAATGCCGGAATTCCTTTGCTCTGGCGCCGGCCGCCGAGATCACGCTCGAAGCCAACCCGGAGACCGTCACCCGCGACCGGTTGCGGGCATTTCGCGACGCGGGAATCAATCGCCTCAGTTTCGGTGTCCAATCCTTTCGCGACGAAGAGCTCCAACGTCTGAGCCGATTGCATTCCGCTGCGCGGGCCTGCGAGGCGTTCGAAATGGCGCGAGAGGCGGGGTTCGACAATATCTCGCTGGACCTCATGATGTGGCTGCCGCAGCAGTCCGTCGCGGAGTGGTTCTCGTCGATAGACGCGCTCATCGGCCTTGGCCCGGAGCATGCATCGTTGTACCTGCTAGAGATATATCCGAACGCGCCTCTGAAGGACACGATGGCGCGTTCGCGGTGGTCGCTCGCTCCTGACGATGACGCGGCGGAGATGTACCTTGGCGCGATGTCCCGATTAGATGACGCCGGGTACACGCAATACGAGATTTCGAACGTTTCGAAGCCGGGGCTCGAGTCGCGGCACAACCTCAAGTACTGGAGCGATGGGGAGTGGCTCGGGTTCGGGTGCGGGGCGCACTCGACGCGGAGAGGGATCAGGGAGAAGAACGTCGCCTCTACTGAAGACTACGTTTCGGCAATCGTTGCCGGGAGGTCGGTCGAGACTGAGCGCCGTGTGCTGAGTGGCCAGGAACGCCTGGAGGAAGCGACCTTCACCGCGTTGCGTTTGACGCAAGGTGTCAACCTCGAAATAGTGCGATCGCGCTACGGGGTAGACCTGTGGGAGCGCCACGGAGAGGAGTTGGCTCCGTTCGTCGAGCAAGGCTTGTTGATCTATGATGGCGGCTCCATCCGCCTGACACGGGATGGGATGCTGCTGGCAAACGAAGTAATGGCTGTTTTCATAGGTCCGCCGGTACGTTAGGATTGGCACCCATTTCGAGGAGGACTTGAAGATGCGACGATTGTCCGGAGTCTTGTTGGCTGGCGCGATTCTCCTCTTGCCGGCATTCTCGCAGACCACGCTGGCGCAGGAGAAGGCCCCGCCGAAGACGACTTACACGGGTGAAGTTGTGCTCGCGGCCTATACCATCAATCCCGGTAAGGAAGCCGACTATGAAAAGGTGATCGCGACGTTGAAGGACGCGCTGGCGAAGTCGGCAAAGCCCGAGGCCAAGCAGCAGCTTGCCGGTTGGAAGATCGTGAAGAACTCGGCCGCCCAGCCTGACGGCAGCTCCCTCTATGTGCACGTCATCTCACCCGTCGTCAAGGACGCGGACTACTCGATCACCAACATCGTCTACGAGGTGGTCACTGACCCGATGGCGCGAACCGACTTCTTCAATCTCTATAAGGGCGCGTTGCAGAAGCCGTTGTTCGTGATCCAGGGGCCGGTCACTTCCGATTTCGCGAAGTAGCGCGCTCGCGCCGTACAATGACAAGCCACGGGTGGCCGTTGCCGCTCGTGGCTTTGTTGTTTTATGGAGGCGATTCCGATGCGAGTGGTTCTGACTGCGGGTCTCGCGGTCATGGTCTCGTCCGCGGCGCTGCACGCACAGCAACAACCCCCGCCGCCGGCGGCGCCTGCAGCGACTGCTCCCACTCCGCCCACGGTGACCGCGTCGCGAACATTCACGGCGCCAGCGGGAATGATCCTCAACGCGGTGCGTCCCGAGCGCGTGGCCGATTTCGAGAAGGTCATCGCGTTCTTGCAGAGCGCGCTCGAGTCATCGAGCAATCCGACCGTGCGCGCGCAGGCGCAGGGATGGCGTGTGTTCAAGGCGTCAGAGCCCGGGCCAAACGGAGCGGTGGTGTACGCGTTCTTCTTCGACCCGACAGTGCAGGGTGCCGACTACGGTCTGGGTCGCATCCTTGCCGAAGCGTACCCGGATCAGGCGAAGCTCCAGGAGATCTGGAAGCTCTATACAGATTCACTCGCCAGCGGCGGGAGTCTGCTCAGTCTCACGCCAGTGAAGGCCGGCGCGGCTGCCGAATCGCCTGAGGTTAAAGAAGCCACTCCAAAGCCACCGCAACCGTAGCGCGCGGGCTTCAGCCCGCGCGATCACTCAGAACTTCAGATTCAAACCGACGTACCACCGGTGAACTGTGTCTTCGAGTGGTGAGCCTCGCAGGTTGAAAATGCGGTAATCCACTCGCGCGCGGATCGGCCCCACTACCGAAATCTTCACACCTCCGCCGTTGTTGATCCCGAAGTTCGTCTCACCGATGTCGCCGAGACTCTCGTGGTAAACACCGGCGCCGGTGGTGAAGTACGGCTGCAGCCTCAGGATAGGAAAGGGGGTCTGGAAAAGGACGTTGCCCATCCCGGTCCGAAGAGACGGCGCGGCATCCTGCAGATCCTCGACCGTGCTGCCATATTCGAACTCGAACCCGATGATGAGCAGGCCGGCGCCAAGCGAGAAACCGCGCGTCGTGCGATTGGTCGGCGCCGATGCGGTGCCGATGAAGACTGTCGCATCGGCCCAGGCGGTAGAGGCGAGAGACAACGTCGCGCTTAGAAGAAGCAGCAATCGAGCAAGTCGCATGTCGAATGATACGATCGGCCGAAAGCCCGACTGTACAGAGACTCCAATGAACGTGTGTCTCACCGACGAGCAGAAACTCCTGCAGCAGACCGTGCGCGAATTCGCGGAGGCCGAGCTGCGACCGCACGTGATGGAGTGGGACGAGGCCCAGGCGTTTCCGCGTGATGTGATCGACAAGCTTGCAGGCCTCGGCCTGATGGGGATTCAGTTTCCCGAGCAGTACGGCGGAGCCGCGATGTCCGCCGTCGACTATTGCATCTGCATCGAAGAGCTGGCACGCGTCGACCCTTCTGTCTGCTTGTCGGTGGCCGCGCACAATGGGCTCGGCTCCGCGCACATCTTCATGTTCGGCACCGAGGCGCAGAAACAGAAGTATCTCGTGCCGCTTGTGGCCGGCGAACAACTCGCGGCGTGGGCGCTGACCGAGGCGTCATCGGGAAGCGACGCCGCGGCGATGCGGACGACGGCGACTCGTGACGGCGACTTCTGGGTGCTGAATGGCACGAAGCAATTCATTACCCATGGGCGTGGTGGAGATGTGATGGTGGTGATGGCTGTCACCAATCGCGCGAAGGGAAGTCGCGGCATCTCCGCCTTCATCGTCGAGCGCGGCACGCAAGGACTGCGCGCCGGAAAGAAGGAAGATAAACTGGGGATGCGGGCGAGCGAGACGAGCGAAGTCATCTTCGAGCAGTGTCAGGTGCCGGCGTCGCAGATGCTCGGGGCCGAAGGGCAGGCGTTCATCAATGCCCTGCAGGTGCTCGATGCCGGCCGCATTGGGATCGCGGCGCTCGCCGTCGGCCTGGCCCAGGGGGCGTACGACGCGGCGCGCAGCTATGCGTTCGAGCGCAAACAGTTTGGCCAAGCCATTGGAGCGTTTCAGAGCGTGCGCGCCAAGCTCGTCGACGCGGCGATGCGAATCGAGGGCGCACGACTGCTCACCTATCGCGCCGCCGCCATGAAAGATGAAGGGCGTCGCACAACGCTCGAGGCCGCGATGGCCAAACTGTATTCGAGCGAGGTTGCCGTTCGGGTGGCCGAGGACGGTGTCCAGATCTATGGGGGATACGGCTTCGTCAAGGACTACCCGGCCGAGAAGTTCTTCCGCGACGTCAAGCTCACGACCATCGGCGAGGGCACCAGCGAGATCCAGCGCCTCGTGATCGCGCGCCAGCTGCTAATGGGGTCGGGGGTCATTTGATGAGGACAGTCGGGGCGCGATAGGCTCATCGCAACTGTCCTGTTCAAATGACTCCCGGCCCCATTACAGATCTCGCCGCCGCCGTTGCTGCGGGCGACGTCCGCGCGATCGCCAGGGCGATCTCGCTCGTCGAAGACGACGGCGATGCGGGCCGCCAGATCGTCGGTGAGATCTATCCTCGGACCGGTCGCGCCTTTCTCGTGGGTGTGACCGGCGCGCCCGGCACTGGCAAGAGCACGCTCGTTGATCGCCTCATCGCCGAGATTCGACGAGGCGGCTCCAAGGTCGGCGTAATCGCCGTCGATCCGACCAGTCCGTTCTCGGGCGGCGCCGTCCTCGGCGATCGTGTCCGGATGAATGCCCATGCCGCCGATGCCGGGGTGTTCATTCGGAGCATGGCGACTCGAGGTCATCTCGGCGGGCTGGCACGCGCAACATCTGACGCGGCGCTCGTGCTCGACGCTGCAGGATATGAAGTCGTCATCATCGAAACCGTCGGTGTCGGTCAGGACGAGGTGGACATTGTCTCGGCGGCGGACATGTCGATTGTTCTGCTCGTGCCCGGTGCCGGGGACGATCTGCAGGCGATCAAAGCCGGCATCATGGAGATCGCTGACATCTTCGTCGTCAACAAGGCGGATCGTGAAGGCGCCGATCGCGTCGTCCAGGGTGTCGCGTCGAGCCTGGCGCTCAAGTCCCACGTTCCCGCTGAATGGCAACCGCCGATTCTCAAAACCGAGGCGACCACCGGAACCGGTGTTGAAACGTTGTGGAGCGAGGTCGGCCGGTTCCGAGAGTGGGCCGCGGAACATCGCCAGGAGCGTCGTCGACAACGACACGTATCGCATTTGCGCGATGTGTTGGCATCTTCGTTTCTGCGATACATCGACGGCATCCTCGCGCCGGGAGAATTCGATCGGTACGTGGAAGCGGTTGCCAGCCGCGCCCGGGATCCATACTCAGTAGTTCAAGAAATCACGAACCGCGTGCTGGCCCCATCTCAGATCCCGGATCCCGAGCCGCGAGTCCCGAGCTCCGAGTCGTGAGTCCCGATGAAAGCCACCCTCGACCACATTGGCATCGCTGTTCAGGACATCGACAAGGCGCTCGCCTTTTATCGAGATGCCCTGGGGCTCGACGTGCATCCTCCCGAGGAGGTTGTTACCGAGCGCGTCAGAGCGCGGACTGTCCCCGTGGGCGGACCTTCGCTGGAGTTGCTTGAGGCTACGGCGCCGGATTCGGCCATCGCGACTTACGTTGGCAAACGCGGGCCGGGACTTCATCACGTGACATTGCGAGTCGACGATTTGCGCGCAGCGCTGACGCATCTGAGCGCGCGAGGCGTACGTCTCATCAACAGCGAGCCGCGGCCCGGGGCGGAAGGATCTTTGGTCGCTTTCATTCATCCGTCTGCAGCCCATGGCGTGCTGGTCGAATTGAAACAACGTGCCGAACCCGACCTCAGGCTCGAAGTCAGGAAACTGGCGCTCGGCGACCTCCAGTTGACGGTTCTCCATGATGGCGGGTTCAAGCTGGACGGCGGAGCGATGTTTAGCGTGGTTCCTCGTCCTCTGTGGGAGAAGTTGGCTCCTCCCGACGAGCGCAATCGAATCCAACTGGCCATGCGCCCGCTGCTCGTCGAGGCGTCCTGGGGGCGAATGATCATCGACTGCGGTGCTGGCGACAAGATGGGTCCCAAGCAAGTCGACATCTATGCCCTTGATCGCCGCGGTGCCCTCGATCGCGCGCTTGCCGACGTCGGCCTCACTGCGGACTCGATCGATGTTGCGCTGGCGACGCATCTCCATTTCGATCACTTCGGTGGCGCAACCATGCGGGTTGATGGTGCCTTGCGCCCGCGATTCGAGAGGGCCCGGTATCTGATACGAGACGCCGAATGGGAGGATGCGACCCATCCGCACGAACGCAATCGAGCGAGCTACCTGCAGGAGGATTTCGTCCCGCTCAAAGAGGCGGGTGTCGTCGATTTCTTCTCTGGTGATAGTGTGATCAGGCCGGGTGTCCGAGTTGAAAGGACTGGCGGCCATACGGGCCAGCATCAGATCGTCTATCTCGAGTCGGGCGGGAAGACGGCAGTCTTCATCGCAGACATGATTCCAACTCTCGCGCACCTGCAGGATCCCTGGGTGATGAGCTACGACTTGTTCCCGATGGAGACGCTCGCGTTCAAAAAGCGGTTCATCAGGGAAGCGATCGAGCGGGAGTACCTGATCCTGTTCGAGCACGATCCGAAGGTCGCAGCCGGGTATATCCGCGAGAGCAACGGCAAGAGATTCATTGATCAAGTTCTTTGACCGGAGACCAGAGACCGGAGACCGGAGACTGATTGGATAACGTTCAAATTGGCATCATTGGCGGTAGCGGCCTGTACGACATGGCCGACGTGACCGACCGCAAAGAGATCAAACTGACGACGCCATTTGGCGATCCGTCCAGTCCGTATCTGCTGGGCACGCTGCGCGGTAAGCGCGTGGCATTCCTCGCCCGGCATGGCGCGGGGCATCGCCTGCTGCCGTCCGAGCTGAATTTCCGCGCAAACATTTTCGGCATGAAGATGCTGGGGGTTGAATACATCCTGTCGGCCAGCGCGGTTGGAAGTCTGAAGGAAGAGTACAAGCCGCTCGACATCGTCATTCCCGATCAGTTCATCGATCGCACGAAGGGGCGAATCAGCACCTTCTTCGGAAAGGGGCTTGCCGCGCACGTCGGGTTTGCGCACCCGTTCTGCAAGATCTTGAGTCGTCTCGTCAGCGCCAGCGGGCAGGACTCCGGAGCCGTCGTTCACACCGGCGGAACGTACGTGTGCATGGAAGGCCCGCAGTTTTCCACGCTTGCGGAGTCGAGACTGTATCGGTCGTGGGGAGCGGATATTATTGGAATGACGAACCTGCAGGAAGCCAAGCTCGCTCGAGAGGCCGAGATCTGTTACTCGACGATCGCGCTCGTGACCGACTACGACTGCTGGCATCCCGACCACGATTCGGTAACCGTAGACATGGTCATCGCGAACTTGATGCACAACGCCAAGACCGCTCAACACATCATCGCCAAGGCGGTGGAAGGCTTGCCCTACGAACGGTCGTGCGAGTGCGCGTCGGCGCTCAAGTACGCCCTCATCACCAGGCCGGACACGATCCCTGCGCAGGTCAAGCAGGATCTCGCGCCGCTCGTGAGCAAGTATCTGCAGACCACCTAAGACACCGGGTGTAATTTCCAACCGGACGCGGGAAATTACACCCGGTGTCCTATAAGGAGAAAACCGCTGATGAACAACGCCAAGTTCGACGTGACTGCAATCGGCAACGCCATTGTCGACGTGATTGCCCAGGCCGACGACGCCCTGCTCGCGGCGCACAAGCTGCCGAAGGGCGCGATGAATCTGATCGACGCCGAGATGGCCGAGAAGCTGTACAGCATCATGGGACCTGGCAAGGAGGCGTCCGGTGGATCGGCGGGGAACACGATTGCCGGCATCGCCATGCTCGGAGGCAAGACGGCCTACATCGGTAAAGTGGCCGACGATCAGCTCGGCTCGATTTTCACGCACGACATTCGCGCCGCCGGCGTGACCTACGACACGCGCCCGCTGGTGGGTGGGCTCCCGACGGCTCGCAGCCTGATCTTCGTGACGCCCGACGCGCAGCGGACGATGCAGACGTTCCTTGGCGCGTGCACGCAGCTGGGCCCGGAGGACATCAGCCTGGATCACGTGAAATCGTCGAAGGTGGTCTACATGGAAGGCTACCTGTGGGACTTGCCGCGTGCGAAGCAGGCAATGCTCGACGCGGCGATGAAGGCCAAGGAGAGCGGGGTCAAGGTCTCGCTGACGCTGTCGGACGCGTTCTGCGTGGCGCGCTTCCGCGACGAGTTCCTCGATTTGGCCGAGAGGTACGTTGACATCTTGTTCGCGAACGAAAGCGAGATCCTGTCGCTCTATCAGACCGAAGACTTCGACGATGCGCTGCAGCAGGTGCGCAAGCACTGCGAGATCGCGGCGTTGACGCGCAGTGAGAAGGGCTCGGTGGTGGTCAATGACGACGAAGTCCACTGCATCGACGCGGTGAAGGGTGTCAAGGTCGTGGATACGACCGGCGCCGGCGATGCGTATGCCGCCGGTTTCCTGTATGCGTACACGCAGGGGACTGATCTGAAGACGGCCGGCAAGCTCGGTGGCGCGATGGCGGCGCAGGTGATCGGCCAGTACGGCCCGCGCTCAGAGAAGACCGAGATACAGAAGCTCAAGGCTTCGGTGCTGTAGCGCGTAGGCCGGGTCTTGCTCTGTAGACCCGGCGGGTCCACAGAACAGGACCCGCCCTACGATCGTGTCACCGATCGAACGACTCACGGCGCGACGATTCCGATAGACGAATCGCGTAGCGCTTGGGGTCGCGCCGGAACATCTCCTGGAGCTCGGCGAGACTGCCCGCGCCTCCGTAGCTGATCGCCGAGCACAGATGCTTCAACATGTCCCGCACGATGGGCCGAACCGACCCACGTGCCGGGACGCTGATTTCAGCCCCTTCGGCACCCAGCGCTTCCACGTCGGCCGACTCGGCGTCCTCGACGTCCAGCCGATCGACGATGGCCTGCAACGATGCCATGCCTCGGAATACCTTGAACGGCACCTTGACCGTCTTGTGTGATTCGGGAATGACGACCGGCTTTTGCACGGTGTCGCCAGGCGTCTCCAGCGTTCCTGCCAGCACGCTGCCGAGCATGACGGTATCGCCGCCAAACAAGAGCGCCTGTGCGACGGCGCCGTCTCTCTTGATACCCCCGTCGGCGATCAGCGGGACGCGTCCCCCGGCAGCTTCGCGGCACGTGACCAGCGCTTCGACCTGGGGCACGCCGAAGTTGGTGTTCAGTCGAGTCGTGCATCCTCCACCGGGACCGATCCCAACCTTTACTCCGTTGACACCCCGGTCAACGAGGAATCGCACACCTTCAGCCGTTGCCACGTTGCCGGCGATCAGCTCCACATCGCCGAATCTTGCGCGGAAGGCATCGATGGCACGACCCATCACCGCCGAATGGCCGTGCGCGATGTCGATCACGATGAGGTCCGCACCGGCGCGCAGCAGTTCGGCGGCGCGCTCGAGGTAGTCGCCTTTGGCCCCGATCGCGGCACCCACTCGCAGCCTCCCGTGATCGTCACGGGTTGCGAAGGGGAGCCGCTCCTGCTTGAGCAGATCCTTCGCGGTGACCAGCCCCGTCAGTCGGCCGTCCCGGTCGACGAGCGGTAGTTTCTTGATCTTGTGCGCGAGCATCACGTCTTCGGCCGCAGCCGTGTCGATGGGGCCTTCACGCACGATCAGCCGATCGCGTGGTGTCATCCGGTCCGCCACCTTCTTTGCGTGATCTGCGAAACGGAGGTCGCGGGCGGTGAGCAAGCCGACCACCCGGCGGCTCTCATTGACGACGACCAGCGTGCCGACGCCGGTACGACGCATCGTCGCCGCGGCGTCAGCCAGCGGCGCCTCAGGCCCGACGGTGTACGGGTCGGCGATGATTCCGTGCTGCCGGCGTTTGACGCGCGCAACTTCGCGGACCTGCGGCTCGATGTCGCCAGCGCGAAAGCCGCGATCGATGATCCCGATACCACCCTCTTCGGCAATCGCAATCGCCATCTCGGATCG
>Ga0075430_100000979_pt1 | contig 22513 bp, 15 predicted proteins | sample RhiMetdeltSRZDD4_FD_75294 | JGI IMG/M metagenome (GOLD analysis project Ga0075430, IMG submission 75294) | Populus rhizosphere microbial communities from Tennessee, USA - Rhizosphere MetaG P. deltoides SRZDD4 | ecosystem: Host-associated > Plants > Roots > Rhizosphere > Soil | place: USA... | reverse complement strand
CAGCTTTCGCAGGCGTTGATCTGGCCGTGCACGAGCCCGCCGATCGTGCTCTCGACCGCCGCCATCTTGCCCAGCGTCTCACGCACCGCCGGCACCTGGTCGGCGCCGGTGGCATGGGCGATGCGGCTGCACAAACCCAGCAGCAGGCGCATCTTCGACCAGTAACGCACGTTAGACTGGTGGTTGCCGAAGCAATGGCTCGGCGTCTTGATATAGATGTCGCGCGACAGCAGCGCGTCGTCATGAACGAATACGCGCTCCCACGGCACCTTGACGTTGTCGCACATCACCATGCTGTCGCTCTCGTCGTAGCGCCAAGCCAGTGGCGAGTCGAATTCCGAGGTCAGCCCGAGCGCCGCCGGCTTGCGCGACCACAGGGTCAGGCCCGGCGCGTTGCAGGGTATCGCGCAGGTGATCGCCTCCTTCTTCTGGTCGGGGGCCAGCGGAATGACGTTGCCGATCCAGATCTCGTTGGCGTAGAGCGCGCCGGTCGCCAGCATCTTCATGCCCGAGATGACGACCCCGTCGTCCTCCTCGCGCACCACCCGCAGGGTCGGCACCGGGATGTTCTGCTTCTGATAGAATTCCGGATTGCGCGCCGCCTGCGGCGGCACCACCGCGTAGACCACGTAGCTGTCGTGGTCGCGGATGTGACGGTAGTAGGCGGTGAGGTTGTCGGCGCGCGCATGCGGCGCCGGCAATGCGTCGGGCTTCATCGCCATGCCGGTGACGAACGACGCCACGTGATCGGGCGAGCGGCCGAACATCCCGAAGGTCAACTCGGCGATCTTGCGATGCCCTTCCATGCGCCGCTGCAGGTCGTCGCGGCTCTTCGGGCGCAGGAAATAGATCGAGTGGCGGGCGCCGTCCTCCTCATAGGTCATGGTCTCGCGATGGGCCGGGTCCGCCTTCATGTCGTAGATCGCCGCCACGGTCGCGGCCGCGTTGCTGAAAGCCGGATGACGGGTGACGTCATCGATCCGCTCGCTGCCGACGTAGACGACCCGCCCGTCGCGCAGCGATTCGAGATGCTCCTGGCCCGTCCGCAACATTACCGGCTCCCTGTGCCTTGTCAGAATTCCATCCTAGCACGACAGGCCATTGTCTTTCTCCGGCCACCTGCGGCAAGCTCACCCCATGGCCGACTCCCTGGGTTTCCGCAAGAAGTTTGCCGTGATCGCGCCGTCGACCAACACCTCGGTGCAGCCCGAATTTGAGGCGATGCGGCCGCGCGACATCACCAATCATTTCGGCCGAATCCACATTCCCAACGATCCGATCCACGACGACGACGACTTCAACCGGCTGATGGACAACATCCGCAGCGAGATGCTGCAGGCGGTCGATCGGGTGATGACCTGCGAGCCGGACTACCTGATCATGGGTATGTCCTCGGAGACGTTCTGGGACGGGCTGGAGGGCAGCATCCGGCTGCGCGAGCGGGTCGAGGCGCGCGCCGGGGTCAAGGTCGCGATGGGCTCGGACGCCTCGCAAGCGGCGCTCTCCCGTTACGGCGTGCGGCGGGTGGCGGTGATCACGCCCTACATGCCGGTCGCCGACGGGCAGGTGCGCCGCTTCTTCACCGATTGCGGGATCGAGGTCGTGCGGCTCAAGGGGCTCAAATGCGCAAGCCCCGTGCTGATCGCGCACGTCTCGGAGCAGGAACTGCGCGACGCCCTGATCGACGTCGACGGTCCGGATGTCGATGCGATCATGCAGGTCGGCACCAACCTGGCGATGGCGCGGCTTGCTGGCATTGCCGAATTCTGGCTCGACAAGCCGGTGCTCGCCATCAACACCTGCATCTATTGGTGGGCGCTGCGGCAGAACGGCATCGCCGACAAGATCGACGGCTTCGGCTCGCTGTTGCTGGAGCATTGATCGGGGGGTGCGGGTACGACTGGCTATCGAACCCGGCGGGACATGCAACCGGCAATCGAGGAGGCTCCCCTCCTCGCGGTGCCGGTCAATGCCGCTCTCCCTCGATCATGCCCGCCAGCATGCGCCGCGCCTGCAGCTGCGCGGCATCGGCGCCGATGTCGATCAAGCCGTCGAGCGAACCGCCTTGCCGGTTCATCTGCACCGCCTCCAGCATCTCGGCGTCCTCCAGGAACGTCGCCTTGGAGCCCTCGTAGAGCAGCCGTGACATTTCGGGGTCGTCGATCCGGAAATCGCGCGCAAAACAGAACATGTAGTGGCTCGAGTTTTCAGTCTCCGGCGTGATCAGGTGGGTCGACCATATCGAGATCCCCTGGCTTCTATCGCCCTCGGGCGCGCCGGTGCCGGTCTTCGCGCAACCCACGTCGAGGTAGACCGTCGAGGGAGGATTCCAGGTCACGAACTGCCAGCGGTCAACGTTACAGGTAAAATTGCCCGCCTTGGCGAACAGCGGCGGCGGGACGAAATCGATCATCCAGCGGCCGACCCGCACGCCGTCCGGCAGCCGCTCGGTCTTGGTCGGCGTGGTCGCTTCCCGCGGATCGCCGGCCAGCGTGTTCTTGTGGACATAGGCGACGTGGGTGAGGTCGAGCAGGTTGTCGATGAGAAACTGGTAGTTGGATTTGAGATGGATGTAGCCTGGCGTCGCCGCCCACTTCGGATCGGCGAGCCAATGGAGACTTGGAATCCTCGTCTCGTCGGCGCCCGCGGGCTCCCCCATCCAGATCCAGACCACGCCCCAGCGCTCGCGCACCGGATAGCTGCGAACCTTGGCGCCGCGCGGGACCATGCGCTGGCCCGGCACCTCGACGCACTGGCCGCTGACGTCGAATTTCAAGCCGTGATAGCCACACGCCAGATACTCGCCCGCCACTTCGCCACGCGAGAGCGGCGCCGCGCGATGGCAGCAGCAGTCTTCCAGGGCGGCGACCCGGCCGCTGGCATTGCGGAACAGCACCACCCGCTCGTTGAGAAAGGTTCGGGCGACCGGGCGATCCTTGAGATCGTCCGACCAGATCGCGGCGTACCAGCCATTGCGCAAGAACATGCGGCACCCGTGCCGTATGAGGGACCCGTATCCGCCTAGCGCATCACATCGTCGGCTCGCTGCCAAGCTGGCGGCACGCCTACCGGGCCCAACGGCGCCGGCGCCGGTCGGCGATGATCGCCCGCGCCGCATTGTGGCCGGGGGCGCCGGTCACCCCTCCCCCGGGATGCGCGCCCGACCCGCAATGATAAAGCCCCTTCAGCGGCCCGCGATAGTCGGCATAGCCGAGCGCCGGGCGTGCCCAAAACAATTGGTCGAGCGAGAGCGCGCCATGGAAGATGTCGCCGCCGGTCAATCCGAACACCTGCTCGAGATCGAGCGGACTGAGCGCCTGGCGTCCGACCACGCTGGCCTTGAAGCCCGGCGCATAACGGTCGACCGTATCGATCATCAGATCGGCCACCGCTTCGCGGTGGTCGCTCCACTGCCTGCCGTCGGGCAGTTCCGGCGCGACGTGTTGGCAGAACAGGCTCGCGACGTGGGCGCCCCGCGGCGCCAAGGTGTCGTCCAAGGTCGAAGGGATCACCATCTCGATGATCGGCTCGCGGCTCCAGCCGTGCTGACGGGCGTCGCAATAGGCCCGATCCATATAGCCGAGGCTCGGTGCCAGGATGATCCCGGCGGTGTGATGGTCTGCCGGTGCACTCCCCGGCAGGGCGGTGAAACTCGGCAGCCGGGACAGCGCGACGTTCATCCGGAAGGTGCCGGAGCCGCAGCGCCACCGGCGCATGCGATGGAGAAATGCGGGGTCGAGCGCGCCGCTGGGAACCATCGCCGTGTAGAGCAGCCGCGGATTTACGTTGGCCGCCACCGCAGCACCGCGGATGCTGCGTCCGTCCTCGAGCGCGACGCCGCAGGCGCGGCCGTTCTCGATCAGGACCTCCCGGACGGCCGCCGTGGTCTCGATCTCGACGCCATGACCCGCGGCCGCCCGCGCCATCGCCTGGGTGATCGATCCCATGCCGCCGATAGCGTGGCCCCACACCCGTTTCTTGCCGTTCACCTCCCCGAAGGCGTGATGCAGCAGCACATAGGCGGTGCCGGGCGTGTAGGGGCTGGCATAGTTGCCGACGATGGCGTCGAAGCCGAACAGCGCCTTCACCAGCTCGCCGTCGAACCAGCCGTCGAGGTAATCGGCGGCCGATTTGGTAAACAGATCGAACAAAGCCCGCAGGTTTTCCGTGGACAGGCGGCGTAGCCGGTTGCCCAAACGGCCTACTTTCAATAATTCGTTGACGGTATCGAGTCGCAATCCCCGCGTCAGGTTCGGCGGCGCCCGCAGAATCAGCTCCCGCAACACATCGGCACTCGCGTCGAGCTGGCGGCTGAAGGCGTCGTATCTTTCCGCATCGGCGCGGCTGAATTTCGCTATCTCGCGTTCGGTGATCCCCTCGGCCGCTAGGAGATATTCACCCTCCGGAGTGGGAAGAAAGTTCTGCGCGCGGCGCTCGACGAGCCGCAACCCGTGATCGGCAAGGCGCAGATCAGCGATGATCTTGGGATGCAGCAAGCTGACCGTATATGCCGCAACCGAATTTCGAAAGCCTGGACAAAACTCCTCGGTCACCGCCGCCCCGCCGACCACCGGCCTGCGCTCGAGGACCTTGACCTTGAGCCCGGACATGCCGAGATAGGCGGCGCAAGTCAGACCGTTATGGCCCGCCCCAATGATGACGACGTCGTAGCTTTGCATCGAGCACGCCGCTTTCGAACCGACCGATCTCCTGAATCATGCCGGCTCGGCAGCGCAACACCCGGAACCAAAAGCTTCGGTCATCGGTTGCAACAATCGGCGTACCGGATCATGAGCGAACGCGAACACCCGCACTGCTGAAGCTTCTGCAACGTCCATCCGCACGGCACCTATCCTAAGCGCATGCCCGCAAGATTGATACCGTCCCGCCACCTTCGTGTCGCTCGATCCAAGGCAGGCCTCGGCCTGTTCGCTCGCGTGCCGATCAGGAAGGGACAATTCATCGTTCGATACAGCGGAAAGAAAATTCGCACCGAAACCGCCGACGAGCTCGACACCCGCTACCTGTTCGAGGTCAATACGCGCTGGACGATCGATGGTTCCAATCGCCGAAATCTGGGACGCTACATCAACCACGCCTGCCGGCCGAACGCGGAAACCTATTTCGTGAAGCACGTCATCAAGATCCGGGCAATCAAGAACATAAAGCCGGGCGACGAGATCACCTATCACTACGGCCGCAACTATTTCGAGGCCTTCATCAAGGATAAGGGCTGCAGGTGCGGACACTGCAAGAAGAAGAGAAGGGCCCGCCGGTAGGCTGGCCGCGCGGCGCGACCCGCGGCTGCTTCCGCTGATCATCAGGCCGACGTTACGGCGTCTCGCCTGGACCAGGGCGGTTTTCAAGAACCGGAATCGTCGATGGGACTGTGCGCCTGCCGCGGCTTGATTTACAACCCGCGAGAGGGTGCCGAATGCGGGACCGGTGGCGTCTCCCGCCCGCCCAGAGACCACCGTCTCACCGAGACAGCCCTAAGGGTGAGACAGCGAGACACCGGCCATAAGTCATTGCGCTGGTTTGATTTTGGGCTGTCTCAGGAGGGTCGGTTTGGGTGTCTCGCGCAAACCCCTCGTTTTTCCCGATCTAGGGCGGTTTCGTCATTGCCGGAGTGGGGACACCGCGCGGTGATCCGACCAAGGTGCCGTCAAATCGGCCACAGCATCCTGCGGCGTCTAGACGACCAAGCCGCGGAGCGAAGCCTCTCATTATCCATTAGAGCCGCAGACAGGCGAGCGCGCCGTCGGATACCGCCAGCGAACCAGACTTGGCTGGTATGTTGATCCTTGGTCCGGCGTCGTCGGTCACTGTCTGGCAGCGGCGCTGCTCGTAGGATGCTGCCATAGTTCAAAACTATCGAGGCGACAGCGATCTTCCGCTCAATCGGGTCCGCCCAAACGCTTTTGCAACGCTGCCTCGTCGCTTGCGTCTTGTGTTGCACTGACGAACGCCGTATCCTTAGATTGTAAAGTTGAGCCTGCGTATCCTAAGATTGTGGAATTGAGGCTGAGGCCAGCCATGTCCACGCATACGCCAGACGCGATCCAGCGCCACGCAATCATCTCGTCCGTTCTGATCGACAGGCTGTCTTCACCGCACGCCATCCTTCGCGGGCGCGAGCGCACTTACGCCGGCGTTCGAAGCTCCGTTGCGCGTGAACAGACCAATGGTGAGCTGCTTCGCCGCGGCTAGAGGCGTGCGGCAGCTCGACTGGGAGGAACTGCGAGTTTTCCGATCCGACCGGAAACTCTGAAGCATCTGCAAGTCACGAAGCGACCCACTCGGAGTGTAGCCATGAACATCCGTTTTGCGCTTCCTGCACAAGTAGCCGCGGCGGTGCTCTGCGTCCTGCTGATGGCTTTTGACAGACCGCCGAAGTCAGGACAGGTGCTCGACGAAGCGAAGGCGGTCGGGCGCGACGCCGCGTCCTTTCCCGCCGCGGACGAAGACTATTTCCGCGACATGGACGGCGGCATTGCGCTCACTCCGGAGGAGATCAAGGGCCGCAATGCGTGGATCGTTTGGACCGGCGGCAACGACCGCTTCTGGGACGGGATGACCGCCAGCACGTTCGGCGCCTTCGATCTGCTCAAGATCGTCGCCTACGATCCGGCGCAACGGATCGATCGCGATCGGCGCTGGACCTATCTTGGTCTCATCAACGAGCCGTGCTTCGACGCTCCGGGCCAGCCCGACCCCAAGCGGTTCGGATTGTTGCTCGACGTGCGGCGCTCGGATTGCCCCGCCGATCCCTTTGCCAACGCGGATAAGTATCGAGGCGTCGCGATCGGCGCGCGCGGCAAGAGCATGCCGGTCGGCTCCTATTACGGTGAGCCGAGCGGCATCGTCGGGCTGCGCCTCTTTCCCAATCCCGACTTCGACGAAGCCGCGGCGCAACGGTGGGATGCGCGGCGCTATTTCAGCGATCCGTCCTATTACAACGACAAGGATCTGGTCCGCCCCTATCGCGTCGGCATGTCGTGCGGGTTCTGCCACGTCGGCCCGAGCCCGACCAAGCCGCCGGCGCGAGCGGCGCATCCGGAATGGTCGAACCTGAGCTCCACCGTGGGCGCGCAGTACATGTGGGTTGATCGGCTGTTCGTTTACGGCGCCAACCCCGACAACTTCATGTTCCAGCTCGTCCATACCTACCGGCCCGGCGCCATGGACACGTCGCTGGTGTCGACCGACAACATCAACAACCCGCGTACCATGAACGCGATCTACGCGCTTGGTCCACGCCTTGAGAACGCCTTGCGATGGGGCCGCGAGACCTTGGCCGGCGGGGAGCTCAAAAACAAGCAATTCAACGACTACGTCGCGAGCGGTCCGCTGACGCGATATTTCGAGCGGCCGAACACGGTTTTCACGCCGCGGGTGCTGAAGGATGGCTCCGACGCGGTCGGTGCACTGGGGGCGCTCAATCGAGTCTATCTGAACATCGGCTTGTTCAGCGAGGAATGGCTGCTGCATTTCAATGCGGTGGCGGGCGGCAAGCCGATCTCGCCGATCGAGATTGCGGTGGCCGAGCGCAATTCCGCCTATTGGCAGGCGACCGAAGCGATGACTCCGGCGACCGCGTTGTTCCTGGTCAAGGCATCGGCGCCGCACCTGCTCAAAGACGCCCCCGGCGGAGCGAGACACCTGACCACCGATCAGGCGGTTCTCGACCGCGGCAAGCGTGTGTTCGCCGACACCTGCGCACGCTGTCACTCGAGCAAGGCGCCGAAGCCGGCCGAAGGGCTCGATCCAACCGGGTGCAACGGACCGGGCTATCTGGCCTGTTGGAACCGCTATTGGGACTGGACCAAGACCGACGCCTTCAAGCAGCAGATGCGAACGATCGTTGCCGCCCCCGATTTCCTTGACGGCAACTACCTGTCCACCGAGCTGCGCGTGCCGGTCACCTTGTTGCGGACCAATGCATGCAGTCCGCTCGCGACCAACGCGCTCGCCGGCAACATCTGGGATAACTTCTCATCGCAGTCGTACAAGAATCTGCCGTCGGTCGGGAAGATCACCGTCCATGATCCGTTCACCGGCGCGCCGCAGAGCTACGACATGCCGGCGGGCGGGCGCGGCTATACCCGCCCGGCGTCGTTGATCAGTCTCTGGTCGACGGCGCCGTTCCTGCTCAACAACAGCGTCGGCCCGTTCGAGCAGGATCCCTCGGTGGATGCCCGCATGCGCGTCTTCAACGCATCGATCGAGCAGATGCTGTGGCCGGAAAAGCGGGACCGCGACACGGTATTGGGCGACAAGGTCCCCGGCGTGATCGATCGCACGACGATCCGCAGCTTCATCAGAATCCCGATCGGGTTCCAGCCCGACTTCCTGCGCAACCTCAGCGGACCGCTGCACGATCTGTTGCCGAAACTGATCGACGCGGACGGCAGCATCACCATCGGCCCGATCCCGCCGGGAGTACCGGTCAATCTCTTGGCCAATCTGCAGCCGCTATCGGAAACCGACAATCTAATAGGTCGCGCTCAACACATCCGAAGGCTGATCCAGCTGCTCATAGGGTTGAAGGTCGATCTTCTGGCCATGCCGCCGAACGCCAGTGACGCGGACCTGCTCAAGATCTTCGCCAACCTCAAGGAGCCTCTGCTCGAGCTCAACAAGTGCCCGGATTTCGCGGTCAACCGCGGACACTATTTCGGTACGCAGCAATTGGCGGAGGAGCAGGCCCTGAGCGACGAGGACAAGCGCGCCTTGATCGAGTTCATCAAGACGTTCTGAGCGGCTCGTCGGTCCGATGGCGGGCGAAAGCGATGCTGATTGCGACTACGTTGTCATCGGCTCCGGCGCCGGCGGCGGCACGCTGGCGGCGCGCCTGGCCGAAGCCGGCATGCGCGTGGTGCTGCTCGAGGCGGGCGGCGATGCCCGGGAACAAGCCGCGGACGGCCTTCCGGACGCCTACAACGTACCGGCCTTTCATCCGCTGGCCTCGGAGCATCCGGCCATGTGCTGGAACTTCTTCGTGCGCCACTATGCCGATCCGGCCCGACAAGCGCGCGACCCCAAGTGCGGGCCGGAGGGCATCTTGTACCCGCGTGCCGGCACGCTCGGCGGCTGCACGGCGCACAATGCGATGATATTCGTGGCACCCCACGACAGCGATTGGAACGCCATCGCCGATCTGACCGGCGATGCGTCGTGGCGTGCGTCCAATATGCGCCGCTACCTGCGGCGGCTGGAGAACTGCCGATATCAACCGGTCTGGCGCCTGCTCAGCCGGATCGGCATCGATCCGACGGGCCGGGGCTGGGCCGGTTGGCTCGATACCGAAACCGCGCGCGCCGTGCAGGCGTTACGCGACGACCAGCTCGTCCGCTTCGTGGTGCGCTCGGTAGGGGCCGCCCTGCTCTCGGCCAAGCGGCCGCTGCGCAGCCTTCGATACCTGCTGTGGGGCGACGCCGACCCGAATACGCACCTGCCGGGGCAGCGCAGCTTCGAGGGGATCTGCTTCACCCCGCTGACGACCAGCTCGCATCGACGCTGCGGCACGCGCGAGCGGCTTCTCGACGTCGCCGCCCGGCATCCCGACCGATTGGAGCTTCGGCTTCATGCCTTGGCGACCCGTTTGATCCTGGATCAGGACAATCGCGCGATCGGGGTCGAGTATCAGGCGGGCGAGCATCTTTACGGCGCCGACCCGGCGGCGGCTTCCGGAGCCGGGAAGCCGGCCCAGGTCCGGGCGCGTCGCGAGGTGATCCTCGCCGGCGGCACCTTCAACTCGCCGCAGCTTCTGATGCTGTCGGGGATTGGACCTGCCGCGCACCTTCGCTCGCACGGTATCCCGCTCAAGGTGGACCTCGGCGGGGTGGGACGCAATTTGCAGGACCGCTATGAGATCGGGGTGGTGAATCGGCTGGCAAGACCGTGGGAGGTTCTGGACGGCGCACAGTTCAATTCGAGCGATCCGATCTATCGGGAATGGCGCGACCGCCATACCGGCATGTACACGTCGAACGGCACCGCAATTGCGCTTGCCCGTCGATCGACCCCGAAGCAGCGGGAGCCCGACCTGTTCCTGATGGCCTTGCTTGCCAAGTTCGCGGGCTATTTCCCGGGCTATGCCCGCCAGATCGTCGAGCATCACGACTACCTGAGCTGGGCGATCCTGAAAGCGCACACGCTCAACCGTGCCGGAACGGTGACGCTGCGTTCGTCCGATCCGCGCTCGGTGCCGGACATCAACTTCAATTACTTCGACGAGGGCGATGATCGCAACGGCGAGGATGTTCGGGCGGTGGTCGAGGGAATTCGGCTCGCGCGTCGCCTCGTCGATGCCGTTAACAAGCGCGACCCGATGGCCGAGGAGGAGTCTCCCGGCCGGCATCTGCAGAGCGATGAGGAGCTCGCGCAGTTCGTGCGCGACAACGCCTGGGGACATCATGCATGCGGCACCTGCGCGATCGGACCGCGCGAGCGCAACGGGGTGGTCGACCGAGCCTTCCGGGTGCACGGCACGCGCGGGCTGCGCATCGTCGATGCCTCGGTGTTTCCGCGAATTCCGGGATTTTTCATCGCCAGCGCGATCTACATGGTCGCCGAGAAGGCGGCCGACGATATCTTGGCCGAAACCGAGGCAACCAGGAGGGCGGCATAATGGCATACGACATCGACCAGTTGCTGAAGATGACGACAGCGCAGTTGGACGATCTCTTCACCAAAAGCCCGACCGGCGAAATACCCGACGGCGAGGGGAAGGGAACGGCGCTGATCGCCGAGGGTACCCGCTTCACCGCGCAGATCGCCAGCTTCATGAACCACTTCGCCTGGCAAGGAAAGATCTTCGACGCCAAGGCCGGTCTTCTGAAAAACAAGATCACGCCGTTCGGCATCGCAGCCATCGTTGCCAAGGTCTACAAGGGGCAGAGCTGGTTCGACGGCAAGGAATGCATCGTGCTCGACTACTCGCAGACCTCGCTGGTCGCCGGATGGATCCGCGACGAGATCCGCATGATCCAGCCTGGCTTCTATCTAGGCGAGGTGTTCGGAGGTAAGGCCCGGATGTTTCATTTTGCCTTGCAGTTTGCGTGATTGGCTTGCGTTGATTGAAAGCCAAGGGCGTCGGCGACATGCTGTGGCGTCGAATTTGGGACAGGCTTTGCGCCGCGCTGGCGGCGATCTGGGTAGCGTTGCGAGCCTGCTGGCGCGCCCGCTGGTACATCCTGGGCATTGCGGCCGCCTGCATTGTTGTCGGTGTCGCCTATCTCTTCTACGACTATCGCTACCGCGACGACGCGGAAGCCTTCCCCGATCCGGTGCAGCAGTTCAAATACGGATCCACCGGCGGCGATCGCCTCGCCGGCATACCGGTCGGCATCTTCAACGCGCTGCCCAAGCTGTGCCGCGACTATTTGCCGGGCGAAGGATGGCAATCGCTCGGCTTCATCTACGAACCGGGGATGAACCGGCCGGTCGGAACATCGAAGCGGCGCACCTTCGGTTTTGATCGAATCGGGCTCAACTGCGCGACGTGCCACTTCGGCACGTATCGTGAGACGCCGCAAAGCCCGCCGGTTGTGGAGCACGGAATGCCGGCCAATCGGGTCGATCTCGGGGGCTTGGTGCAGTTCCTGACTGAGTGCGCCCTGGACGAACGATTCAACCCCTGGCAGGTCATCCAGGCCGCCGAGGAGACCGGCGCGCGCTATTCCCTGCTGGACAGGCTGCTGCTGCAATACTTCGCCGTTCCGGCAATGAAGGAAGTATTGCTGCTCGCGCGCTTCCGCTTCCGTTTCCTGGATTACGAAGTGACGCCCGGTCCGGGCCGCTTCGACACCTTCAATCCCGCAAAGGCATTGCTGAACTGGAATTTCGAGCATTTGCCACCCCGGGAATCGGTCGGCATCGTCGATTTTCCGTCGCTGTGGCTGCAAGGCCCTCGCGCCGACGCCGGCATGCATCTGCACTGGGACGGCAACAATGTCAGCGTCGAGGAGCGCAACCGGAGCGCCGCGTTCGGCTCCGGCGCGGTACCGACGACGCTCGACCGGGACTCCCTCAAGACCATCGCCAACTGGTTGCGGTCCGACAAAAACGTCCCGCCGAAATATCCGTTTTCCATCGACACGACGCTCGTGGAACGCGGCAAGCCGCTCTATGCCGAATATTGTGCCGCCTGCCACGGGACCGACGGGCGCAACTTCTCGGGCCGCTGGGTCGGCACCGTCGATCGGATCGACCGCATCCGCACCGACCCGTGCCGGCTCGACAACTACACGCACGCGCTCGCCGTCGAGCAAGGCAATCTCTACGCGGCATATCCCTCCGAGCGTTTTAGCCATTTCCGCAAGACCAACGGCTACGCGAACATGCCGCTCGACGGAATTTGGCTGCGCGGGCCCTATCTGCATAACGGCTCGGTGCCGACCGTGCGCGACCTGCTGGAGCCGGCCGAGAAACGCCCGGCGGTCTTCTATCGCGGCAACGACGTCATCGACCAGCGCAGGCTCGGGTTCGTGTCGGATCAAGCGGAGCAGTCGGGGGTCAAGTTCTTCCGATACGAGACCCGATGCGTGGGCGATGCCGCGCAGTGCGCGCTGGAATCCAACCCCGACAATCGGCACGACGACAATATCTGCGTGCCCGGCAAATGGGCCGGCAACAGCAACCGTGGGCATGAGGGCCGTGCCTACGGCACGGATCTGCCGGCGGAGGACAAGGACGCGATCGTCGAATACCTCAAGACCTTTTGAAGCGAGCTTGGCGAAACGCCAGATGACACGGAACGTCGGGTAGGTTCATGGCTTCTCCCCACCTCGTCCGGCGAATTGTGGCCGCGGTCGCGGTCCTGGTCGTTCTCGGGGCGGTCATCGGAGCCCTGATCTGGTGGAAATTTTTCACTGAGGGGCCGCAGCAGACATTCGCCGATGACGCCGAGCGGTTCAAATACGGCTCGCTGCGCAGCGAGGTGCTGGTCGGCATCCCGTTTCCGATCTTCATGATCCTGCCGCGGGTTTTTCCCGACCTCGTCGAAAAGTACGCGACCGAGGGATATGGGCCCGCCAAGGGCGGCTCCGGCGGCTATGGCGCGTTCGGACTGACCTGGGAAGAAGGACAGAGGCTGCCGGTCGGATTTTCGATCAAGCGGCTCGGCTACGAGCGGGTCACCCTCAACTGCGCGCTCTGCCACACCACCAGCTATCGGCTCAAGCCCGGCGACCCGCCGCAGATCGCCGTCGGCGGGCCGTCTCACACGCTGAACCTGCAAGGCTTGTTGCGCTTCCTCATCGCCGCATCACACGACCGGCGTTTCAGCGCCACGCGGTTACTGCCCGAGATGGCCCTGCACTTCCCGCTCGACCCAATCGACACTGCGCTGTACGCAACGGTGCTCATTCCGGGCACGCGCACGGCGCTGCGGGTCGCCGAGCACGAGCTGGGCTGGATGAATTCAAAGCCACCCTGGGCTCCCGGGCGCGACGACGCGTTCAACCTGCCGAAATTCATCCTGACGCAAACGCCATGGGACAACAGCACCGGCAACACCGACTTCCCGGCGGTATGGCGGCTCGGCAACCGCAAGGGCCACCTGCTCCATTCCGCCGGCGAGGCGAAGAGCGTCTATGCCGTGGTCGCGACCTCGGCCGTCGGCATCGGGTCGCTTCCGATCAAGGACTTCGAACCGCGCAACGAGTGGATCGAATCCTTCATTGGCAAGCTCGAGCCGCCGCCATTTCCCGGGACCGTCGACCAGGCACTGGTCGGCCGCGGCAAGGAGATTTTCGCCGGGCGCTGCGCCGAGTGCCATGCCGAGGGCGGCCGGCGGACCGGCACCGCCATTCCGCTGGCCGAGCTCGGTACCGACCCCGAACATGTCCTGGCTTGGCGGCAGAAAGACGCCGACCGCATGAACTTCGTCGTGCGCAAGCTCGGTGCGCACCGCGCCGATGTCCAGGGCGCACAAGACGGTTACGTCGCGCGGCCCATGGTCGGGCTTTGGCTGTTGGGTCCCTACCTGCATAACGGATCAGTGCCAACGCTGTGGGATCTGCTGTCGCCGCCCGAACAGCGACCGGTGACCTTCTACCGAGGCTACAACGTGGTCGATCTCGACCGCGTCGGTTTCATGGCGACCGGCGACGAGGCGGCGGCCAACGGCTTTCGTTTCGACACCAAGCTGCGGGGCAATGGCAATGGCGGCCATGTTTACGGCGCGGAGCTCGGCGAGGCGGACAAGCGCGCCTTGCTGGAATACCTGAAGACGATGTAGCCGATGTTGCCGCAATCGAATTTTCTGATCTTGGCGCCGATCGCCCCCGGGCGCGAGCAGGCGTTGCGCGATCTGCTGGCAACGATGAATCTACGCCCCGGGTTCGCCGACCCGGGGAATTCGCTGGTTCCATTTGGGCGGTTCGACCGCATCCATGTCGCGCGGCTCATGATTCTGGAAGACCCGGCGCACGATGACATTCGCGTCTATGGGATCGAGCCCGAGCCATTCGTGACCAGCTTGGCGTTTCTCGTCGATTGCGACGGCTCAGCCGATGCGCTCATCGCCGAGCTTGCCGCGCGCTGCGAGCCTGGACTGCGCCAGCTCTTCTCCTGCTGCCAGGACTTTCCCGCCGGCGGCGACCTGCTCGCCTGGATGCACCGGCATCGGCGGCCCGCCGTTGCCGCCTATGTCAATTGGATCGGCCGCACGGTGCGGCAGGTCCGCGAGGAGGCGCGGCTCTACGATGCGCTGTCGGCCCACCTGGACGCGAAGGCCGGCACCATTGCCCAAGGTGACCTGCAGGGCCTGCGCCGCCAACTCGTGCAATTCGTCGAGGCGCAGAAGCAAGCCGGCGCGATCACGCTGACCGCGCCTGAGCCGACCCCGATCGGCTGGTGGATGCGTAATCTGCTCCACGCCATTGCGGTGCCTCTGGTGCTGGTCGCGGTCAGCCCCCTGCTCCTGCTCTACCTGCCGGTTTTCCTGTGGCTGTTGCGCCGGCACGAGACGCGCGACCCGGAGATCCTGACCCGGCCCGATCTCCAGCGCCGCGCTGCCATTGCCGCGCTCGAGGATCATGACGTCACCAATCCCTATATCGTGATGGGCTATCTGAAGCCCGGCTGGTTTCGGCTCTCCACCGTGCTCTTCCTGTTGTGGCTGGTCGACTACGCCGCCCGCCACATCTATGGCCGCGGCGGGCTGACCCGTGTCCGCACCATCCATTTCGCGCGCTGGGTCTTCGTCAACGGAAGAAAGCAGATGTTCTTCGCGAGCAACTACGACGGCTCGCTCGACAGCTACATGGACGATTTCATCAACAAGGTCGGATGGGGACTGAACGTATTGTTCAGCAACGGGGTGGGCTATCCGCGAACGAGCTGGTTGATTCACGGCGGATCCTCGGTCGAGCAGGATTTCGAATATTACCTGCAAAGCCGGCAGCTGCCGGTCCAGGTCTGGTACAAAGCCTATCCGGGGCTGAACGCCTTCGACCTGATGAGAAATTCGCTGATCCGCCGAGGCCTGGAACGTCCAACGATGACGGATGCCGAGATTCGCGAATGGTTGCAGCTCCTGTAGTTACGGATCCTGGCCGGATGCAAGCCGAGCTCGATGACATTCAGGGCATCGTGCGCTTCGGCCACGGCCACATGAGCGGGGCTAGCTTTTATCTGCTGCGCATCGCCGATCGGCTCGCCGCGCGGGAATGGCTCACCCACGCGCCGGTGACCAGCGCGCGGGCCCAGCGCCCGCTGCCGGAAACCGCATTGCAGGTGGCGTTCACCGCCGATGGCTTGCGGGCGCTGGGGCTTCCATCGACGGTAGTCGAACGTTTCGCGGATCCGTTCGTCGCCGGCATGGCCGAGGAGGCACGTTCGCGCCGCCTCGGCGATGTCGGCGCCAACGCGCCGTCTTGCTGGCAATGGGGCAGCGGCGCCAATGTTCCGCACCTCCTGGTGATGATGTATGCGACCGCAAGCCGATGGCAGGAGTTTACCAGCCAGGTGACCGACGCGCGGTGGCGACGCGCGTTCGCGGTCGTCAGTTGCCTCGGCACCAGCGATATGGGGGACCGGGAGCCGTTCGGATTTGTCGACGGCATCAGCGAGCCGGCGCTCGACTGGGATCGGCAGCTCAAGACGGCGGGCGCTGAGCTGAGCTATCGCAACCTGTCTGCCCTCGGCGAATTCCTGCTGGGCTATCCCAACGAATACGGCCGCTATACCGACCGGCCGCTGCTCGATGCCTCGGCGGACCCCGACGCAATCCTGCCGCCGGCGGAAGATGCGGCGGGCAAACGCGACCTTGGACGCAACGGCAGCTACCTGGTGTTTCGCGACCTGCAGCAGGACGTGCGCGGCTTTTGGCAATTTGTGTACAAGCAGGCGCAGGCCGCCGATTTGCCGTGGAAGGAGCTTGCCGCCGTCATGGTCGGACGCACCTTGGGTGGTGACCCGCTGGTTGCGCCGAGCGGCCGCCCCATTCTCGGGATCGATGCCGCCGCCGCCGCGCGCAACGGATTCACCTACGAGGGCGACGCGACCGCGGCGCGCTGCCCGTTCGGGGCCCACGTGCGTCGCGCCAATCCGCGCACCGCCGATTATCCCGCCGGCACGACCGGCCTGATCGGGCGCCTGATCCGCACGCTCGGATTCGGCGCACGCGCCCCGCGCGACGACGTGATCGCCTCTGCCCGCTTCCACCGCATTCTACGCCGCGGGCGCGAATATGGGACCGAGTTATCGCCCGAGGACGCGCTTGGCCCCGGCACGGCCGACGAAGACCGTGGTCTGCGCTTCATATGCTTCAATGCCAACATCTCCCGGCAGTTCGAATTCATCCAGAATGCCTGGCTGGCGAGTACGAAATTCGACGGCCTCACCGAGGAGAGCGACCCGCTCGTTGGCAACCGCGCGCCGGTCAGCGGCTCGCGCCTCACCGATGCTTTCTCGTATTTCCACAAGACCCCCGTCCGCCGCCGCCTCACGGGGGTGCCACAGTTCGTCACGGTACGTGGCGGGGCATATTTCTTCCTGCCGGGGCTCGCGGCCCTCAAGTATCTTGCGCGCAAAAGCGCCTGACCCCGGAACGCAAGCCTCCCGCTAGAAGCCGGACGCCGGTACGGACAGCGGGCGGCCGCGCACCGCGCGCCCCGAAGGATCGCCGCCGCTCTGGCTGTCGTCGGTCCAGGCGGCGAAGGCAATCTCGCCCTCGGGACTGGAGGTGGTCGCACCGGACAGGCTGAATCGCTGGTTGCCCGTCGAGGTGTTGAAACGGGTGACCTGACCGATCGGACCTTGGGCCGGCGAAAAGATCCTGCCTTTGACGTTGATGCCAGCGGCGACGTTATCCACGTTGAGTTCTGTCCACGCCAAGAGGAAGCGCCCGCCCGCCAGCGGCGCGAGCGTCGGCCAAGAGGACTGGATCCGCGGCTCGGCAGTGGCGGGAAACCGGATGTTGGAGAAAGCGCCGCTGGCTTCGAACACGCTTGCTTGCGCGATCGTCATCTCGAAGCCGGGTTCCCCGTCGAGCGCGCTCCTGACATGCGCGATGACGAACCGCCCGGAATCGAGCGCCGCCATGGCCACCTCCGTAATATCCAGGCCTGTCGTCTGCTCGCCGCCCACCGGTCCATTCGCGTCGAAAATCTGCAGGTGAACGAGAAGGGGGCCGGGCAGCCGCGCACGCCACCCGATCACGATATTTCCGTTGACCAGGCAGGCCACCATGGGGACTCGGTGCAGCCCCGCGACGGTATTGGCGCGAAACTCGGAGCCGTTTTTCGTTCCCTCGAATCCAAACCGCTGCGCACGGATACGCTCGTCCTGCCGCTTGTCGGCCCACACGATGACGAAGCCTCCGTCGGGCAGCCTTGCCATCGCGGGCCGTATCGACGGCTCGACCTCCGCCGTGCTGACCTGGCTTTCCGGGCCCGACAACGTGTCCTGGTCGAAGGTACGAAGCTTCAGCTGAGGCTGCGCGCCCGGCACCCGCTCGTGCCAGGCGACGGCGAAGCCCAGGCCGCATTCGACGACCGCCGGCAGTTGCCGTTGCGTCCCCGGTTCCCCTGGAAAATTGACGAGAAACTCGCTGCCGGTCTTGGCGCCGTTCACGCCCAACATCTGACCCCTGATATTGCCGCTGCCGCGATCTTCCCACACCACGACAAACTGCGTCCCGCGAAAGCTGGCGACGGCAGGCTGGCCCTGATCTCCAGAGGTCGACGTGTTGATCAGTATCTCGTCCATCGCTTCCTGCCTTGCGAGGCAATGGCGGAGGGAGTGGAACTGGAATCCAACATTCTCCACTTTTTCGCAGGTCTTCGCCTACCTTCGCTCAGCGGAGTGGGGCTTGCCGCCTGCTGCGCCGCCGGCGCGGGCTGCCACTCCGCCGGGCAGCCTGCGGGGTCGCGCCGCCCTTACTCAATCACCTCGTCGGCGAGCGCGAGAAGTCCCGGCGGCAAGGTGATCCCGAGCTCCTTTGCGGCGTTGAGGTTGTTCACCATCTCAAACCAGGTCGACTGCTGGACCGAGGTCGGCGGGTGCCCATCGAACCTAGACCGTCTCGGCGCTGCGGTGACGCGTTACCGTTTGTCACTCCCGGACTAACTTAGCTCTCAAGTATAAGGCGCCGCCATCGGGCCGTCATCTTGGGGCGCTCTGCTGAAACTGGGCAGGGGTAGAGTGCGGCCTGTTTGTAAAAAGGGGGCGATCACGGATCGCAACTTGCCATGCTCCCAGCCATGTTCTGTCGGTCCGCAGTATTTCTGCCTGATCGGAAATGCTGGCTAGTTGTCGCTTGTTGTTGCGTCTGTAGGCTGGCTTTTGCAGAGGACAGTCAAGCAGCACTCCTGAACTACAAGGAGCTGATTTACGGCACCGTGAAGTCATCGTTCGTAGACCCGTCATCAGTTGGCGCAGTAGAAATTTCGCCGTTGCATCCGGCTCGGCCTCCACAATTGGGAGATTGGATGGCCTGCTTGAGGATATCTATCGACGGTCGCCCCGTGCTTTACGCAGCATTTATCGAAGGCTCGCCGCCGCGTGTCTTCCTGTTAAGGCGGGCTGTTCGGTTCGACAATTGCGACCATGATCAATATGAGGCCATTTCCAGTTCGGTTCCTTCGGCTGATCGCCAAGAAAAAGGGCCTCTTCGCAAGAGATGACTGCCGCGAAGGAATGAGAGTCATGCGTAAGCTCTTTTTGTAAGGGCGACCCCAAACACGAGGTCTGGGTTCGTCCTCGTCTAAAGGGAGTCCGCGTGCTAGGAACCAAGTCGAGGCCCGAATGGCGGCCCTTCCCCATAGCCGGAACGAGTGGAGTTGCGCAGCCCAGGAGTGCACAATGGCGACAATGATCGATGCTTTTCAAAGCTGGCGACGCGATCTCGAGGCCGTCGAACGAGAGATGGACCTACTGATCGCGGCAGGCCTGCCGGCATCGGTCGAGGAACGACAGGTTCGCCAGGTTCGGTTCGTGGCGTTAGTAGAGCGACGCGAGGCTGCTGCTCGCAAGCTGCTTCAGTTCGATTGGATCGGGCGTCGAAATAAAAGGGCTTCATTGCCCGAGTCTGACCTTGCTTCAGCAACTCAAGGAGATGCCGAAGCCCTACCTAAAGCGGAAGCCCTCCCTGACGGTTGCAATAAGTCCGACCGTTCCACTCGCTCCTGACCTTGTAGTTCTCCCTTCCGTCTCTGCCGCATTGCTATCTGCTAGCGCTCCCGCTGACACTGCCACTGGCCCCAATGATGACGTTGCACTCGCAGGTCTCCCCGCCATCTCTGCTTCTGCCGCGGATTTGGGGGCTGACGTTTCAGCTGGCGCTGCCGAATTGGTTGAGTCTGCTACTCCCATCAGGGTTGCAACAGCTGACGTTCCGCCCGGCCCTACGGATCGCGCTCATGCTGCCGAAGCTGTGCCCACAGAGTCCGTTGGGTCTGACACTTCTGCTGCCCATACCAAAACGACATCTTCTGACGACCTTGACCCTTCGCTGATGGCACTATTACGTCGCCTGCAGCGCGCCGGTCGAGTACCCACTTAATGAGTGATCGTAACTAGCCGCTTCAGAGTCGTTCTTGGGTGATGAGTCGAAGATAAGCTCGGCCGTGGCGTCCGTGGCGAGAATGCCGGCGACGAGAGCGCGGCAGGACACCGCGATAGGCCTCTACTCCAAGCCACCCAATCTGCGCGGCCAGTTGCCGACCCCCACCAGCATTTCCCACAAAATCAATCCGAGGATGGACCCAGCCGTGAGGACTGTCAGCACGATCAATGCTCGCCAGACGAAATCCCAGAGCATCATGATGTCCTTCGACGCTGGCCGAGGCCGTGGGCGGCAAGAGCTATCTAGATGTCGCTAGATGTCGGCTAGCCGTACCAGGCCGAGGGCAGCAGGCCCTGGGCCGAAGCCGCAGTAACAGACGCGACAAGAAGAAACTAAAGCGACGATGACGCGGTACATGTTGTTCTTCTCCGAGACGGTGGCGGTGTACTTTGCCTTTCGAAGATGACATGAAATCATCAAGCACGAACAGGTAGCGCCACCTGCAGACGAACCCGGCATCGGTCGGGCTGCACTAGAATACCTAGCCGGTGTTGGATGCCGAACCACGAAGCCGCCGCACAGAGCAGCATTAAGCTTAATAATCGAGCGGAACGATCTGAAGCGAATTTGAAATCAATTAGTAACCAGACTTCCATCAGCCTTTCAACGCGCAGAAATCGGGTCTTGCAATCGAAAAATCGCGACGATGGGGCACATATCAGTATACCGGCGCGCTGATCGAACGTCCTTTTACTTCTCAAGTCGCCAACAAATTCGCCGGCTGGCCATCGGTACTCTAATGGCTGGATACATTCTCGCCGTTTTGTGCCTGTTCTTCGGCGCTTCGTTCGCCGCCTTTGTACCAGCCTCACTGGAGGAACGAATTGGAGGCTTGTTTTTCTTTGGCTTCATACCGGCGGCTGGATTCTGGGCTTGCGGTCATATTTTGAGTCGACTGTTGATACTCAGCATCGAGCTATGCGAAAAGTTTGGGACACTGTTATTTCGATGCTCCGTGCGCTCGGTGAATAATTTCTTGGTCCGGGTTGACCGGTTTGCCTCAGATGCATCAGTTGGATGCTTGAAGATGCTGGCTCAGGCATCCGTCATAGGTACGAGAGCATACGGTTCAATCCGTCGATGCTGTTGGCGTGCTCAGGCGGCATTCATCGATCTTTTATGCATGGCCATCCGAAGCGCAGCTGTATTTGTCCTCAGAATGCAGGCTTCTTACGCGCGCTTGGTTGCTGATACGACCTATCACCGCTGGGGCCTTCCGCCTCTGATTATGGCGGCTACACTTGTAGCGGCGTCCGGCTTAGGCTGGTATGGCGCTGGCTCTATTTTGACTCATGATGTCAAGCGAGATGACTCCACTGGAGTGATGACCATCGACGCGGTGGTCGAGAAAATCATCAGCGTTGAATCTAACGGCGACCCCAATGCCAAGAACAAGCGCTCCAGCGCAACGGGATTGGGTCAATTTCTCGACGAAACTTGGCTCGATTTGATCCGGGCGCACCGACCTGATCTGGCAAGTGGGCGCAATAAGGACAAGATCTTAGAACTGCGACGCGATGCCGAGATCACGCGTGAGATCACCATGCGATTTACCGAGCAGAACGCCGGGGTGCTGAGGAAGCGCGGCCTGCCTGTGACGCCCGGGACACTTTATTTGGCACATTTTGCGGGCGGCGCGGGAGCTGTGGCGCTCTTATCAGCGCTTGGGGATGCCGATGCTGCGTCGGTTATGGCCAGTGCCGACGCGACGGGCCGTACCAAGCGAGACAAGATTATTAGAGCCAACCCATTCCTCGAACGCTTTACGGTCGCCGATCTTAGAAGCTGGGCCGATCGCAAGATGCGAGTTCCGGGTTCATATTAGGACGCCGCGACACCCGGCTGCGTCGGTGTCGGTCTGCGGCAGGCAGGCGCCACGCCTGCTAATAATTCTGGGAGCATCGAGAGTTGGCGGGCCGTCGGCGCCCAACGTAATGCGGTGTCGCAGTGGGAGGCCGCATCGAGGATGTCAGCCTGCGGGGCCCGTGGCGGCGCGGGAGACCGGCCTGATGTGCGCGAACATGCTGCGGGCGTTCCAGGTTGGGAAGGCTCTTACCAGCGACGGCGGGCCGTCGAGTTGGATGCGGCCCTCGCCGGTGGCTTGGGCCCAGGTGAGCTGGCCGGCGTGCCATTTGACGAAGGCTTCGGCTTCCGCCGTGATGTAGAGGTCCTCGTCGAAGCCGGGGAACGTCTTGCAGATCTCGGTGTCTCCGAGCTCGATGAGTAGCCAATAACGCTCACGGCGCGGCCGGCCGGTGAAGTCGAAACGGATGACGACGCGTCGATCCGGGAGGCGGTCTCGGCGGAGCGCGTTGCACATCGACCACAGGGCCACAAAGGGGTCGAGGTTCTCGGGGGCGATCTCGAGCCAACGCGCACCCCACTCGCCGAGCGACTGGCAGACCGTGAAGAGGTCGTGGCCCGCAGACGTGAGCT
>Ga0075430_100000978_pt1 | contig 22539 bp, 19 predicted proteins | sample RhiMetdeltSRZDD4_FD_75294 | JGI IMG/M metagenome (GOLD analysis project Ga0075430, IMG submission 75294) | Populus rhizosphere microbial communities from Tennessee, USA - Rhizosphere MetaG P. deltoides SRZDD4 | ecosystem: Host-associated > Plants > Roots > Rhizosphere > Soil | place: USA... | reverse complement strand
TCATCGGGTACTTCCGGCGCGAGTCGAAGCCCGGTGGCTTGATGATCCACCCCTGAATCTTCAGGCCGTCGACGGACGGGTACCAGAACTCCTCGACCTGACCGAGCGTCTTGTTGGCGAGGATGTCGTCGTTCACCGCGGTGAGCTGCCTGGGCGTCGGGTTGCGCACGCTGAGGATCGCGACGTCGTTAGGCTCGAGCGACGTCGAGACGACGCCCACCATGTTGCCGGCGCGGTCCATGGACGAGATGCTCAGCAGCTGCGAGCCCTTCGTGACCGGTCGCACGGCACCGGTCAGGGGCGCGAAGTGGACGTTGCGCCACCCATCGCTCTCGGACGTGAAGTAGATGCCGCTCTCGTCAGGCGCCCACATGAGGTTCCCGGGCGACCGCTCGAACGCCTCCGTGAGCAGGCGGCGGTTCGAGCCGTCCGCGTTCATGACGTAGAGCTCGGAGTCCTGATACGTCGCGTTCGTCGAGTCGAATCCGGTGTACGCGATGAACTTCCCCGTGGGCGAAACGGTCGGGTTGTTGTCCGGGCCCTTCCGGTTCGTGAGCTGGCGGATCTGTCCGGACGCGACATCGACCGAATAGATCTCCGACTCGCGCCACGCATACTCCGCGTTGTCGGTGCGCAGCGACGAGAACACGAGGGACTTGCCGTCGCGCATCCACTTCGGGGCTCCGTGCTCCCACGACCCGCTCGTCACCTGACGCGCCGTGCCGCCGTCGGCGGGGACCACGAAGATCTGACGGAAGCCGTTGTCGATGAACCCCTGACGGTCCCGGCGGTAGTTGAGTCGAGTGACGACTCGCGGCGCCTCGACCCATTTGGCGCCCTTGGGAGCCGCGGGCATCGCGATCCGCCAGTCGTCCTTCTCCGGCATGAGCATGCGGAACGCCAGCCACTTGCCGTCGGGCGACCATTCGACGTCCGAGGGGGCCTCGGTCAGACGCGTGATCTGGGTCGGGGCAGCGTCACCGTCCATGAACCGCACCCAGATCTGCGTGCCGCTCGGTTCACCTCTCGCGAGGTAGGCGATCCGGGTGCCGTCGGGCGACCAGTTCGCGTTCGAGCCGTCGAGCAGATGCCGTCCGCGGGTGCCGTCGGCATTCATGATCCAGAGCGAGGATTCCCAGCGGTCGTTGAGCTTGTCGACCCAGCGCCGCGTGTAGATGACCTGCTTGCTGTCGGGCGACAGCTGCGGGTCCTGCACGTCCTCGAGATCGAAGTAGGTCTCGAGCGTCAGCTTTGCTGGCTGAGGAGTCGTCGTCGTCGTCGATGCCTGTTGGGCGGCGAGTGGCGACGAGACAGCCAGCACGAGCGCACACCACCTGCGAGCTCCGAGAGAAGCTACCGGCATGAACCACCTCTGCGATTTGGTTTTCTTCACCGTAGTTACGCTACGGCGTGCGGGACGTTGAGGGAATAGGACCGGGAACCGGAACCGGGAACTGCGAAGTGGCGCGCGCTGGTGGCTGAATGCTCGAGCTGTAGCCGGGTGGCGCTGTGGCGGCGGGGTCAGACTGAATTCACGACGCGGTGCTTCCCTGGTCTCGATGCGTGCCGAATTCGAGTCTGACCCCTTGGCGAGAGAGGCCGTTCGCTGATGGTTGATAGGTGATAGCTGCCGCGCAGCGGCTTACAGTTTCGCCACGAGCGTCGTGCGCTTGAAACGCTTCACCCCATACAGCAGCATCGCGCCCGCGATCGCCCAGACGATCAGACCGATCACGATCGACATCCACGGGCCGAGCAGGACCGCCCCTCGAACCTCGCCCACTACCAGCGCGATCACCGGCAGCACGAAGAGGCCGCCCAGCTGGGTGGCCTCTTGCATCCCGCGCACGCGAAGCGACACGAGGAGCATACCGGCCAACCCGAGCGCCGCGAACGCGGGGGCCATCCACAGGACCATCACGAGCCAGGTCGGATTCGGGAAGAACACGCGCCCCATCACCGGCCAGGCCGTGATGTTCACGATCACCGCGTAGATCGCGGCGCCGCCGAACGCGATGGCGATCGCCGGAAGCCAGGCCGCCAGGAGCTTGGCGACGAACAGCTCGGCGTCGGTCGCCGGGGTGTACAGCAGCGCCTCCAGCGTCTTGCGCTCGCGCTCGCCAGCGAACCCGTCAGCAGCGATGACGTTCGCGACCATGAACGGAACCAGCAGCATGAGCGGCGCGAGCAGCTGGGTGTGCACGAGGCGAATCCACGAGGCCTCGGTGAACTCCCCGAACTGCGCCTTTGCCGCGTCAGGCAGGTTGTTGAACATCTCCGCAAATGACTCCTGCGCACCGCCGATGAGCTGTGGCAGGAACGTGATCACTGTCGGCAGCACGATCATGAGCAGCACGGGCAGCACGATGAGCGGCGTCATGAGCGCGCGGCTGCGCCGGACGACGCGCAGATCCTTGAGGACGATCGCGCGAATGATGCGTGCGTTCACGGCCCTCCTCCGTCGGCGCGCTCCCTGTGGCGACCCTGCTGGAGCGCGAAGTACGCGTCCGTGAGCGAGGGCTCGTGCGGGTCGAGGCGGTACAGTGCGATGCCGGCTCCCACGAGCCGTGCGGCGAGCGCGGGGACGGCATCGCGCACGACCCCAATGACGCGCACCACGCCGCCCCGTTCGGCGACCACCGACAGGCCGTTGTCGCTCCCGATCGCCCGGAGGGCAGCGTCCTTTTGTGCAGGGTCCACTTCGATCGACACTTCGAGGCGTGGCGCAATGCGGCGCGCCAGCTCGCTCGGCGTCCCGAGCGCGAGCAGTCGTCCTTCGCCAAGAACGGCGACGCGATCGCTGAGGGCCTGGGCCTCGACGAGATTGTGCGTGCAGAGCACGACAGTGCGTCCGCGCGCGCGGCTCATCTCCCGCACCGTGTTGTGCAACTGCTGTGTGGCTGCCGGATCGAGGCCGGCCGTGGGCTCATCGAGGAAGAGCAGGTCGGGGTCGTGGATGAGGGCGCGAGCGAGCGCGAGCCGCTGCTTCATGCCGCGACTGAAGCCGCCGACGCGGTCGCTGCCGCGGTCGGCGATGCCGAATTCCTCCAGCAGACTCTCCGTTCGTCCGCGGATGGTCGCGGCCGGGACGTCGTACATGGCAGCGAACGCCCACAACGTCTCGCGGGCGGTCAGCCGCTCGTCGAGCGTCGGCGATTCTGTCAGCACCGCGGTGCGGCGTCTCACCTGCGCTCCATCGGCGAGCGGCGAGAGCCCGAACACACTGACCGCTCCCGACGCCGGAGCCAGCAATCCGTTGACGATGCGGACGGTGGTCGTCTTCCCGGCCCCGTTGTGGCCGAGGAGCGAAAACACCTCGCCGTGCTCGACCGTGAGCGTGAGCTCGCGGAGCGCGACGGTCTCGCCGTACTTGTGAACCACGCGGTCGAGCGCGATGGCCGGCGCCCGGTCGTTAGGCAACGCGGTCGTCACAGCGAGGAGCCGGCGCCAACGAAGCGGCGCAGGGAGCGAATGTCGTCGGACACGCGGATGAGGTGAGCGAGAGCGCCGGTCGGGCAAGACTAGGGTGCCGCGCTCCGAAGCGGAAGCCTCGGCGTTATTCCACGCCGCCGCGAAACGTGACAGGAAGGCGGAGTCGCGCGACACATCCGCGTCGGTCCGGACGATTCTCGAGCGACAGCAACCCGCCGTGCGCCTCGGCGATCTGCCGGCACAGCACGAGGCCGATGCCCGAGCCCGACGGCTTCGTCGTGTAGAACGGGACGAACAGGTTTGCGGTGGTCGCGAGCCCCGGGCCGTCGTCCACGACTTCGACGTCGACGTGCCCATCCTGCCTCGACCACGAGAGCGCCACGCCGCCGCTCGTCTCCAACGACGCGTCGGCGGCGTTCCGGAGAAGGTTGATGAGCAGCTGGTCGAGCTGGTCACCGTCGGCGTTGATGACGAGCGGCGGCCCCTGCTGCACGTGTACGGGGACGCGTGTCTCGAGCCCGGCGGCCCGCCGGAGCCAGATGCCGACGTCTACCGGCTGCGGTCTCGGCGCGGGCAGGCGGGCGAGTAACGCATACGCGGACATGAATCGCGAGAGGGCTTCGGCGCGGCCACCGATGATGCCGAGACCGCCGCGGAGGTCGTCGTCGGCGTCGGGAGCGCGCGGGGTTCGTTGCAGGATCGTGAGGAGGCTCCCCGCGATCGACTTGATCGGCGTGAGCGAATTGTTGATCTCGTGGCTCAGTACGCGAACGAGTCGCTGCCACGCGAGGAGCTCTTCCTCACGGAGCGTCTTGCTGAGGTCGGAGATCACGACGAGCGTGTGCGGCCGTCCGTCCTGACGAAACGTCGTCCTCCGCACCTCCCAGCGGCCGCTCCGACCGGGGAAGACCTGGTCGTGCACCCTCGGCGAATCGCCGGTCAGGTATTGCTCGAGGCCTAACGCGTCCGCGGTGCGGCCGAGGAGTCGCTCGAAGGGCGACCCGAGGAGCTTCTCGCCGGCGCGATTCACGAGCCGCAGCTGATTGTCGGCGTCGAACGCGAAGATCGCCGCGTCGATCTCGGCCATGACGGTGCGGAGCAGCGCCGTCGCCTCCATCGCGCCGAGTCGCTGCGCCTGCAACGTGTTGCCGAGGGTGTTCACCTCGAGGAAGGCGAGCGTGAGCGCGTCGTCGGATTGCGAGCTCCGGGCGCGAAGCGAGAAGTCTCCCTCGCGGAGCGCGGCGAGCATGTTCGAGAGCGTCTGCAGCGGACGCACGACCCGCTCGCGCACGATGAGCGACATCACGAGCCAGATGCCGACGATGAGCGTGCCGAGCGTCCACGTGACCTTCGCCGAGTAATCGCCGCGAAGCAGCAGGACGATCGAGAGCACGACGGCGGGAAGCCCCGCCACGATCGAGAGAACGAAGACGCGGCGCTCGTGGTTCAGCCAACCGAAGCGCCGGCCTTCGTCAGATCTCATGCGTTTCGAGTCGCCGGTAGAGGGCGCTGCGGCTGAGGCCTAACGCTTTCGCGGCCTGGCTGACGTTGCCGTCGAAGCGGCTCAGCGCCTTCTGAATCACGAGCTTCTCGACCTCGTCGAGTGTGAGGTCCTCGATGCGCGGTGACGTGCCCGGAACCGATGCGCGGAGCCCGAGGTCGCCGGCCCGCACGAGCTCTCCCTGCGCCAGCAGAACGGCGCGTTCGATGGCGTGATCGAGCTCGCGAATGTTGCCGGGCCACGAGTGCTCGAGAAGCGACTGCATTCCACCGGCGTCGAAGCCGTGCACGGTCTTGCGGTAGCGGCCCGCGTGTCGCTTGAGGAAGTGCTGCGCGAGCGCAGGGATGTCCTCGCGGCGCTCCCGCAGCGGCGGGAGATGGATCTCGATCGTGTTCAGGCGGAACAGCAGATCCTCGCGGAATCGCCCGGTCGCGACCTCGGTGTGCAAGTCGGCGTTCGTGGCCGACAGCACGCGGACCTCCACGTGCCGAGCCTTCGAAGAGCCGACGCGCTCGACGTCACCGGTCTGCAGCACGCGCAACAGCTTCGACTGCTGCGAGAGCGTGATGTTCGCGATCTCGTCCAGGAAGAGCGTCCCGCCATCGGCGAGCTCGAACCGCCCGATGCGATCGGCCTTTGCGTCGGTGAAGGCGCCCTTCACATGACCGAACAGCTCGCTCTCGAAGACACCTTCGGAGAGCCCGCCCATGTTGACCGCGACGAAGCTCCGTTGCACGCGTTGCGAGGCGGAGTGCAGCCAGTGGGCGACGAGCTCCTTGCCCGTTCCATGCTCGCCCGTGATGAGCACGTTCGCATCGGACGGGCCAATGCGCTCCATGAGCTGGAGCACGGGACGCATCTTCGCCGACTCCGCGATGATCTGCGGCATCCCGTTGCGCCGCAGCGTCTGGTTCTCGCTCTCGAGGCGCTGGCTCTTCCGGAGCGCGCGTCCCATCTCGATGGCGTTGCGCAGAATCGCGAGCAGTCGCGCGTTCTCCCACGGCTTCTCGACGTAGTCGTAGGCGCCGCGGCGCATGGCCTCGACCGCACTCGCCGTGCTCGCCCACGCGGTCATCACGACAACGGGGAGCGTCCAGTCGAGCGCCTGAATCTTGTGCAACAGGTCGAGCCCTTCCTGCCCTGAGGTCGTGTCGCGCGCGTAGTTGAGATCCATCAACACGGCGTCGAAGTCACGCGCTTCGAGTGCCGTGAGGATGCCCGATGGTGACTTCGCTGTTTCGATCTCGTACTGCTCGGCCTTGAGCAACAGCCGAAGGGCCTCGAGAACGTCGGGCTGGTCGTCAGCGATCAGGACGCGGGGTTTCGCAGAGCTCATTCTCGGGATCAACAAGTACTGGTGTCAGCTGAGTGCTCGTGCTCGTGGCTGGCGAAGGGGTCAACGTGGGACGCCGTCGCTGCATTCTCATCGCCACCGGAGCGTGGGCGTCCGACTCTGAGCCCAACGCGCCGTCGCCACCAGCGGCAGCCAGCTACCAGCTCGAGCAGTCAGCCACCAGGCGCCGTTAACGAAGTCGAACGTCGGATACGACCCATCCGTCCTTGAGATTGACGATACGGTGGCCGAACGAGGCGTTGGTCTCCGAGTGCGTCACCTGGACGATCGTCGTGCCGCCTTCGTTCAGCTTCTGGAACAGCTCCATGATCTCTTTCGCCTGCGTCGAGTGCAGGTTGCCCGTCGGCTCGTCGGCGAGGATCAGCCGTGGCTTCGCGATCACCGCGCGCGCGACGCCAACGAGCTGCTGCTGGCCGCCGGAAAGCTGGCGTGGATACAGGTCCTTCTTCCCGACCATCTGAAACTTGTCGAGGATGTCGGCCACGATCGACGCGCGCTCGTCGCGCTTGATGTTCCGATACGAGAGCGGGACGTCGAGGTTCTCGGCAACCGTGAGATCGTCGAGGAGGTGATACTGCTGGAACACGAACCCGATGTACTGCTTGTTGATCGCCACGCGCTCCTTGTTGTTGAGCGAGTGGATCGGGTGGTGGAGGAACATGTACTCCCCGGTCCACGCGCCATCGAGCATGCCGATGATGCTCAGGAGCGTCGACTTGCCGGCGCCCGACGGACCCATGATGGTGAGGAACTCACCTTGCTGGACGTCGATCGTGATGCGCCGCAGCACGTAGTTCTTCCCGGCTGGCGTCTCGTAGACCTTCTCGATGTTTCGGAGCGACAGGAGCGGCCGCGACGTGTCGATCGGCGCTTCGACGGTGCCGGCCTGCGACGACTCGGCCTCAGCGGTCTTGGATCGGAAAGTCCACATAGTCGGGAATCGGGAATCGGGAGTCGGGAATCGAGCTGCTTGCTGTCTGCTGAGATCTCGTAGCTGATTGAATAAACTAGCGTCCGCGCACCATCAATCATTCCGCAGAGCGACGATCGGCTCAACCCGCGTGGCGCGCCGGGCCGGGACCATGCTCGCCAGGAGCGCGACGGCGGCGAGGAGTACCGGAACGCCGAGGAACGTCGCGGGGTCGGTCGCACGGACGCCGTAGAGCTGACTCGCAAGCCCCGAACCCATCGCGAAGGCGGCCGGCACGCCAATGGCGAGGCCGAACACGACGAGCCGCACGCCCGCACGAAGCACGAGCATCAGCACGTCGCGTGGCTGGGCGCCGAGAGCGATGCGAACGCCGAACTCGTGCGTGCGTTGGGCGACCGAGTAGGCCATCACGCCGTAGATGCCTATGATCGCGAGGGCGAGCGCACAGACGGCGAAGATCGAGAACATGAAGCCATACACGCGCGGCTCGAACATTCGCTCGGAGACGACGCGCGACATCGTCTTGAGCTCGGCGAGCGGCAGATCGGGATCGATGCGCTTCACCTCCGCGCGCAGCGCCGCGGTGAGCGCGGCCGGATCCCCGGAGGCGCGAACGGCGAAGTGCATTCCGCGCCGGCCGACCTGGCCATTCGGGACGAACACCTGCGGACGATCGGTTTCGCGGACCCGCCGGTCCTGCAGGAAGTTGCCGACCACGCCCACCACCGTCACGCGCGACGAGTCGCCAGCGTTCACGAGAAGCTGCTGGCCGATCGGGTTCTCGCCCCGCCATTCGCGATCCGCGAACGACCTGGAAACGATCGCGACGCGGGGCGCCGCCATGGCATCCTGCCGCGTGAAATCACGCCCCGCGAGCAGCGGTATGCCAAGGGCCTCGAAGAACGCCGGCGTGACCACGTTGTAGAGGGCGTTGGGGCGGTCGTCAGGAGAGTAGGTCTTGCCGACAGGCTCGTACTCGACCCAGCTGCAGCAGGAGCGAACCGGAAGCCACGCGACGCCACCGACGCGCTCGATCCCCGGAATTGCCGCGAGTCGGTCGGCGAAGCGCTCGTAGAACTGTACCCGCGCTGTATCCGTCGCGTAGCGATCGCCCTCCAGCGACATCTGGAACGTGAGTGCACGACTCGGCTCGAAGCCGAGCTGCGCGGTGCGCATCCGAATGAAGCTCTGAATCATGAGCGACGCGCCGATCAACAGCACGACTGAAAGAACGAGCTCCGTCACCACGAGCGCGCTGCGTAGACGAGCACTCCGAACCCCACCGGTCGTCGACCGGCTGTTGTCCTTGAGCGTCTCGCCGAGCCGCGGTGACGACGCCTGCAATGCGGGCACGAGACCGAAAATGACGCCGGTGAGGATCGACACGAACAGCGTCGCGCCGAGCACGCGGTTGTCGACGTCGAACACCATCCAGAACGGCATTTCAGCGGGAAGCAGGCTGACGATCGCCTCCACGCCCCAGACGCCGAGGATCGCGCCGACACCGCCGCCGATCACGCCGAGAAGGATGCTTTCGGTGAGCAGTTGCTGGATGACACGACGGCGGCCGGCCCCCAGGGCGAGCCGCACCGCGATCTCGCGCTGCCGGCTCGTTGCGCGGGCCAGCATCAGGTTCGCGACGTTCGCGCAGGCGATGAGCAGCACGAACGCGACCGCGCCCAGCATGATCAGCATCATCGGGCGGACGTCGCGCGCGACGTTCTCACGGAACGGCTCGATCCAGCCGGTCCAGTCCTTGTTCGTGTCCGGGTAGCGCGTCGCGAGCTGGCCCATCGTCGTGGCAACGCGCGATTGTGCCTGTGCCTGCGTGACGTTAGGCGCGAGCCGGGCGACGAAGTCATAGCTCCGCCAGTCACGATGCGCCTTCGCCTCGCCGGGCTCGAGCGGCAGCCAGACCTCCGCCAGCTCAGGGAACCGAATCTTCTCCTGCACGACGCCGACGACGGTGTACGGCTGTCCGTTGACCGTCAGCGCGCGCCCGATCACCGCCGTGTCGCCGGCGAACTTTCGCTGCCACAGCCCGTGGCTGATGAGCATGACCTTGCCGGCGTCATCCTCATCGACGCGGAACTGGCGGCCAACCTCTGTCTCGATCCCGAGCAGCGGGAACAGCGACGCCGAGATCCGCGCGCCCTCGATGCGCTCCGCCTCATCGAGGCCGCCGATGTTCCACTGGCGCTCGGCGTAGAGTCCGATGGCCGAGAACGTGCCGCCGGCGGTACCGACGTCGATGTAGTCCGGGTACGAGAAGTTCCCCTCGAAGCGTCCCTCACGCGTGAGCGTGGCGTAGACGTTCATCACGCGGTCCGGATCGGTGAAGGGCAGCGGCCGGAGCAGGAGCGTGTTCACCGGTGTGAAGACGGTGACGTTTGCGGCGATGCCGAGCGCGAGACAGAGGATCGCGACGAGCGCATAGCCGGGCGAGTGCAGCAGCGACCGGATGGCGAATCGGATGTCGTGGCGAATGGAGTCCATCGGCGTCGGGAATCGGGAATCGATTGCTGGTAGTTGACTGCTCGGGCTGGCGGCCGGGCGACCCTGGTTGGTCTGGCTGCTGCGGGGCTGGTAGTCGCCGCTTCTGGCTGATGGCTGATGGCTGATGGCTGATGGCTGCCACCCAGTGGCTGATGGCTGTCGTTTCGAGACGTACCCCGGGTAGAGGGCGCTCCATGGCGGGTGCCCGCGACCGTCGGCGTCGTCGGCGCGAGAGTGCCGCTCGCGCGCGACCTTCGATTGTTACGTGAGCTTCTTCAGCGACTCGGTGGCCTGCTTGAGCGTGGGGTCGAGTCGCACCGCGGTTTCATACTCCGCCTTCGCGCGCTGCCTGTCCTGGAGCTTTTCGTGGATCATGCCCAGCCTCCAGTGAGCGGCGGCGAGGGACGGGTCGTTACGGCCCGGCGTGGTCTTCACGTACGACTCCAGCGCCTCGCTGGCCCGGGCCAACCGCTGCCCGGATAGTGCGCCGGTCTTTCCGATCTGAAAGAGCGCTCCGTATTCCGACGGGTCCGCCGCGACCATTGCCTCGAACAGGTCGAAGGCCTTGTCGTACTCGCCCGCGTTCTGATAGAACAACCCCAGTCGGTACTTCCCGACATGGCGATCCGACGGCTCCTGCGACGCCGCCAGGTACGCCTTCTCCGCCTCCGGGAACCGCTTCTTTCGCTCGTGCAGTGCGCCCAGCTCGAGATAGCCACGCAACGCGTTTCGCTTGCGAATCTCCTCGGCCTGCTCGAGCGCCTTCTCATCGCTCCCGCCGAGAAAGCCGGGCGCCTGGACGTAGTACTGAATCAGGTCGGCGCGTGCGTCGAGGTTGTCGGGGTCGAGCTCGATCGCTCGCTCCCACGCCGCCCTCGTCTTCTTCGCCAACCCGGGCTGCCTGAGCACGTTCGCCTGTTGGGCCTCGCGGCCTAACGCGCGTCCGAGCCAGAGGAAGTACGTCGAGTTCTTCGAGTCGAGCTTCGCCGCCGCCTCGAAGTATTCGATCGCCCGATCGAGCTTTCGCTCCTCGAGCGCGATCCGTCCGAGGTAGAACGCGGCACTCGCGTCCCGCGTGTTCGCCTTGAACGCCGGCTCGAAGACCAGCTTCGCTTCCCGGAGCTTGCCGGACTCGAAGAGGCGAAGCCCGTTCGGATCGACATCCTGTGCCGCCAGGAACCCCGGGACCAACACCGCCGCCGCAGTCAGGGCGGCGCGGGACCCGAGCCCGCGAGCGCTGAGCATCGAGTCCCGGACCGTCACCGCCTAGTGTTCCCCAGTGGACATCCCGGGCGTCGTCTCTTCCACCACACGACCATCGAAGAGGTGGATCGAACGGTCGGCGTGCCGCGCATAACGCGGATCGTGCGTGACCATGCAGATCGTCGCCCCACCGCGGTGCAGCTCGCGAAGCAGCTCCATCACCGCTTCGCCGTTCGTCGAGTCGAGGTTACCCGTCGGCTCGTCGGCGAGCAGGATCACCGGATCACCAGCCACCGCGCGGGCCACGGCGACGCGCTGCTGCTGACCGCCGGAGAGCTGCGAGGGGTAGTGCTTCATGCGGTGCGACATCCCGACACGCTCGAGCGCGTTCTGCACGCGCGTCTTGCGCTCGGACGACGACATCCCCCGATACGTGAGCGGCAGCTCGACGTTCTCGTACACCGTCAGGTCGCCGATCAGGTTGAACGCCTGGAAGATGAAGCCGATCTGCCGGTTGCGAATGCGCGCCCGGTCCGCGGCCGACAGCTTCGCGACGGGCTCGCCCGACAAGACGTAGCTCCCGTCGGTCGGAGTGTCGAGCAATCCGAGGATGGACAGAAGCGTCGTCTTGCCGCAGCCCGACGGGCCAGCGATCGCGATGTATTCGCCAGGCCGGATCTCGAGATGAATGTCCGAGAGCGCGTGCGTCTCGACCTCGTCGGTATAGAAGATCTTCTTGATCCCTTCCATCTTGATCAGCGCTTCGCCGGAGGCGCCGGGCATGGAGCCGAGGGACGAGGGCGACGTTGCGGACTGAGTGGCCATGGACGGAGAGGTGAGGGTGAGCTTGGGTTTGTTCGTTCAATGTCGTGGCGTTCCAACCATTACCGCGCCGTCGCGTCCACGGTTTCGCGCCGGAGGGATGAGATAGGGTTCGAGCGACCTACTGCAACCGGACCTTCGCGACGTTGTCCCACTGCGACATGTCTGACACGATGACCTTGTCTTTCGGTTGCAGGCCGCTCACGATCTCGATCGTGCTCACCGAGCTGCGACCGAGCTTCACGTTCACGCGCGACGCCGTCTTGCCGTCGGGATCGAGCTTGAACAGGCCAACGGTGCTCTCCGCCTGACCGTACGCGGGCCGCTGGACGTGCATGACGTTGTCCAGCCGCTCGATCTCGATCACGCCGTCCACGCTGAGGTCGGCGCGGGCGTTCGGCGGCGCCTGCTGGTCGAAGAGGACTTCCACCGTCACAGTCCCGTTGACGGAGGTCGGATCGACTCGGCTCACATGCCCCTTGATGATGCCGCTGTTGGCACCACCACCGCCGGCTCGCGTATCGATGTCCACGCGCTGGTTCAGTGCGACGTCCTTTGCCTGCGTCTCGGGCACGCGCAGCACCGCCTTCAGCTTGCCCGGCTGGGCCACGGTTGCGAGCGTCTGGCCAGCCAGAATCCACTGACCGAGCTGCAGTTCCTGTTGGCCGGTCCCGAGTGAGAGCAGCTGACCGGAATCGCCGGCGAGCACCTTCATGGACGCGACGCGCTCTTGCTGGAAGCGGAGGATCGCGTTCAGACGCTGAATGTTCTCGCGGGCGAGCCGCAACTGCTGCTCGATCGCGTCGCTGCTCACCTTCAGCCGTGCTTCCTCGGCGACGAGTTGCTTCTGGGTCTGGTCCGCCACGTCCTTCGCGCGAGCGACCTCCTGCGTCGACGCCAGGTTCTTCGCCGCGAGCGCCTGGAACGTCTCGTTATCGCGCTTCGCGTTCGCGTAGGCGGTGCGTGCGTTCGCGACCGCGGACTCCTGGCCGAGCCGCTGCGACTCGAGCGACGTCTTGAGGGTGACGTAATTCTGCTCCGCGTTCGTCACCGCGCTCTGCGCGTTGAGCATCTCGAGCTGCACGTCCGGGTTGCTGAGCTCGAGGATCTGCGTCGAGGGTGTCACGGTAACGCCCGGCCGCACCGGCAGCGCTTCGACTCGCCCCGACGTGACGGCGACGACGTAGCGGATGCGCTCCGGCGTCAGCGTCCCCGGGGCTCGCACCTGCCGCGTGAACGTGCCGCGCTGGACAGAGTCGATCCACAGCGTAGCGCGATCGACGGAGGGCGGACGTGCCTCGAGATTCCCAAGCATCACCGTCGTAACAGCGAGGACGATGACACCGGCGCCGATCATGATGTATTTGCCGCGCTTTTTAGGCGGTTCTCGCTTGATGTCCATTGCCAAGGGACAGTCCTATGTAAAAGCGATCGGTTTGACAGAGAAAAAGCACGAACAGTTCGAACGCTCTCAAAGGAAAGTCCGTGCCATCGTGGACATAACGTAACACGCTGATCTATAACGAGTTAAACGGTGGTGTGATGAGCCGAAAATCACCCGCGCGCCCAGATGTGGGAACCCATGTCCCAAAACCGGACGGTCCGCTGGCCGTTTCTCGCGTTACGGGAAACACGAAAGGCCGGTGCGCTCACGCACCGGCCTCGTCCTTCACAGCGCACCGTCAGGGCGTTGGCGCCGCGGCCGTATCGCCGGTTTGGGCGTCCGCGAGCACGCGTCTCCCGCCGCGCCACGACCGCACCAGGGGCGACCTTGTTCGTTCCAGCGACGTCTCGATCACCCGGCCGGCGGTCGTGCTCGCGTGTACGTAGCGGCCGTTCCCGACGTAGATGCCGACGTGCGTGATGCGCTTTCCCTTGCCGAACGTCAGCAGGTCGCCGGGCTGCAGCTGGGTCGTGTCTTTCGGGACATCTGCTCCCACGGCCGCCTGCTGCGCGGCGGTCCGCGGTAAAACGACTTTCAGGGCGCCCAGTACGTAGCGAACGAGCCCGCTGCAATCGAATGCTCGCCCGGGGGTCGTGCCGCCGAGCTTGTACGGGGTGCCGATCTGTGCCCGCGCGATAGCGACAATGGAATCGCGGCGAGTCATCATCGACATCGCCGCGTTGCTGAGTGCGGCAAACGGCTTCACATCCAGCGCCGACTGCTCGTCGTGCGCGACCTGAGCCCCGGCCGACGGCGCGCACAACAACAGGACCGCGGCGCCGAGTCGGACGCTTCGCGTGCGTGCGCGTGTCGGAGTGCTCGTTGGAGCCATGAGACAGGGCTGAGATACGTCGGACCGACCGGCTCGCCACCGGCGACGGGTCAACGTATCACTAGACACCTGACCTCAGCCATACCGTTACCGAGGCGATGTGCGCGCAGCTTTGGCTCGCTGGCCAGCGCGTCGACTAGGTGGCGCTCTCGTCGTCGCCGCGATACGCGCAGCCGGTCGTGCACGTCTCACGTACCTCGACCTCCACCAGCGACGGAAGAGACGGCTGCAGCTCGCGCCAGATCCAGCGGGCGAGATGCTCGCTGGTGGGGTTCTCGAGGCCGCGGATGTCGTTGAGATACCGATGGTCGAGCGCATCATGCACCGGGCCGAACGCGGCCTTGATGTCCGCAAAGTCCATCACCCAACCCGTCTCTCGGCCCACGGGTCCTTCGACGGTGACGCGCACCTGAAACGAGTGCCCGTGCAGGCGCGCGCACTTGTGTCCCGGCGGAACGTTCGGCAGCAGGTGCGCGGCCTCGAACGAGAACTCCTTGAACAGTCGCATCAGCGAATTCCGAGCGCCTTGTGAGTCTGCACGCTCAGGCTCCAGCGCGGATGCGCGAGGCAGTACGCAACGGCCGCTCGAGTGTTTTCCTGGACGTTCGGGCCATCCATGGGCTGGAGGAAGAAGTGGCGGAATCGGAGTGACGCGAATCGTTCGGGGGGCGCGTCGTCCTGCGGGTACACGAGCTTGAGCTCGTCGCCGCTCGTGAGCACGAGCGGAGCAGTGGATTTCGGGCTCACGCAGATCCAATCGAGGCCGGCCGGCGCCGGCTGTGTTCCGTTCGTCTCGACGGCGATCTCGAAGCCGGCGGCGTGCAGCGCGTCGATCGCGGGCTCATCGAGCTGGAGGAGCGGCTCGCCTCCGGTGCACACGACGAGTGGCTTCGCTCCCTCGCTGCCTCGCCAGGGCCAGCGCTCACGCACGGCTGCGGCGAGGGCGCCGGGTGTCGCGAACTTTCCCCCGTCGGGGCCCACGCCGACGAAGTCGGTGTCGCAGAACGTGCACACGGCGGTCGCGCGGTCGCCCTCGCGTCCCGTCCACAGATTGCAGCCGCTGAAGCGGCAGAAGACGGCCGGACGCCCGGAGTTCGCGCCCTCGCCCTGAAGGGTGTAGAAGATCTCTTTCACCGTGTACGTCATGAAGCGGTCACTGCACCTGAACGTTGCCGACCGACTCGTTCGGCGAGTAGCGGCCGGGATCCGACGTTCCGGCCTCTCGAAAGCCGCGCAGCCGGAGCTGGCACGCGTCGCAGTGCCCGCACGCCGCGCCGTCCTCGTTAGGGTCGTAGCAGCTCGTCGTCAGCGAATAGTCCACACCGAGCCGTTGGCCGAGCTGAATGATCTCACACTTCGTGAGATCGATGAGCGGCGTGCGAATCGTGATCGGTGCCGTACCCTCGATGCCGGCGCGCGTGCCGAGGTTCGCCATGTGCTCGTAGGCGCGAATGTATTCGGGACGGCAGTCCGGGTACCCGCTATAGTCCAGCGCGTTGACGCCAATGAAGATGTCGCGCGACTCGAGGACTTCGGCCCACGCCAGCGCGAACGAGAGGAAGATCGTATTACGGGCAGGGACGTACGTGATCGGCACGCCGCCGGGGGCACCGTTCTGGATTCGGTCTTTCGGCACGGGGGCGTCGCTCGTGAGCGCCGAGCCTCCGAACATGCGCAGGTCGATGTCCGCTACGACGTGCTGGCGTGTCGCGTAGCGTTCGGCGATTCGTCGGGCCGCGTTGACCTCGTGCGCGTGACGCTGCCCGTACCGAAAGGTCAGCGCGTGAACTGCGTACCCCTCGGCGGCTGCGAGCGCGAGCAGGGTCGTGGAGTCGAGGCCGCCACTGAGGAGGAGTACCGCCGGGCGATCAGCCACGCGAGGAAGGACGAAGAGGGATGGACGTTGGAGAAGCTAGCCGCCGCACGTTGGGAGTGGTACGTATAACGGGCTCATCGTCGTCGCATCGTCAGCCCTGAAGGCGGAAGGCACCCGAACATGACGCATGCTGGATTCTGCATCGCGCTAGCGGTCGTCGTAGCTGGGACAGCGAGCTGTGCGAGGAAGACCGTCGCGCCGCCAGCGGCGCCACCCCCGGCTGCGGCGGTGATCACCGACGGCAGCTCGCTCGTCAGTGCAATGCGCGGAAAGTATGGCGGGCAGTGGTTCAAGACCGTCGCCATCAACCAGAACAACACGCTGTACAACGCGCGGGGCGGCGAGACGAAAAGCCAGTGGCGCGAGCAGATCTCGGTGCCCGGCAAGCTGCGAATCGACTACGTCCCGCTGACGCAGCGCAGCGGTGTCCTGTTCGACGGTTCGCGGATCCACACGTTCGATAACGGCCGGGCGATCGACGTTCAGCCGGGCGTGCATCCGTTGCTGCTGCTCATGGCCGACGTGTACGTCCTGCCGATCGAGCGATCGCTGCATCTCCTCGACTCCCTCGGATTCGACCTGGCGAAGCTTCGTCGCGATACGTGGGACGGGCAGCCGGTATACGTCGTGGGTGCCGCCGCGGGGGATTCGACGACGAGCCAGTTCTGGGTGGATTCCACGCGCCTGGTCGCGCTTCGCGTCGTGCGAAAAGAGCGAAGCGGTACGCGAGAGATCGTCACCGACGCGCGGTTCTCGAAGTTCGCGGACTTCGCCGGCTTTCCGATGCACACGGAGCTGGTCCAGTATCGGGACGGGCGCCTGGTGTTCCGCGGTCAGTACGCGGACATACGGGCGGACGAACCGATCTCCGATGCGGTGTTCGATCCCGCGAAGTGGGTGGCGGGACAACCCAGGTAGTCGGGAATCGGGAATCGAAACACGCCGGTGCGTCGCTCGCGGGTCCGCAGTCCCCACGCCCTCGATTCTCGCGTCCGATTCCCGATATTACGCCGCCTGCGTCTTCAGGCCACCCACCAGCTCGCGGAGCTGAGTAGACCCCGCGAGCAGCTGCGCCGAGGCGGAGCTCATCTGCTCGCACGCCGCGCTCTGCTCCTGCGTCGACGCGCTCACCTGCTGCGCCGCGGCGGCGTGTCCCTCGGCCGTCCGCGCGATCGACTCCACGCCGTGGGCCGCCGTCGCGACGACGTCCACGTTTCGTTCGGCGGCCTTCGTTACCGTCGCTGCGGCGTCACGCGTCCGCTCCGCGGCGGCGGTAATCGTCCGCAGTGCGCCGTCGATGTCGCGGGAGACACGCTCGATCTCTCCCACGCGCGACGCGCCGGCCTCCATCGCCTTCGTCGTCGTTCCGACACGGGACGTCACGACGCTCGTTAGGCGTACGACGTCGTCCGCGGCGGCCTGCGCCTGCTCGGCAAGCTTGCGCACCTCGTCCGCGACGACCGCGAATCCGCGCCCCGCGTGACCGGCGCGCGCCGCCTCGATCGCGGCGTTGAGCGCCAGCAGGTCGGTCTGCTCGGCGATGCGACTCACGGACGCGACGAACTTGTTGATGTCCTCGGCCGTGCGGTTCAGGACCACCACTTCCGTCGCGGCTTCCTGCACCGACGCGCGCACGTCGCCAAGGATGTCCATCGCGCGCTCGATCTCGGTGCGCTTGGCGCGGGCGGACTCCTCGATCGAGCCGGCGAGCGTGTTCACGGCCTCGGCACCCGACAGCACGCCCTCGGCGCTGTCGCGAATGGTGCGCAGTGCGTCGTCGATCGACCGGAGCTGCTGCACCTGGCCTTCAGCGCCGGACGTGATGTCGGCCATCGACGTCGCCATCTGGCTCGACGAGTTCGAGATCTGTTGCGAGACCTCGGACAGATCGTGCGCCGACAGCGCCACGTCCTCGGCCGTCATCGACGCGATCGACACGACGCGCGACAGCGACTCGGCCGTCGAGTTCATTGCGGCCGCGAGGTCGCGGAACTCGCCCGGGAACTTGTCGGTCGTGCGCACGGCGAGGTTGCCGTTGCTCAGCTCACGTGCGTGCGCGACCAGGTGCGCGAGCGGACCGCTGATCGCGCGCACCGTGTTGATCACGATGACGAGCGCGAGCACGACCGCGAGGGCGATCGCGATGATGAGGAAGCGGGCGCGCTTGTCGTTCTCCTCGCGCAGCTGCTCCGACGCGGCGGCGACTTTCGCCGCCTCGAGCGTGCTCAGGTTCTCGAGGTCGGAGAGCAATGCCGTCACCTCTGCTCGTGCGCGCTCCACGACCGCTCGTGACGCATCCTCGCGACCGAGGTCGGTGAGCCGGTGCGCCGTCGCGTACTTGATCTCGATGCTCGAGAGTCTCGCGTCCACGCTCGCGATGAGCGTGACTTCCTGCGCGATCTGACCGGGACGCTTGTTCATCTCGCGCTGCACGCGATGCGTCTCCCAGCTCAGGCGCTGAAACTCCGCGCGCGCGGAAGGATTCCGGCTCTCCAGGTACGCTGTCGCGGCGGAGAGCTCGCGCATGACGGCCGCCGACAGTCGCGCCGAGAGGAGCGCTTCCTCCTGAACTTCGGCGAGCGTCCCGCGAATCACCGAGGACATGTTCGAGAGGGCCGAATGCCCGAACATGCCGCCGGTGAGCAGCAACGCGATGAGGATGCCGAAGCCGACGCGAAGCCGCTGCCGGATGCTGTCGAGGCGCAGGGAAGGAAGGCGGGGGATCACTCCCGGCCTCCGCTATGCACCACGAGGGCGCCGCGCCGGACGCGGGCCATCACCATTGGCTTTGGTGCGACATCGCCGGTCGCTTCGAACGAGATCTTTCCAGTGATGCCATCGTACGCGCGTCCCGCATCCATCGAGGCGAGGTAGTCGCGGATCTTTTCCCGATCTCCACCCGCCTGTTCGATCGCGATCGCGATGACCATCGTGGCATCGTATGCGAGCGCCGCGAAGCTGTTCGGATCGCGACCGAACTTCGCGCGGAACGCCTTCACGAACGTCTGCACGTCGCGTCGCGTGTCTTCGCTCGTGAACGGCGTCGCGACGTACGCGCCTTCCGAGGCGGTGGTGTCACTCGTTACGCCCGCCCATCCGTCGCCGCCAAGGAAGTCGGCGGTCAGCCCGAGGCGCCGGGATTCCTTGAGGATCTCGAGTCCTGACCCTTCGCTGCCCGCCGCGACGATCAGCCCGGGGTTGTTGAGACGGAGGTAAGTGAGATACGGCTCCACTTCCGTTCCATCCACCGCGACAGGCTCGAGCGCGGTGATCTCGCCACGAAACGCCCGCCGAAACGAATCGGCGAGCCCTCGGCCGTAACTGTTGTTCTCGTACAGCACGGCTGCCTTGCGATGCCCGAGCGCCGTCGCGAATCGCGCGAGGTCCTGCCCGTTGGCGCTGTCGCTCGCGATGACCCGGAACAGCCACGGAGACAAGCCAGTGATCTCCGGCGAGCTCGCGCTCGGGGATACGGCGGCGATTCGACCGTCATAGATCCGCGCAGCGGCGACGGTCGCGCTCGAGTTCGCGTGTCCGACGATCGCGAGCACGCTGTCGATGCCCACGAGCTCCTGCGCGACGGTGGCGGCTTTGGCGCCGGTGCCCTCGTCGTCCATCTGCAGGAGCGCGAGCCGGCGCGAGTTGATTCCGCCGCGCCGGTTGATGGTCTCTACCGCGAGCTCGGCGCCCTGACGACTCATGAGCCCGTACGCCTCGTTCCAGGGCGATACGGACGCGATGGTGTACGTCTCGCCGCTTTCGCCGCACGCCGATACCGACGTCAGCGCGATCCCAGCGACGAGCCACGTTTTCAGAGCGTTCACGCGAAGTCCGGAGGGGAAGTTCCAGAGAACAGGAATTGCCTCTGAAGGACGAGGTCGCTCAGGAGGCGGTCACCGCGCGGAGGCGGGCTGGCCCGTCGTGTGCCAGATGAGGCGGCGTGACTCTGCGGAGCGGATTGCTGTGAAAGTTCTTGTGACCGGCGGCACAGGCGTTGTGGGACGCGCAACGGTGGACGCGTTGCTCGATCGCGGGCACGAGGTTCGGCTGTTCAGCCGCCACGCGGCCGACGACGTGAAGGAATGGCCGCATCGCGTCGAAGCGTTCCCGGGCGACGTGGCGAACGAAGTCGAAGTGCGGGGCGCGGCAGACGGGTGCGACGCCGTCATTCACCTCACGGCGATCGTCGCCGAATCGCCGCCGGACGTCACATTCGAGAAAGTGAACGTCCTCGGCACCGAGCATCTCGTTCGGGAGGCCGAGCGCGCGGGGGTCAGGCGGTTCATCTATGTCTCTTCCCTCGGCGCCGAGCGAGGCGACTCACCGTACCATCGCTCGAAGGTCCGCGGCGAGGAGATCGCTCGCACGTTCCGCGGAGACTGGCTCATCGTCCGTCCCGGCAACGTGTACGGCACGGGCGACGAGCAGCTGTCGTTGATCCTGAGAATGGTCCGGACGCTCCCCGCCGTCCCGGTGATCGCCGGCGGCGACAAGCCTTTCCAGCCGATCTGGGCGAACGATGCGGGCACGGCACTCGCGCTCGCTGCCGAGCGCGATGACCTCGTGGGGCAGGCCCTCGATCTGGCAGGACCCGAGCAGACGACGTACGACGACGTCGTGAAGCGGCTCTCGCGGCTTACCAGCCGGGACCCCGTGCGCATCCCGGTGCCGATGCCGATCGCATCGCTGGTGCTGCGCGCCGCCGACGCGCTTGGCGCCGACGTGCCGGTGGATCCGGGCCAGCTCACGATGCTGAGCGAAGGGAACGTGATCGAGGCGCCGAGTGAGAATGCACTGACGACGGTATTCGGTCTTGCCGGGACGCCGCTGAGCGAAGGGCTGCGCCTGCTCGCGGATTCCCAGCCGGAGTCGCTGCCGGACGAAGGTGTCGGGGCGCTCGTCAGGAAGCGCTTCTGGGCGGACATCGCCGGAAGCACGCGGAGGCCGGAAGAGCTGTTCACCCACTTCGTGTCGCACTTCTCCGAGTGCACGCCGTGGCAGGTCGACGTCGGCGCGGAGCCGGGGACGCCGCGCGTTCCGGAGTTAGGCACCGTGCTCACGCTCGCGCTCCCGCTGCGCGGGAATGTCCAGATCCGGATCGTCGAGCTCGAGGAACGGCGGATGACCGTGTGCACGGTCGCGGGCCATCCCCTCTCGGGGGCGGTTCGGTTTCTCGCCGAGCAGCGGGGCGAGATGGTGCGCTTCGAGGTGCAAGTGTTCGACAAGGCGTCGAACGTCGTCGATTGGCTCGTGATGAACCCGGTCGGCGGGCGCCTCCAGAACGCGACGTGGCGGGAAACGGTCGAGCGTGTGGTGAAGGAGAGCGGCGGGACGGCGCCGAAGGGGGTCGAGCAGTACTCGGAGAAGCTCGACGAGGACCAGGCGGCCGAGGTGAACGAGTGGCTGGAACGACTCGTCGTCGCCCAGCGCCAGGCGGACCACGAGGTGCGGCGCGAGTCACGCCCGGGCGACACGGTGCCTAACGCACCGCGCGGCGGCGAACCGTCGTACGTGGAGAGCCGGGAGGAGATGCGAGGCGGGTAGTCCCGGCGTCTGTCATTCCGAGCTCGGAATGACAGACGCGCTTCTCTACTTCTCCTCGTACTCCAGGTCGAGCGGACGGAACTGACAGTGCTCACCGCAGCCCAGGTGGTACCGGTTGCGGGCGAACCAGCGGTAGAACCGCTCGGCGAGCGGGCGCACGAACGGGATCGAGAAGACCCACGTGACGAGCTTCCCCTTCGGTAGCCGGTCGACGATCTCCTCGATCGCCGCGGCGCCCTGCCACGTCCGCCCGTCGCGGCGGACGAGCTGGACCGACTCCGTGTACGCGCGAGCCGGGATCCATGGGAACCGGGCGTGAACGCCGGCAAGCTGCGATGGAACGATCTCGAACACGCGGCGCCGGTCCCACTTCTCGAGACGCCTAACGAGCCCCTGGCAGACCTTGCATGCGCCGTCGTACACGATCGTGTACGGGCGGCCGGAATCGACCACGCGCGGTGCGTCGGTCTGCCCCTTCACGGTGAAGCGGACGACCGGGACCGTCTTCGCCGGCGTCTCCGTCGTCGCGTGCTCTTGCGTGACCGTCGCGGTCATGCGGCCGCCCGGATGGTCACCGACGGAGTGTCGGTCAGCGTCTTATGCACGGGGCACAGCCCCGCGACGCGATCGGCGGTCGCTTTCCGCTCGGCGGGGAGTGACGGCCATCGATAGCTCAGCTCCATCTTGCCGACGCGATGTGGCTTCTCGGCGAATGCCCACGAGACGTCTATCACCAGGTCGTCAGCGCTGACGCCGACGTTCGACGCCCACGACTGCAGCACGCCGAACGTGCACACGGCGAGGCTGCTTCCGAGCATGTGGTAGGGCGAGTACTCCTGGTCCGCGGACTCGGCCTCGATGGTGAGCTGGCCGGCCATTGGTTCCAGCCGGATCGATTCATCTGAAAGCAGGGTGATCTTCACAGTGGGGCCTCCGTGCGAGTTACGAATGCAAGCCGGCGGCCATGAGTCGGGAAGCGGGAAGCGGGAATGGGGATTCGGCGATCGGAACGTTGCCGCGACGGCTCCTCGGGCCGTCGGGTCCATCGTGCTCGGCTGGCCTCAACGCTCAGGGGGATGCGGATGTAACGGATGAAACGGATCG
>Ga0075430_100000977_pt1 | contig 22548 bp, 20 predicted proteins | sample RhiMetdeltSRZDD4_FD_75294 | JGI IMG/M metagenome (GOLD analysis project Ga0075430, IMG submission 75294) | Populus rhizosphere microbial communities from Tennessee, USA - Rhizosphere MetaG P. deltoides SRZDD4 | ecosystem: Host-associated > Plants > Roots > Rhizosphere > Soil | place: USA... | reverse complement strand
CCGATCGTGTATACGACCGGGTTCAACCTCAACGGGATCGTGGTGTCGCAGAACAACCGGTATCTGTTCACGATCCAGTCGAACACCGGGAAGATCTTCCGCATCGACATCGCGACGAAGGAGATCGTGCAGGTCGACGTCGGCGGCGCGGTATTCACAGCGGGCGATGGGCTGTGGCTGCGCGGCACCTCGCTCTACGTGTTGCAGAATCAGCAGGAGCTGATCACGGAGATTCGCCTGCAGCCGAATCAGGCACGTGGCACGGTCGTGAGCTCGACGACCGACGAGTCGTTCAGGTTCCCGACGTCGCTCGTCGGTGCGCGCGGTCGGTTCCTCGTCGTCAACTCGCAGTTCGACCGCCGAGCGTCGGGGACGCCAGTGCTGCCGTTTACGGTGTCGGTGGTGCCGATCCCGTAGCGCTTGCGGGTAGCGAGTGTGGTGTGGGCCGGCGCGTTTGCGCCGGCCCGCATTGTTTCGATGATAACGTCCGTCTCTCGCCGCCGTACAATCCCGGTGTGCTCGCCGCCGTTCGTTCCGCCGCCGTGCTTGGCATCGATGCGTACGACGTCACCGTCGAGGTGGACGTCGCGTTAGGGCTCCCGATCTGGACGATCGTCGGCCTGCCGGCCGGCGCCGTGAAGGAGAGTCGCGAACGTGTCAGCGCCGCGCTGGTGAACAGCGGCTTCGAGGTGCCGTCCCGCCGCACCACTGTCAATCTCGCGCCCGGCGACGTCCAGAAAACGGGAACGGCATTCGACCTTCCGATTGCGTTAGGCTATCTGGCCGCGACCGGCCAGCTCGATCCCGACGCGCTCCGGTCCGTCGTTGCCATCGGAGAGCTCGGGCTCGACGGCTCGCTGCGACCAGTGCGCGGGACGCTCTCCGTGGCCCGGCTGGTCGGCAGCCGGAGCAAGAGGGCTCGGGCCGCCGCACTGCCGACACTGCTGCTCCCGGCGCCTAACGTGGCCGAAGCCGCCCTCGTATCGCGGCTCCCTCTCGCGGCACCCCCAACACTCGCCGACGCTGTAGCGCAGCTGCGGAGTGGCAGGCTCCAGCCCCCGGGAGCCAGTCAACCGCGCGCCGCATCAACCGAGGCAGGCGAACGGGTCGACCTCGCGGATGTCGTCGGTCAGGAGATCGCGAAACGCGCGCTCGAGATCGCCGCGGCTGGATCTCACGCCGTGTTGATGATCGGCCCGCCTGGAGCAGGGAAGACCATGCTCGCGCGACGCCTGCCGACGATCCTGCCATCGCTCACCGAAGAAGAGGTGCTGGAGGTCGTCGCCATTCACTCCGTGGCGGGACTCCTCGCGCCCGGCGCCGCCGCGTCCGTCACGCGACCCTTCCGCGCGCCGCACCACACGCTCTCCGCCGCTGGGTTGATAGGCGGCGGCAGCAACCCGCGTCCTGGCGAAGTGAGCCTCGCTCATCACGGCGTGCTCTTCCTCGATGAGCTGCAGGAGATCCCCCGCCACGTGCTCGACTCCCTTCGGCAACCGCTCGAGGACGGCCGGGTCGTGATCGCGCGGGCCAACACCGCCGTCACGTTCCCGGCGCAGTTCACGCTCATCGGCGCCATGAATCCCTGCCCCTGCGGACGCGCCGGCGATCCCCGCGGCGGCTGCAACTGCGCGGTATCGGAGATCGCGCATCATCAATCTCGACTCTCGGGCCCACTCGCCGACCGCATCGACATGCAGGTACGACTCGGTGCCGTCCCTGTTCGCGAGCTCGGCAAACGGGAGGGCGGTGAGTCGTCGGCAACCGTCCGCGCGCGCGTCGAGGAGGCGCGCGCCCGCCAGCGTGCTCGCTACCGCGGCGTGACACGCGTGCGCTGCAACGCGCACGCGTCGGGGCGCTGGCTCGACACTCGCACGCCCATCGATGCCGACGCACGCGACCTCCTCGCCTCGGCCGCCGAGCGCGGGGGGTTGTCGGCGCGCGCGTACCATCGGGTGCTGAAGGTGGCCCGGACCGTCGCTGACCTCGACAGTTCCGCCTCCATTGCATGGACGCACGTTGCCGAAGCCCTCCGCTACCGGCCGACCGACTCACGCGCGGCTGACGCCGCGTCGATCTCCGAGCCAACGTCAACGAACGCCGCAACTGGCTTGCCGCGCAACGACTCGGCCCGCGAACGCTGCGCCTCGTCACGCTAACGCGCGCGAGTACTCGCGGACAGCAACGGACCGACCGAACATTCGCATGCGCGCCTGAGGCGCAGCGATCTGCCGTCCGTCACTCCTGCCGGGTTCGAATGATGACCTTGTCGTATCGTCTCGCGTCGCGGCGGGTGCGTGCCGTTGCCGTGACGCTCACGGTTCTCGCAGCACCGTTAGGTTCGGTTCGCGCACAGCCGGTGCCGGCTGACTCTTCGATCGTCCGTGCCCGGACCGCATTCGACTTCCTCATCGGCACGTGGAGGGTCGTGTCTCGCACCGATGCGAGCGGCTCGACCGCCGCATCCGGCGAGACCTACACGTTCACGAAAGGCCTCAACGGAGTCATGATCCTCGGCAACTGGCGATTCAATCGCGGGACCGTCGAGCGGCCGGATGTCGTCGATGCGGTTTACTACTCCGGGTACGACAACACCTCGCGCACATGGAGCTTCTACTACATCAGCCCGCAATCCGCGCAGTACTGGCCGGGAACGGAGTCGAACGGTCGGTGGTACTTCACGCGGCAGTTCACCCTTCGCGACACCACGTTCCTCCAACGTCAGTGGTGGGAGCGCGTCGACGCGAACACGCTCGATCGGCACATCGACAACTCGCCGGACAGCGGCCGAACATGGCGCCCGTTTACGGCGCGGCTCCGGCGGGATCCGTAGACTTCATCCACGGCCACGCATCATGATCGTTCCGAGGTCAGCGTCGAGGAAGCGCGTCGTCCGGATCGCGGCCGGTGTCGCGTTATGCGCCGCCTCCATGGCGGACGCCGCGTTAGGTCAGACCACGCGCCCGTTCACCGAGTCCGCCGACACGCACTACTTCGACTTCTGGCCGGGCACCTGGTATCCAGTCGTCGACGGCCGCGTGGATACCACGGGCTCGGCCTTCATCGTTCGCCGGAGCGTCAACAGCGCGGCGTTCGAGGAAGAGTGGGTCCAGCGTTTCGATTCCGCCGTGACGCGCTCGGTCGCCATCCGCGCCTGGGATCAGATCGCCAATAAGTGGATGTTCGTCTGGGTGAGCCCGAATGCGCTCTTCCAGGTGTGGGAGGGCCAGAAAGTCGGCTCGGACTGGTACATCGTGAAGGAGTTCGACTTCGAGGGTCAGCGATTCCACTCTCGACAGGCGTGGATCCCCGACGGGCCGGACCGTCTCGTTCGGGTCATGGAACGATCCACCGATGGCGGACGGACGTGGCAGACGCGTAGTCGCACGACCTTTCAGCGCGCTCGCGCGGCGCCGTAGGCGTCGACCCGCTGGGGGCGCCAGCATTCATCTTGCCCTTCGCCAGGGCGCGCCGCGCTCGAAGCGAGTGAGCCTGGCTGCGCGAGTCACCCGTTCGGCAAGAGCTCGAATGACTGCGGCCCCCGCCGTTTCGCCGGCGCCTTTCACACACAAACAGATTCTCGTCGTCTTCAGCGGCCTCGTGCTCGCCATGCTCCTGGCCGCTCTCGATTCGACGATCGTGTCCACCGCGCTGCCGACCGTCGTCGGCGAGCTCGGCGGGCTCAATCATCTCGCCTGGGTCGTCACCGCCTACCTGCTGGCACAAACCGTCGTCACGCCGCTCTACGGCAAGCTCGGCGACCTGTACGGCCGTAAGCGCATCATGCAGGGCGCCATCGTGATCTTCCTGATCGGCTCCGCGCTCTGTGGCATGAGTCGGACGATGACCCAGCTCATCATCTACCGCGCGATTCAGGGACTCGGAGGCGGCGGGCTGATGGTCACCACGCAGGCGATCGTCGGCGACATCGTCCCCGCACGCGATCGTGGCCGATACCAGGGGATCTTCGGCGCCGTGTTCGGCGTCGCGAGCGTCGCCGGACCGCTCATCGGCGGCTACTTCACGACGCACCTCTCGTGGCGCTGGATCTTCTACATCAATCTCCCGCTCGGGGCACTCGCGCTCGTCGTGCTCGCTGTCACGCTTCCCGCGCGCGCCGAGCGTGTGAGTCACGCGATCGATTTCGTCGGCGCGGGGCTGCTCGCGGCCGCGCTCAGCGCGATCGTGCTCATCGCTGACCTCGGCGGAACCGCGTACGCGTGGTCGTCGCCGTTCATCGTCTCGCTCCTCGCGACGGCGATCGTGTCGCTGGTCGGGTTCATCGTCGTCGAGCGCCGTGCGGCGGAGCCGGTGCTGCCGCTCACGCTCTTCGCGAACCGAGCGTTCTGGGTATCGTCGATCGTCGGCTTCGTCGTCGGCTTCGCGCTCTTCGGTTCGGTGACGTACTTGCCGCTCTACCTCCAGGTCGCGAAGGGCGCGACACCAACGGCGTCCGGACTTCAGATGCTGCCGCAGATGGGCGGTATGCTGCTGACGTCCATCGTCTCGGGGCAGCTCATCAGTCGTACGGGCCGCTACAAGCTCTTTCCGGTCGTCGGGACTGCGGTCATGACCGTTGGCCTGTTCCTCCTCTCGCGGATGACGCCCGAGACGAGCATGCTCGCCGCGTCGGGCATCATGCTCGTCATCGGCATGGGGCTCGGCATGGTCATGCAGGTGCTCGTCATCGCGGTGCAGAACGCCGTGAGCTACCGCGAGCTTGGCGTCGCCACGTCGGGCGCGACGCTATTCCGCTTCATCGGCGGGTCCGTGGGCACTGCAGTCCTCGGCGCGATCTTCGCGGCTCGGCTGGGTCACGAGCTCGTGCGCTTCCTGCCGTCGGGCACGGCCAGCGCACCGGCCGCGGGTGCCGCGATCACGACCGAGCTGCTTGCGTCGCTCACTCCGGCCGTGCGTGACGCGTACTCGCAGGCGTTCGCGGCGTCGCTCTCCACGGTCTTCCTCACGGCATCGGTTGTCGCGCTCGTCGGGTTCTGCCTCGCGCTGCTGCTGCCCGAGCACCCACTGCGCGCGACGATTGCGGCGGAGGCGGAGAGCACGTCGATGGTCGGAGAGGCGTTTGCCATGCCGTCGACGGGCGACTCGCTTGTGGAGCTTCGACGCGGCCTTGCGGCGCTCGCGAGCCGCGAGCTCCAGCGGCAGTACATGGCGCGCCTCGTCGAGGAAGCGAAGGTCGGTCTTGCGCCGCTCGAGGCGTGGGTGCTGGTTCGCGTCGAGCAGGATTCGAACACCGATCCGGTCGCTCTGGCGCGTGCGCATGCGATTGAACCGGCACGCGTCGACGACGCCGCGAACGAGTTGCTCCGGCGCGGTCTGCTCGCGGAGCGTCGTACCGACGGCTCGGATGGCTCGCGTCGGTTCGGCGTCACGCCAGCTGGCTGTGAAATACTCGGAAAGATCATCGCCGTACGCCGCGCACACGTTGCCAATGCGGCGGCGGAGTGGGGAGCGAACCACACCCGCGATGACCTCCAGGTCCGGCGCCTGCAACGTGAGCTCGTTCCCGAAGCGCAACCGACGATTACAGATCCACCGCCGGAGGACGGCCGCGACTCGAAGGACGCGCGCTGAGTGCCGTGCTTCGGCCACGCGGGCTAGCTTACGCGCATGGCGCAGCCGCTCACGATCGCATCCGACCAACCACGCGACGACGCGTTGACGCTTGGGGATCACGAGCTCGAATCGCGTCTCGTCGAATGGTTTCGCGCGCACGGGTCGGCGCTCATCGGGTTCAGTGGCGGCGTCGATTCTGCCTACCTCGCCTGTGTAGCCGTCGAGGCGCTCGGCGCCGACCGGACGCTGGCGGTGATCGGCCGAAGCGCGTCGTATCCCGCCGAGCAATGGGAGCGCGCGCGTGACGTCGCTCGTGACTTCGCGGTCCCGGTGCTCGAGATCTCGACGGACGAGATCAACGACCCGCGTTATGCGGCGAACCCATCGAACCGCTGCTACTTCTGCAAGACGGAGCTGTGGGACGTGCTGGTCCCGATTGCGCGGGACCGGGGACTCGCGGTCGTCGTGGACGGTACGAACGCCGATGATCTCTCCGATCACCGCCCGGGCGCGCGAGCGGCCGCCGAGCATGACGTGCGGTCGCCGCTGGCCGAGTTGGGCTTCTCGAAGTCGGTGATCCGACGCTTGTCCCGCGCGCGCGGGATTCAGACGTGGACGCAACCCGCATCGCCGTGTTTGTCGTCGCGTATTCCGTACGGCACTGCCGTCACGATCGAGCGGCTCGGTCAGATAGAGCGTGCGGAGCGATCGTTGCGCGAGCTCGGTATCGGCGGCGATCTGCGGGTTCGTTACCATGGCGATCTCGCCCGCATCGAGGTCGGTCGGGACGTGCTGAGCGCGATCGTCGGCTCGCCGATGCTGCTCGAGATGACGCGAGTCGTTCGCGACGCCGGTTTCGATCGCGTCGCGATCGATGCGCGGGGGTTTCGATCCGGATCGCTGAATGTGCTCGGCGGCGTCGTGGCGGAACCGCTCGTTCGCGGACGTGGTGCGACGGTCGGCGACGCGGACGGTCTGCGCGCCGCTCTGCGTGGCGCCGGCAGCGACTGCACCATCGAAGCGCGAGCGCGCCTCGCGATCGTGACCCCGGCGTCCGACGCAGCACGATCGCACCTTCTGGCCACAGGGTCGCGTACCGGCGTCGTGGATGCCGCCCGCAGTCACGGCTTCACGAGCGTCGCCATCGAGCTAGCCGCCGTCGGCGACGATGCGAACGTTCGTCGCGATTAACCTGCCGGCCGAGGTTCGCGAGGCGATCTACGACGACACCGCGCATCTCCGCGCCGCGACCGACGCTGTCCGGTGGGTCGCGGCGGCATCATTACACGCGACGCTCAAGTTCATCGGCGAGCTGAGCGACGTTGCCGTCGACGATGTCCGCAGGGCACTCGAAGGCGTCGCGTCCGCGCACGCCCCGGTCAGCGTCGCAACGACCCAACTCGGCGCGTTCCCAAACTTCCGGCGTCCCCGCGTCGTATGGGTCGGCATGACCGGAGAAGCCGAGCTGCGCGCGCTTGCGCGTGACGTCGACGCCTCGCTCGCCCCGCTCGGTGTAGCGAGGGATGCGAGGCCGTTTCAGGCCCATTTGACACTCGGACGCGTCAAGGGCGACCTGTCCCCGGCGAACGCGACAGGGCTCTCGGACGCCGCAGCCGTCGCCCCGCCCCGACGCACCTTTGTGGTGCGAACGATAGACTTGATGAAGAGCGAGCTTGGCCGCGGTGGCTCGCGGTACTCGGTGCTGGCTGCCGTGCCCCTTCACGCACGAGGTACGTGAATGTTCGGCTGTCTTCGCAGGATCGGTTGCTTCTTCCTCGTCTGTATCCTCGCGGTCGCAGCATACCTGACGCGTGACCGGTGGCTGCCCATGATCGGGGTGAAGCCGGGCCCTCGCGCCGTGGAAGTCGGCGGTCCGGCCTGGCAACCGGTGAGCGACGAAGCGGCGGCGCGCGCGCGGCGGTCGATCGAGTCGCTCGGGCGACGCAACGGCCCCGCGTTCGTGAACCTCAGCGCCGGCGACCTCGCGTCGTATTTCTACATTGCGTTGGCGCAGCAGCTGCCGCCCTCCGCCGACAGCATCGAGGCAACGACGATCGACAACCGTCTCTACGTGCGCGCGGTCATCTCGCTCGACGAGTTCAAGTCCGCCGACGTGCTCGGGCCCCTCGGCGGAATCATCGGGCGCCGCGAACGACTGCAGATGGGCGGGACTTTCGCGATGATCAAGCCGGGTCTCGCCCAGTTCCTCGTGGAGGACATTCGGGTGGGACAGCTCCCGATCCCGCGTGGCGCGATCCCACGAGTGCTCGCCCAGATTCGCCGTGGTGCTCGCCCGCCGGGTGTGGCCGAGAACGGATTGCCGTTCGTGGTGCCGACGTATCTCGGCGACGCGCGCGTGGCCGCCGACAACATCACCCTCTACAAGACGACGACGAAGTGAGCCGCCGCATCCTGGTTGTCGACGACGAGCAGGGCATTCGCGCCGCGCTCGGCCAGCTGCTCGAGTTCGAGGGCTACGAGGTGCGCACGGCGTCGAACGCCACGGACGGCATCGCCGAGTACGAGAAGTTTCGCCCGAATCTCGTCTTCATGGACGTGAAGATGGCGGGCATCGACGGCCTGGAAGGACTGCGGCGCATCAAGCAGATCGATCCGTCGGCGACGGTCGTGATGATCAGCGGTCACGCCACGATCCAGACCGCCGTCGAGGCGACGCAGCTCGGCGCGTACGACATTCTGGAGAAGCCGCTCGACACCGACCGGATTCTCGTGTTGCTGCGGAACGCACTGCAGCACCTCGACCTTCAGGAAGAGAACGTTCGTCTCAAGCAGACGATCGAGTCGCGGTACGAGATCGTCGGGCGGTCGTTCGCGGTGCGGGCGGTGATCGACAAGATCGACAAGGTCGGTGGAACGCCGGCTCGGGTGTTGATCACGGGTGAGAACGGAACGGGAAAGGAGCTGGTCGCCCGGGCCATTCACCGGCAGTCGACGCGCGCGAACAAACCGTTCGTCGAGGTGAACTGTGCAGCGATCCCGAGCGAGTTGATCGAGAGTGAGCTGTTCGGCCACATGAAGGGCTCGTTCACGGGCGCAGTGGCCGATCGCGCCGGAAAGTTCGAGCAGGCCGACGGCGGCACGCTGTTCCTCGATGAGATCGGCGACATGAGCCTGACGGCACAGGCGAAGGTCCTGCGCGTGCTGCAGGACGGCGTCGTCACGCGCATCGGCAGCGCGAAGCCCGTCAAGGTCGACGTGCGCGTCTTGTCGGCAACGAACAAGAACCTCGAAGAGGAGATCGCCGGCGGGCGGTTCCGCGAGGACCTCTTCTACCGGCTCAACGTGGTACCGCTGCACATCCCGCCGCTCCGCGAGCGACGTGAGGATATCCCGCTCCTGGCGTCGCATTTCGTGCGTACGCTGTCGGAGCGCGAGGGCGTCCCGCCGCGCGTGCTGGACCCGGCGGCGGTCGAGGTGCTCACCCAGATGGATTGGCCGGGCAACGTGCGCGAGCTGCGCAACACGCTGGAGCGGTTGCTCATTCTCGCGTCCGGCCCGCGGATCACGGTGACGGATGTCGAACGCCTCGCCGGCCGTCGCGTGGCGGATGGCGCGAGCCTTGGCTCGCTGCTCGAGTGCAAGACGTTCGAGGAGTTCAAGCATGCGGCGGAGCGCGCGTTCCTGCTCGCGAAGCTCCGCGAGTACGACTGGAACGTGTCGGAGACGGCTCGCGCGCTGGACATGCCTCGCTCGAATCTGTACAAGAAGATCGAGCGATACGGGCTCACGCGCGAGACGGTGTCGTGATGCCTAACGTGTCGGTCGACAGTCATCCTGAGCCGTCAGGCGAAGGATCCTCGTTGTCCCGACCGAGGGGTTCCTCTCCCGGGATGACGACGATTCTTCGCTGCGCTCGGAATGACAGCACACGCTTTACGCGGAGCGCCTGATGTCCACCAAAGACTGGGACTCCGAGCTGAAGAAGATCGACCGGATGCTCGAGGGCGCGTCGGACGAGGCCCTGCTCCCGGCCAAGGCCGCACCGACGCCGCAAGCCAAGGCGGAAGCCGTGGCGAAGCAAAAGGGCACGTCGACTCTCGGCGTCATGGCGCGGCTACTGCTCGCCGTTGCGCTCGGCGTTGGCATGCTGTTCTGGCCATATGAGGCGCGCTGCGGTCTTGGACTCGCCGCGTATCTCGCATCGGTTGGCGTTGTCGTTGGCGCCGGCGTGTGGACGTCGATCTGGACCTGGCGTCACCGCTCGTCACGCGGCCACATCCTCTCGCTGTTGCTGATTCTCTGGGGCGGCGTTCTCGGCGCCATCGAGATCCTCCCGCGATCGGGCTACGCGAAGCCTGATCCTGCTCGTGCATCCTGGGCGTGTGAGTAGTGCCGGGTGCCCGCGGTTTGGACCGTGCATTGCGGCACAGTACAATTCCAGGTCGCGCACGAAACGCATAACGCCCTCAGCTGATGGCTGATGGCCGACGGCTGATGGCTCTCTCTATGAAAACGTTCAAGAACTTCATCGCCGGATCGTGGTCCGAGCCGTCGACCGGCGAATTCTTCCAGAACGTGAACCCGGCCGACACGAGCGATGTGATCGGCCGGTTTCCGCTCTCTGCTGCTGCCGACGTAGACAAGGCTGTCGCCTCGGCGACGCGCGGATTCGAGGTGTGGCGTCGCACACCTGCTCCCGCCCGCGGTGATGTGCTGCGCAGGGTTGGCGATCTCCTCTCGAGCAGGAAAGAAGAAATCGCGGACCTCATGACCCGCGAGATGGGCAAGCCGCTGCAGGAGACCCGGGGCGATGTTCAGGAGGGAATCGACACGGCCTATTATGCGGCCACCGAGGGCCGTCGCCTGTTCGGCCACACGGTGCCGAGCGAGTTGCGGGCGAAGTGGGCGATGAGCTTCCGCCGCCCGGTGGGCGTCTGCGGGCTGGTGACACCGTTCAACTTCCCGCTCGCCATTCCGACCTGGAAGGCCTTTCCCGCGCTCCTGTGTGGTAACGCGGTCGTGCTCAAGCCGGCCGAGGACGTCCCCCATACGGCGACGGCGCTGGTGGAGATCCTCCTCGAGGCCGGGCTCCCCCCGGAAGTCATCCAGCTCGTCCATGGCCGCGGGGAGACGGTGGGCGCCGCACTCGTCGAACATCCCGGTGTTCCGGTGATCTCCTTCACCGGATCCACGGAAACCGGCCGGATCGTCGGGGAAACGTGCGGCCGGCTGCATAAGCGGCTCTCCCTGGAGATGGGCGGGAAGAATGCCCAGATCGTCCTCGACGACGCCGATCTCGAGCTTGCTCTGGAGGGGGTCCTCTGGGGGGCCTTTGGGACCACCGGCCAGCGCTGCACGGCTACCAGCCGCCTCATCCTGCAGCGCGGAATCCATGACAACTTCCTCGGGATGCTCGTCGATAAGGCGAGGGCACTGCGCCTCGGGGACGGTCGGAAGAAGGGCACTGATGTCGGGCCCCTCATCCACGAGGCGTCGCGCCAGAAGGTCGAGCAGTACGTAGACGTCGGCCAGGCCGAGGGCGCTGATCTCCTCTGCGGGGGTCGGCGGCCGGAAGGCCGAAGTGTGGCCAACGGGTTCTTCTTCGAGCCGACGATTTTCGCCCGCGTGGAGCCCGGAAGTCGGCTCGAGCAGGAGGAAATCTTCGGGCCGGTCCTGTCCGTGATTCGGGTAGGGTCGGCCGATGAGGCGTTCGCGGTGAACAATGACGTCCGCTACGGGCTGTCGTCGTCGATCTACACGAAGGATGTGAACGTTGCGTACCGGGCGCTGGTCGAATTGGATAATGGCATCACATACGTGAACGCCCCCACGATCGGCGCCGAGGCACACCTGCCGTTCGGCGGGGTAAAGCAGACGGGAAACGGTCACCGCGAGGGTGGCTGGGAAGTGTACGAGTTCTACTCGGAGACGAAGGTCGGGTACATCGACTTCTCGGGTTCGTTACAGCGGGCACAGATCGACAATTACGCCGGCAGTCCGACGTGAGCAGCGGCAACGCTCGTGCGGACCGTCGGCGTCCGTCTGCCGTAGTGGGACGGTCGCTCGCTTGCGGACTCTAGAACCCACGGATTAATTCACCGGGTGGTGATGGCGCTGACACACGACACGCGTCGGGCGCTCGCCGAGCGGGTGCAACGCAGGGTTGAGGGGCGGGGCATATCCCGCCGGGTCATCGATGACGCCATCTCGCGCGTCGCCGATGCGCTCGACCGCCAGCCGTTGCCGACTCGGCCGAGCGAGACCAGGAGCGACGACGCTCCCTGCTCGATCGTCGCCGTGTTCACCGCGCCTTCAGCGCCGGACCTCGGCTCGCGAGTCCGCGCCGCCCTGCAGGCGGAATCGGTGACGCCGCTCGCAATGGGAACCGGAACGTCGGGTCGCCATACCGTTGCAACCGTTCGTCTCGGGGCTGAAGCGCGTCCGGGTGCGGAACGCGCCGCGGCTCGTGTGTCGGCGTCGATCTCGTTCCTCTCCGACCCGTCTTTTCTCTCGTTGTCGAAATGAGCGAAGTCGTCCACCAGACACCGGTCCGTCCGGCGGTCAGCGAGGAACACCGCGCGGAAGCGCTCCGTCGCGTGAACCGGAGCCAGGGCCAGCACTGGGGCCTGTTTCTCGAGTGGGCGAAGTCGTTCACGATCGCGATCATCCTGTTCCTGTTCGTCCGAACGTTCCTCGTCGAGGCGTTCAAGATCCCGAGCGGGAGCATGGAGAGGACGCTGCTCGTCGGCGATTTCCTCCTCGTGAACAAGATGGTGTACGGCGCCGAAGTGCCGTTCACGGGCCGCCATCTTCCCGCGCTCCGGCAGCCCCAGCGCGGCGACGTGGTCGTCTTCCAGTGGCCGATCGATCCGTCGAAAAACTTCGTGAAGCGGCTCGTCGGTCTGCCCGGCGACACGCTCATGATGCGGGAGGGCGAGCTCTGGGTGAACCACGTCCGCCAGAAAGAGCAGTACGTTTTACATAACGATCCGCCGGACGTGGATCCGACGGCCGACGAGTTCAACTGGCAGAAGAACTACCTCGCGCGTACGGCTGAAGCCGCCGAGGTCGAGATTCCATCGCGAAACAACTGGGGTCCGTTAGTCGTCCCAGAGGACAAGTATTTTGTTCTTGGCGACAATCGCGACAACTCGCTCGACAGTCGCTACTGGCAGTTCGTTCCCGACTCGCTCATTCGCGGCCGCCCGATGTTCGTCTATTACAGCTACGCACCCGATTCGCTGGACCGGATGTCGTGGCTCACTCGCATTCGGTGGACGCGTATCGGGGAGCGAGTTCGTTGACGTCCCGGTCGGATATCGACGGTCCCTCGGACCGTCTCGCAAAGCGCGCGCGAGCGCGGTGGGAAAAGAGGAATAGCGAAGGAGCCGCTGGTCGTATGGCCGTGACGCCACCGAAAAAGACTTCCTACGAGGAAGGCTCGCTCGACCAGTACCTCCGCGATATCAGCGCGTATCCGCTGATCAGCCGCGACGAGGAGGTGCGGCTGGCGCAGCGCATCCGCGTCAACGATCAGGAAGCGCTCGACAAGCTCGTTCGCTCGAACCTGCGCTTCGTCGTGTCGGTCGCGAAGAAGTACCAGAATCAGGGCGTGTCGCTCTCTGACCTGATCAACGAGGGGAACCTCGGCCTCATTCGCGCCGCCCACAAGTTCGACGAGACGAAGGGCATCAAGTTCATCTCGTACGCGGTCTGGTGGATCCGCCAGGCGATTCTGCAGGCGCTCGCCGAGCAGTCGCGCATCGTGCGCGTGCCGCTCAACCGCGCGGGCACGCTGCACCGGATCGGCAAGCGCGCGAACGCCCTGCTTCAGGAGCTCGGTCGCGAAGCGACGCATGCCGAGATCGCCGACGGCATGGACATCACCGAGGAAGAGGTCGCGAAGACGATGTCGATCTCGCAGACCCACCTCTCCCTCGACGCCCCCCTGACACCGGGCGAGGACAACAAGCTGCTCGACTACCTCGCCGACAACATCAACCCGACGCCCGACGAGCAGACGTTCGAGAAGGCGTTGACCGAGTCGATCGAGGAAGCGCTGTCGAGCCTCAAGGAACGCGAGGCGAAGATCCTGCGCCTGTATTTTGGCCTCGACGGTGAAGAGCCGATGACGCTCGAGCAGATCGGTTCGCTCCTCGGGATCACGCGCGAGCGGGTCCGTCAGATCAAGGAGAAGGCGCTGTCTCGGCTGCGTCACGTCTCTCGTGCGCGCGCCCTGGAGAGCTTCCTCGGCTAGTCGCGATCGTCGAGACCGGCGATACCGTCAATGCAGCATCGGCGGACCTCACGGTCCGCCGATTGTGCATCCGTCGCCGCCGGCCGATTAGGTTCGATGCATGGCATCCCAGCGCGGTAGCGCGACTGAACCTCCGGTCACGAGCGAGCGAAGCGAGTCCTCGCGGGCCATGGCCTGGCCGGGCCTCGGACGCGTGTTCAAGGTCGTCGGCCGTGCCGCTCGGCTGCGGTGCCCGCACTGTGGCGGCGGCCCGGTGCTCGCGCATTGGCTCAAGATGCGTCCGCGCTGCGGCACGTGCGGGTTGGCGATCGAGCGCGGTGAGCGCGACTATTTCATCGGCTCGATGATGTTCAACCTCGTCGTCTCGGAGCTGCTGTTCGCGGTGGCGTTGGTCGCCACGTTGATCATCGCGTGGCCTAACGTGCCGTGGGACTTTCTGCAATGGGCAGCACCGCTCGCGATGGGCATGGCGCCGTTCATTCTTTTTCCGTTCTCGAAGCTCGCCTGGTTAGGCTTCGACACACTGCTCAGACCAGTGACCGCCGACGAGCTGGTCGATGGTCGTTAGTCGATAGCGGATCGCTGCTGCGTGCCGTGAGCTCCGATTCCCGATCCCAACCGCCCGCCTTCGGCGGGCACCCGCCCGATCCCCGATAATGGCGCAGCAAAATTCCTTCGACATTACGACCGGCGTCGACCTGCAAGAGGTCGACAACGCCGTCAACCAGGCGCAGAAGGAGATTGCACAGCGCTACGACTTCAAGGGCTCGAAGGCCACCATCGACTTCCAGCGCGGGGAAGGGAAGATCGCGCTCGTGGCTGACGACGACTTCCGCATGCGCGCCCTCTTCGACGTGTTGCAGGCGAAGCTCATCAAGCGCGGCGTGCCGGTGAAGAATCTCGACATCGGCGAGGTAAAGCCTGCCGGTGGCGACACCGTGAAGCGCGACGTCGCGCTCAAGATGTCACTCGACGGCGACACGGCGAAGAAAGTCGTCGCCGCCATCAAGGACGCGAAGATGAAGAAGGTCCAGGCCGCGATTCAGGGAGAGCAGGTACGCGTGACCTCGCCCTCGAGAGATGAGCTGCAGGCCGTGATGCAGATGCTGCGCGCCAAGGACTTCGGCGTCGAGCTCAAGTTCGGCAACTATCGCTGATCGGGCTCCTGGTCACCGCCAGCGTTGCCGCGCTGCCTGATCCAGGCGTCGACGTCGGGCGACACGAAGAGGTTGTCGGAGATCGCCGCGACTTCCTCGGCCTCTTTCCACTCGGCCGTGAGTCGAGCGAGCTCGCCTTCGAGCGCGCGGCGCTCCGACTCCTCGTGCACCGCCATCTCCAGCGCGAGTCGCTCCACGGGCATGAGGCTCATGGCCCCGACGCGGCGGTACTTCGCCATCATGCGACGTCCGTGAAAGCGCGAGAACCGCGATGCGGTCTTGTGCAGGAACGAGTCGGCGTCGCCGGTTGCGTCGATCTCACGAACCGCACGCTGCACGAGCCGGCCGGCGCCACCGAGCCAGTTCGCGCGCGCGAGCAGACGGCCTCCCGCCGATAGCGCCCCATCGCCCGCATAACGCGACGCACCGCCGTCGTGCGCGATGCGCAACGACAGCTCGCCGGTGTGGCGGTCGGTGTAGTACGCGGATTCCCACAGGTGCCTGACGCGAACCGTCAGCCTGCGACCCTCCGGGCTCGGCAGTCGGAGCGCGACACGCTCCCACTGCCAGCGGTCCTTGAGGTCCATCGCGATCATTCCAGGCACGACCCAGAGCGGCGCTGATGCCCCGAACCCGACGAACGCCGGACCGATGAGGGGCATCGCCGCGGCGATCGCAGGTGGCACGAAGACGGCCGCGGCCGTCACCCCGACTGCGCCAGCGACGCCCGCTGCAATCCCCGCACGTGTGTGTCGCCACTGGAGCTGCGAGCCGTAGCGCCACGCCGCAAACTCGGGTCGAAGGGGCTTCCCGATCCGAATGAGATCGATCCCGCTCGGGAGGGGCGCGAGACCGATGTTCTCGGTCGAGACGCGAGCGCGGGTCGCGCGAAAGAGCCGCTCACATTCCTCGATCGCTTCCCAGCGGTCGTCGATGGGCGAGAGGTTCCACCGCCGGCAGTCGACGCACACCGCCCACAGCCGTCCGTTCGCGCTGTCGAACGCGAGCCGGCGCCCCACGGGAAAATGCTCGACGACGTCATTGCGGCCGAAACGGGCGTGACAGAAGACGCAGGTGCCGTACATGCGCGGCTACGAGTTCCCGTCGCCGGTGCGCTCTGCCCCATCGGGCGCGCGCTCATTCACCCGCGCCTCGACCTTCGGCGTGACGAACATGTCATCGGCAATGGCCGCGATCTCTTCCGCTTCCTTCCACTCGTCCGCGAGCCGGGCGAGCTCGCCGTCGAGCGCCCGCCGCTCGGACTCTTCGTGCACGGCCATCTCGAGCGCGAGTCGTTCGACCGGCACGAGACTCATGGCGCCGATGCGGCGGTAGCTCGCCATCAGTCGCCGGCCGTGGAATCGCGAGAACCGAGACGCAGTCTTGTGCAGGAATGCGTCAGCGTCACCGGTCTCGTCTATCGCGCGGACGGCCCGCTGAACAAGCCCGGCAGCGCCGCCAAGCCAGTTTGCGCGGGCGAGAAGCCGGCTTCCGGCCGTCAGGGCCTTCGTGCCCTCGTAGCGGGCTACGCCGCCGTCGTGCGCAAGACGGAGGGAGAGCTCGTCCGAATGGCGGTCAGTGTAGTAGGCTGACTCCCAGAGGTGCTTCACTCGCACGACGAGCTTCCTGCCTTCCGGGTTCGGGACGCGGACGGCGACGCGCTCCCACTGCCATTGGTCAGCCATGTCCACCGCGACCATGCCCGGTACCACCCAGAGTGGCAGCATGTACCCGATGAGTGCCTGGCCCATGAGGGGGGCGGCTGCGGCAAGGAGCGCGGGCCCGGCAACCGTCGCCGCGGCAACGCCTGCGACTCCCACGACTCCAGCCGCGATGCCCGCGCGCCGTCGCCTCCACTGGAGCTGAGACCCGTACCGCCAGGCCGCGAACTCTGGACGAAGCGGCTCTCCGATCCGGACGAGGTCTAGCCCGCTTCTCAGCGGTGCAAGGCCGATGTTGTCCGTCGAGACGCGGGCCCGCGTCGCCCGGAATAGCCGCTCGCACTCGTCGATCGCTTCCCACCGCTCGTCGAGCGGGGAGAGGTTCCACCGACGGCAGTGCGGGCACACCGCCCACAGCCGGCCGCGGGCGCTGTCGAACGCCAGTCGCGAGCCGACTGGAAAGTGCTCGACGACCTCGTTCTTGCCGAGCTGACCATGACAGAACAGGCACGTGCTGAACATGTCGCGTCCTCGCGCCGGTGGGTCTCGTACTGTCGAATGTGAACGAGCACATCCGCGGGTGCTACCGGCTTCCCGCGCTTTTAACCGTTTCGTAATCGGGAATCGGACCTCGCGACTGTGCCGGGTTCCTAACGAGCTTCGTGCGCGCTCCTCGCTGTCGATTCCCGATTCCCGCTGCCGAACGGCCGATTCCCTATTCCCGATTCCCGACTCTACCTTTCGCCCATGCAAATCCTCAAACTCCGCCCGTGAAAGTCGGTCTCGTTACGCTCGGTTGCGACAAGAACACCGTCGACACCGAGCGCTACCTCGCCGAGCTCATCGCCCACGGCGCGGAGCAGACGACCGACCTCGGGCAGGCGGACGTCATTCTCGTCAACACGTGCGGCTTCATCGACGCCGCGAAGCGCGAGTCCATCGACGCCATCGTCGAGGCCGGACGCTACAAGAGTGAAGGCGCCTGTCAGGCCGTCGTCGCCGTCGGGTGCCTCGTGCAGCGACACAAGGACGAGCTCGCAGACGCGCTTCCCGAGGTCGACCTCTTCCTCGGCGCCGCTGAGACCGACCGCCTCATCCCCGAGCTGACGGAGCGAGGCCTGCTCGGCGACCCGCTCGCCGATCATCCGGGCGTACGCGTGTACTCGGGCGACCTTCCGCACGTGCGGTACCTCAAGATCAGCGAGGGGTGCGATCACGGGTGCGCGTTCTGTGCGATCCCGCTGATGCGCGGCAAGCACCGGTCGTTCGCGCTCGCTGATGTGGTTCGCGAGGCGCAGCTGCTCGAGCTGCAGGGTGCGCGCGAGGTGAACCTCGTTGCGCAGGATCTCGCGCATTACGGGCGTGATCGTCGCGATGGTGTGGGGCTTCCCGAGCTGCTCACGTCGCTCATCGCCGAAACATCCATTCCGTGGATCCGGCTGCTGTACCTCTACTCGGCCGGGCTCACGCCTGCGCTGCTCGAGCTCATGGCGCGAGAGCCGCGCATTCTGCGCTACCTCGACATCCCAATGCAGCACGCCTCGGACGCCGTGCTGAAGCGCATGCGACGTCCGGAGCGACAGACCATCCAGCGTGAGCGCATTCGCCGCATTCGCGACGTCGTGCCCGAGGTCGCGATTCGGACGACGTGCATCGTCGGATTCCCCGGCGAGACCGAGGATGACTTCCAGCAGCTGCTCGACTTCCTCGAGGAGACCCGATTCGATCGTGTCGGCGCATTCACCTACTCCGCGCAGGAAGGGACGCGCGCCTGGTCGCTGCCTGACGACGTTCCAGAAGATCTGAAACGCGAGCGACTCGAGCGCGTGACGGAGCTGCAGCGTGTGATCACGTCGGAGCGATACGACACGCACGTCGGGCGCCGCGTGCGCGTGCTCGTGGACCGTGTCGATGCGACGAGCGGCACTGCCGAAGCGCGGGCGCCGTGGCAGGCGGACGACGTCGACGGCGTGACGCGTTTCGCCGGCGCGGTTTCGCCAGGCGATCTCGCGGACGTCGCCATCGAGTCGGTGGAGGATGACTACGACTTCGCGGCGGTCCTGGTCAAAGTCGCCGAGCGCTATCGCACGCCGGGCCGGCCCACGTCGTTCGGGCGCGTGCTGCCGGTCGCGACGACCGCGGGGAGCTTCGGACGCTAGCCCATGACCCGGCGAGCGGTTGCGCATCGGAAGGCGGTTGTTGCGCGTGCCCTCGCCGTCGTTGCCGTCGGGGGGGTGACATCATGCGTCCGTTCCTCAGGTGCGCCCGAACCAAGACCGCCTACGGCTGCGATGGACGCGAGGATCGTTCGCGTCTCTCTCGGTGCGTCCTCCCGCCCGGTCATCGGAGCGAGCGGCTCGTGGCGACTCGTCGATGGAAGCGGAACGGAGCTCGCGCGCGGCGACTCCGCGCAGCGCCTAACGGTTGCGAACAGCGGCGGACGCTTGCGCATCGCGCGTGCGGGCGCGACCGACCGCGTGATCCCGGGATCGTCGACATCGATCACGATCGCGCCGAGCGACGCCGGTGCACTCGCAACGTTCGCCGGCCGGAGGTACCGGGGCACGCTCACGCTCTCGGTCGCGGACACGCTCGTTCGCGCGGTGAACATGCTCGATCTCGAGGCGTATCTTCGCGGCGTCGTTCCGCGAGAGATCGGCCCACGAAACGCGAGCGAACGCGCGGCGGTCGAAGCGCAGGCGGTTGCCGCGCGGAGTTACGCGTTTGCCCGTCTCGGAAATACGGCGAGGGGATACGACCTGGCCGCGACGACCGCCGATCAGGTGTACGGCGGTGTGGACGCCGAGAATCCTCTCGCCGATGCGGCGATCGCCGCGACGGCGGGACTCGTGATCTTCTACGGCGATCGGATCGTGAGCGGTCAGTATTACTCCACCTGTGGGGGAACGTCCGCCGAACCGGCGGAGCTCTGGCGGTCGCGGAATGAGCCGTACTTGCAGCGCGTGAGCGATCGGATTCCGGACTCCAACCGCTATTACTGCGACATTGCCCCGCGGTTCAGGTGGGAGCGTACGTGGCGCGCCGATACGCTCGCGGCGGTCATCGAGCGCTATTTGCGCGCGTACGCCCAGGCGCCTGCCGAGCCGCTCGGGGCGGTGCGAGCCGTGGCGGCCGAGCAGGTGACCGCCTCTGGTCGCGTCGCGGACTTACGAGTCGAGATGGAGCGGGGGACGTACCACGTGCGCGGCAACGACATTCGGAACGTCCTCCGGTCCGCCGGTGGCGAGCCCCTGAACAGTACGTATTTTTCGCCCGACGCCGTCACCGGCGCAGATGGACGCCTCTCGCGTCTGACCGTCCGAGGCTTCGGGTACGGTCACGGCGTGGGAATGTGCCAGTGGGGCGCCATCGGTCGTGCGCGCGCCGGCCAGGATTTCCGCACGATCCTCCGCACGTATTATCCCGGAACCCGTGTCGCGCGCGCGTACTGACCTTCGCTTCGTTCTCATCCTGTCGGCTGTCGTTTCCGCCGCAGTCCCCGGCGTGCTGCGGGCGCAGGTGCAGGGGTCGTGGCTCGAGCGACTCGGCATCGACAACCTTCGGTTCTCCGGGCTCGGCGCACAGGTCGGGCGCGTGAACCCGTACGGAATCGAGCCGACCACGTCGTGGACGCTGCAGGCGGACTACGGTGAGCTCGCGCCAGCGTGGCGCGTGTACTTCCACGCGACGTACTGGGGATCACGGTTCCGCGACCGAAACGTGCGCGCGTACGCCGACTCGCTTGAGAACGCGATTGTCGATCCGACTGGCGACGCGCGCGTCGCGATCGGCGACATCTCCGTGTCGGATATCGTCCTCGGTGCCGACGTACGCCGCACGTATTTCCCGAGCGGGTGGGCCCGGCCCTATCTCGGTGGTGGGCTCGCCACACACGTCGTGAACGCCGACGGTCGCCTGATCGACGGCACGTTCGTGGAGCGCGCGACCGACGTGATCGCCGTCGGCGTCGCGGGCACCGCTGGCGTGCACCTGCGCATTCTGCGACACATCGCGATCGAAGGGCAGGCGCGGTACGATTTTCTGAGTCTCGCGCGCTTCGGGTCATTGCGCGTCGGCGCGAGCTACTACTTCGACACTCCGGCCTCACGACCTCGATGAAGCCCAACACTCGCGTCGGTGTCGTCGGCGCCGGTGCCATTGCCCAGCTCGCCCATCTGCCGCTCCTCTCGAAATTGCGCGGCGCCCAGCTCGTGGCCTTGTGCGACAACGACCGCCCGAAGGCGCGAGCGCTCGCCGACCGATTCGACGTCCCCGACGTCTTCACCGACATCGAGGACCTGCTCGAGTTCGACGAGCTGGATGCGGTGGTCGTCGCCACGCCGAACCACTTGCACGAGCCACACGTGCTGGCGGCGCTCGCGGCGAAGGTGCACGTACTCTGTGAGCGACCACTGTCGCTCACGGCGCGCGGCGTCGACCGTATTCTGACGGCGGCGAATCGCGCGAACCGCAAAGTGTTCGTCGCGAACAACCACCGGTTCCGATCGGACGTCCAGGCGCTCGACCGATTCCTTCGCGGCGGTGAGCTCGGGAAGCTGCACGGAATTCGAGCCGGCGTGTACCAGCCGCGGGTCCGACACGAGGGCTGGCGTGCCCGGCGGGCGGAGGCCGGAGGTGGCGCGTTCTTCGACCAGGGTCTGCCGATGGTCGATCTCGCGATGTGGCTCGCTGACTATCCCGCGCCGGTTCGCGTGTGGGCCCACATGGATCGCCCGCGCGGCACGCACGTCGAGGATTCGGCGCTGGTCACGCTCGAGTGCGAGTCGGGTGTCGCGTTCACGTTCGACATCTCGTGGGCGTACGTGGGGTATGACGAGCGCTGGTGGTTCGAGACGCTTTCGTCACGTGGAAGCTCGCGCCTCGCGCCGTTGCGGGTGGTGAAGGAGCTGAACGGGAAGCCGACGGACGTGTCGCCTGGCGGCGCGGCAGCGCGCGAGAGCTCGTTCAATCAGTCGTATCGCGCGGAGCTGGCCCACTTCCTCTCGGTGCTCCGTGACGAGACACCGTACGAGGCGCCGACCGATCAGCTGATTCTGCACAAGGTCGTCGAAGCAGCGTATCGCTCGGCGGATGAGGGCAAAGAGGTGAGATTGTGAAAGGACTGATCGTAGGGCTCGGTATGTTGGCGCTTGGCGGCACGGCGTTGTGCGCTCAGGAAACCGGGCGCGTGCCCGCCGATTCCCGATTCCCGATTCCCGATTCCCAACCCGGCTCCGAGCTCACCGTCTACCTGATGACGATGGGTCACGGCGATGAGATCTGGGAGCGCTTCGGGCATAACGCGATTCGCATCATCGACGCCGCACGCGGCACCGACAGCGTCTACAACTGGGGGACGTTCGACTTTCACCAGCCGAACTTTCTTCAGCGGTTCATGACCGGTAACACCCTGTACTGGATGGAGGGTGAGGGATGGCCGGAGACGCTCGAGAAATACCGCTATCTCAACCGCTCCGTGTGGCAGCAGGAGCTCGACCTCACCCACGCCGAACGCGTGGCGATGCGGGATTTCCTCGCGTGGAACGCGCGCCCTGAAAACCGCGAGTACCGGTACGATTACTACCTCGACAACTGCTCGACTCGGGTCCGGGACGTGATCGACCGGATCGTCGGAGGGCAGCTCAAACCGATTCTGACGGGTCGCCTAACGAACACGACGTACCGCTTTCACACGCAGCGCTTGTTCCGGCTCGATCGGGCCGTAGCCACCGGGACGAATATCGGGCTCGGCCAGGTGGCGGACCGTCCGATCAGCGCCTGGGCAGAGTCGTTTCTGCCGATACGCTTTCAGGATCATGTGCGAAGCGTTCAGGTGAAATCGGCCGACGGCACGACGCGGCGGCTCGTGAAGAACGAGCAGCAGCTGTTCGCGGCCCAGCGAGCACCCGAGCCCGCGGAACCGCCGCGCCTCCTTCTG
>Ga0075430_100000976_pt1 | contig 22551 bp, 17 predicted proteins | sample RhiMetdeltSRZDD4_FD_75294 | JGI IMG/M metagenome (GOLD analysis project Ga0075430, IMG submission 75294) | Populus rhizosphere microbial communities from Tennessee, USA - Rhizosphere MetaG P. deltoides SRZDD4 | ecosystem: Host-associated > Plants > Roots > Rhizosphere > Soil | place: USA... | reverse complement strand
CGTTGCTAGCGTCGCAGCGTCCATTCAACCCTCAGGGAGACTCTAGATGTCGACGAGAATGACGATCTCGAAGGCGGTCCGGCGCGCGCTGCTCGCCAGTACGGCGACCGCCGCCACGCTGGCACACCCGACCGCGTTCGCTGCTGAAGAGTCGCTCGAAACGATTGTCGTGACGGGCTCGATGATCAGGCGCACCGACGCCGAAGCGCCTTCGCCGATCACGGTGATCAGCGCGGCCTCGCTGGAAGAGCGCGGCATCACCACTATCGCCGAAGCGCTGCAACGCGTGTCGGCCAACAATGCGGGCACGATCCCGCAAGGCTGGAACTCCGGCAACAACTTCGCGAGCGGCGCGAACGCTCCTGCGCTGCGCGGCCTGACGGTTCAGGCGACGCTTTCCATCGCCGACGGCCTGCGCATCGCGCCGTATCCGCTGGCGGATGATGGGCAGCGCAACTTCGTCGATCTCAACACGATTCCAAGCGCGATCGTCGAGCGGGTCGAAGTCCTGCGCGACGGCGCATCTTCGAGCTACGGTGCCGACGCGATTGCGGGTGTCGTCAACGTCATCACCAAGAAGGAAATCCAGGGGCTGCACCTGGGCGGCTCGGCCGGCCTCTCCGAAGCGGGTGGCGGCGACGACCAGCGCATCGACATGACGTGGGGCATGGGCAGCCTCTCGAGCGATGGCTACAACTTCTACGTGAGTGCCGAGTACCAGACGCAGGACGACCTGTTCGCCCGGGACCGCGGCTACCCGTTCAACAGCACCGATTGGTCGGGCGTGTGCGGACCCTCCGGCAGCTGCATGCGCAATCTCAATCACAACGGCGTGACGCCGGAGCTCGGCGACATTCCTCAGAGCTTCAACGGCCTGAGAGCCATTCCCGGCGTTGCCCTGGTGCGGCCAGTCGCCGGTACCGCGCCGACCGGCGCGGGCAGATACCAGTTCCTCAACGCTGCCGCGGGATGCCGCGAGTGGCCCACGACGACGATCTCGCCGGCCCAGTCGGCTACGTCGCCGCTGCGCGTCTGCGAAGTGGACATTGCGAACGCGTTCCAGATGCTGCAGCCTGAGGTCGAGCGCGGCGGCGTGTCCGCCCGCTTCACGGCCAACATCGGTGAGCAGGCACAGTTCTATGCGATGGCCAACGTCTATCGGACCGACTCCTTCGCGTCCCTGCTCCCGCAACCGTTCAACGGTAGCTTGCCGGCGCCGAATCCGGCCGGTCTGCCCGCCGCCAACGTCATCCTCCCGGTCTTCGTGTGCGCGCAAGGCGTTGGCACGTTCGACGGGCTCGGCACCGGCTGCGACGCCAGCAACGGCTCGCTGAATCCGCACAATCCGTTCGCGGCAGACGGCCGACGCGCCGAGGTCCTTCTCCGCTCGCCGTTCACCCGCGAGGTCAACACCAGCTCGCGCGCCCGCCGCGTCGTGTTCGGCCTCGAAGGCGGATTCGGCACCGGCTGGAACTACACGGCCAGCCTCACTGGCTCCGATGTGGCCCTGACCCGCGACCAGAACAACTATCCGATTCCGGAGCGGATCTGGACCGCGGCCGCCCGCGGCCAGTTCAACTTCTCCGACCCGTACGCGAACTCGCAGGAGGTCTGGGATTTCGTCGCTCCGCGCAACAGCCGGGTTTCCGAATCGGAGCTCTGGCAGGTGCAGGGCACGGTCGGCAAGGAAATCCTGATGCTGCCCGGCGGCGCATTGCAGGCCGCAGTCGGCACCGCCTATCGCGAGGAATCGATCGACGCGCCGAGCGCCAACCCCGGCAATTCGGCGAACCCGTTCAGCCGTCATTTCGGCATCAACGCAGTCGGCACTGCTGGTGAGCGCGACGTGAAGTCGGCGTTCTTCGAAGTGAGCGCTCCGGTGCTGCAGCAGGTCGAGCTACAGGCTTCCGGCCGCTACGACGAATACTCCACCGGGCAGTCGAGCTTCTCGCCGAAGCTTGGCTTCAAGGTCACGCCGATCGAGCAGATCGCCGTGCGCGGCACGTGGTCGCAGGGCTTCCGCATTCCGAGCTTCAACGAAGCCTTCGGTCTGCCGACCACCGGCTTCGTCTCGCGCAACGTGAACTGCACGCAGTTCGCGGCCTTCTGCGCGGCTCACGGCAACAATGCGTATGCGACCAACGCCTACAACCTCGGTCTGACGCAGACCGGCAATCCGCAGCTCGATCCGGAGGAGTCGGAATCCTTCACCGCGGGCCTGGTGTTCGCACCGATGCGCAACCTCAGCTTCACGCTCGACTACTGGCGCATCGACGTCGATAACCTCATCACCGGTGTGACGAGCACGGCTGCCGTCGAAGCCGCGTACTACAGCAACAACGGTGTCGTGAACATTCCGGGCTTCAACGTGGTCCCGGGCACGCCCGACCCTGCGTTCCCGAATGCGCTGCCCACGCTCGGGTTCATCGAGACGTCCTTTGCGAACCAGGACAGTCAGACGGTGAGCGGCGTCGATTTCGGCGCGTCTCTGACGATGCCGATCGGCCCGGTCACGCTGAGCAGCAACGTCGAAGTCTCTTACCTCGCGAAGTACGAGATCCAGACGGACGCTGGCGATGTCCTCGAGTACGAGGGCACGCTCAGCCCCTGCAACATCACGTCCTGCTCGGGCGCGCCGCAGTGGCGTGGCAGCTGGCAGAACACGGTGCAGTTCGACAACGGGTTCGGGCATACCGCCGTATCCCTGACGACGTACTTCACCAGTGGCTACGACACGGCCTCGATCGATTTCGGCGGCGTCGAGGGCGAATGTCAGGCCAATGCGGCCGACCACGTCTCGACCCAGGCCTTCGTCGACGGGACGCCGGTCAACTGCAAAGCCGATGAAGTGTGGAACGTCGACCTGACGATCCGGCATCAGATCAACGATACGTACACCGTGTTCGCGGACGTGCTGAACGTGTTGGATATCGAGCCGGATTTCGACCCCTCGGCGGCCTACGGCATTTTCGGATTCAATCCCGCGTGGGGCGGTCCGAACATGCTGGGACGTTTCTATCGCGTAGGAGTGAAAGTCGACTTCTGAGGATAGATGGTTGCCTGCGGCCGGCTCCTGCGGGAGCCGGCCGCGTGGCACACTTCGCGGCAGTACCAATCGAGCACGTCACGAGGAGTTGCCGATGCCGCGCCCCGTCATAGCCGCCGCTGCCTTGCTGTTCGCCTGCAGCGCGCTCGCCCAGGAGCCGACTCAGACGCGTTACGCAGTGCTGATCATGGAGAAGCCCGCGGGCCTGCAGACGACGACCGTCGCGGCCGATGGCACCCGCAGCCTGAGTTACGAGTACAACGATCGCGGCCGCGGGCCCAAGCTCACCGCGCGCGTGCGACTCGATGCCGAGCGCGTTCCGGCCTCGATCGAAATGGACGGCGTCGATTACCTCAAGGCGCCGGTCTCCGAGAAATTCACATTCGCGAACGGGGTCGCCCGTTGGAAGAGCAGCGCCGAGGCGGGCGAGCAGAAGCTCGCCGGTCATGCGTTCTATCTCACCACGCAGGGCCTTCCGGAAGAGCTCGGTTGGCTCGCGCACGCGCTGCTGAAGGCGCCGGGACAGCGCATGGCATTGCTGCCTGCGGGTGAGGCGAGCATCAAGCGCGCGGCCGACTTGAACGTCGGCGATGGCGCGAACAAGCGGCACGTGACTGCTTACCTGATCGAAGGGCTCGGATTCTCGCCCAGTACGGTGTGGTTGGACGACAGCCAGAACTTCTTTGCCGCGGTCGATCGGTTCTATTCCGTCGTGCGCGCAGGGTGGGAATCGAGCGTGCCGAAGCTGCTCGAAAAGCAGGAAGCGCTCGCGAGCGCGCGCAAGATCGAGTTGGCGCGCACGCTGACGCGCAAACCGAAGCAACCCGTCGCAATCACCAACGCCAACATCTTCGACGCCGCGACGGGTCAGTCGGTGCCGGGCAGCACTGTGTTGATCGATGGCAATCGCATTCGCGGCGTCGGCAAGGACGGCACCGTGACGATCCCTTCGCAGGCGGAGCGCATCGATGCGGCCGGCAAGGCGCTGCTGCCCGGTCTGTGGGACATGCACGTTCACCTCGGGCCGACCGACGGCATGCTGCACATGGCCGCCGGCGTCACATCCGTGCGCGATCTCGCGAACGACAACGACGCGTTGCTGCAAATCAAACGCGACATCGAGAACGGCGCGGCGATCGGCCCGCGTATCACGATGCGCGGCTTCATGGACGGCCGCGGGCCATACGCCGGGCCGACGAAGGTGTTCGTCGACACCGAGGCCGAGGCACGCAGCGCGATCGACAACTACGCGAAGCTCGGCTACGAGGGCATCAAGGTGTACAGCTCGATCAAGCCCGAGCTGGTGCCCACCATCATCAAGCTGGCACACGAGAAAGGGCTGCGCGTCAGCGGCCATGTGCCGGCATTCATGACCGCCCAGCAGTTCGTCGAGGCGGGCGCGGACGAAATCCAGCACATCAACATGCTGTTCCTGAATTTCTTCTTCGACGAGGTCAAGGACACGCGTACGCCGGCGCGCTTCATCGCCGTGGCCGAGCGCGGCGCGACGCTGGATCTGAATTCAGAGCGCGTGCGCTCGTTCGTGCGGCTGCTGAAGGATCGCAACATCGTCGTCGACCCGACGCTGACCGCATTCGAAGGAATGTTCGTCGATCGCCCGGGCAAGATGTCGGTGAGCTACGCCGCGATCGCAGACCGGCTGCCGCCGCAAGTGCGTCGCGGATTCCTGGTGGGAGGCTTGCCGGTTCCGGAGGGTAAGGATGCGCGCTATCACCAATCGCAGCTCGCGACGCTGAAGATGACGAAGCTGCTGTACGACTCCGGAATTCCCATCGTGGCCGGCACCGACGGCTTGCCCGGCTTCACCCTGCATCGCGAGCTGGAGTTGTACACGCAAGCGGGCATCAGCGCGCCGGACGTGCTGCGCATCGCGACGCTCGGCGCCGCGCGCGTCGCACGCAAAGACAGGGAACTCGGCTCGATCACACCGGGCAAGCTCGCGGACATGGTGCTGGTGGAAGGCGATCCCGCGAAGCGAATCGGCGACGTGCGGCGCACGGCGCTCGTGATCAAAGACGGTGCCTTCTACGAGCCCGCTGCCTTGTACAAGGCACTCGGCATCAAGCCCTAGTTGAAACAGACCAGGGCGCGTAGGACATCGCGCACTCGGAACCCGTCTCCTCGACGACTCGTTTCTTTCGTAGCGAGTCGTAGAGGAGCCTTGTCAAATGTTCTTGAAGAAATTCGGATTGACCTTCGCCGCATTGGCCGCAACAGGTCTGGGCGGCTGCGTGACGACGCACGGGAACCTCACGAGTTCGGCTGATCGGCTGGAGCGCAGCGCTGCCGAGTTGCAACGGGATGCGCGCGATGACGGCACCAACAGCTACTACCGTGATGCACAAGAGTTCGCCGCGGAAGCGCACGACTTCCGTCGCACGCTGGAAGACCGGCGCGCCGATGACGCCGACGTCCGCGATGCATTCCGCGACTTGTCCGGCCGCTATCACGCTTTGCGTGACGAAGTAGAGCGCTCGCGCGATCGCGATGCCGAGCTCGACTTCAAGCCCGTGACCGAAGCCTACCTGGACGTCGAGCGCGAGATGCGTCGCGTGGGCGATCGCGATCGCTACGCCCGCGACTAGATAAAACCTGACAAACGCAGTAAGTGCCGGAGAGAGCGCAGCCCGTTCTCTCCGGCATTTTTTTCACGACTTTCTGCCGATCTTTTTTACTGTCACGGCGCCGTCAGAGAGCGCGGATTTTTTCGTCGTAATGCTTGGAGTATAAGCGCCTCTCCTCATCACGCAGGGAGATGGCCATGAAAGACGGAGACAAGACGAAGCTCGATCGCCGTTCCTTTCTGCAAGCCGGCGCATTGGCCGCCGGGGGCGCAGCGCTCGCACCGCTCGCCGCCAATGCACAGTCCGACAATGCAGCCACGCAGGACTTTGGTGTGCTCAGCGGCGATCGCGACGACGTCGCCAACTCGAGCATCGCGCGGCTGCAAGCGCTCATGGCGTCGCACCGGTTGAGCGCACAGGAGCTGCTCGAAATCTACCTGCGCAGAATCCAGCTCATCGACAAGGGGCTCGATCTGCGCTCGATCATTCAATTGAATCCCGATGCGCGGCGCATCGCTGCGCAGCTCGATCAGGAGCGGCGCCGCCACGGGCCGCGTGGCCCGTTGCACGGCATTCCGATCCTGCTGAAAGACAACATCGACACCGGCGATCGACAGCAGACGACTGCTGGTTCGCTCGCGCTGGTCGGCGCGCCGGCGCTCCAGGATGCGACGGTCACGCAGCGGCTGCGCGCTGCAGGCGCGGTGATCATCGGCAAAGCGAATCTGAGCGAGTGGGCGAACTTCCGCGGCTTCCAGAGCTCCAGCGGCTGGAGCGGCGTGGGCCGCCAATGCCGCAATCCGCACATACTCGATCGCAATCCGTGCGGCTCGAGCTCCGGTTCCGGAGCTGCTGTCGCGGCCGCGCTCACGGCCGCCGCGCTCGCGACGGAGACCGACGGCTCGATTGTGTGCCCGGCGGGGCAGTGCGGTGTCGCCGGTATCAAGCCGACGGTTGGCTTGACGAGTCGCGCCGGCGTCGTGCCGATCTCGCACACGCAGGACACCGTGGGCACGCATGGACGTTCGCTTGCCGACTCGGCTGCGGTGCTCGGCGCTCTCACCGGCCCGGATCCGCGCGATCCGCAAACGGCAGCAAGCGCGGGACACTTCTCGCGCAACTACAGTCAGTTCATCAATCCCGATGGACTGCGTGGCGCGCGCATCGGCGTAGGGCGGCAATTCCTGGGTGTGACTCCGGAGACCGATGCGATCTTCGAGGACGCGCTGCAAGTCATGCGCGATGCGGGTGCGGTGCTCGTCGACGTCGAGATCCCGACGTTCGACGAATTCAACGCCGACCAGTCCGAGATCATCGTGCTGATCTTCGAGTTCAAGCGCGATCTGAACGCGTATCTCGCGACGCGCTCCGGCGTGCCGGTCGGCACACTCGCCGACGTGATCCAGTTCAATCTCGATCACGCCGAGGAGGAGCTGAAGTTCTTCGGCCAGGAGCTGATGGAGCTCGCCGAAGCGGAGGTGTTCACGGAAGCGGACTACCAGCAGGCATTGATCCGCGGACCGCAGCTGGCCGGGCCGCAGGGTATCGACGCGACACTCGCGGCGAACAACGTGCAGGCGATCATCGCGCCGACCAACACGCCGGCGTGGCCGACCGATCTGATCAACGGCGACGCGTTCCTGTTCGGCAGTTCGGGCTTCGCGGCGGTGGCCGGCTACCCGCTGGTGACGGTGACCGGCGGATTCACGTTCGATCTGCCGGTGGGTATCACGTTCATGGCGTCAGCGTGGAGCGAGCCGACGCTCATCAAGCTCGCTTCGGGCTTCGAAGCCGCGGCGGATGTGCGGCGGCGTCCGAAGTTCCTGCGGACGTTCAACCCCGACGGCAAGAGCCGCGGACACGGCAAGAGTCGCTCGATGGATGCGCTGGCCGCGCGTAGCGCGAACAGCGTGATGCAACGACACGCAGCGCGCCTGGATCCGTTCCTGGTGCCGCGTTTGCGCCGCCTGATGTATCTCTGAGGCGGTGGGGAGCAGGCGCGGCTACTGCCGCGCCTGTCTCTCGGTGAACAGCTCTTCCTGCGACGGGCCCTTGTCCGTCGGCGCCTTCGCGTCTTCAGTGACGTTGCGATAGCGGATCACGCCGAAGATCATCTCGTCCCACGTCTGCTCGCCCCACGTCACTTCGCGGTTGGCATCCGGGTTCGCTTTGTTCTGCGTCGAGTTGTCGTACCACTGCGTGTACACGATGCGCGTGCCCGCCGGCACCTTCATCGGCTCGATCAGCTCGTACGTGCCCTGCCAGTTGAAGTCGTACGCCGGGATGTTCAGCAGCGTCTGTTCCCTGCCGTCCGGGTAATACGCGACGAAGCGTGACGACTTGCCGCGATAGTGAGCATGCGGATGCAGTGTGTAGAGAATCGCGTCGGCCTTGAGCGTCTGCTCCGCCGTTTCCTCGTGGAGCTTCGTGTTCGGCGGAATGCGCAGCTTGTTGTTCGCGAACACCAGGCTGCGGAACATGTACTTCGGCGCGTCGGGGCGGAAGTACAGGCCCATCTTCGTGCGATCGAGCAGCTCCTTGCCATTCGACGTGTAGTGCACCTGGAAGTGGAACGTCGACTTGCCCGGCAGCAGGATGCCCGCTTCCGGCGGCAGCTCCAGCGGCTCCACGCCCGGCACGTAGTTATTCAGGCTGATCGCGCCGCGCCGCTCGGCGCCGCCCGCCGAAGCGATGATGTGATGCACGACGGCCCGCTGGCCCGGCAACCAGTCCATCGCGCGCACCCACACGTCGTGGTCGAGCGGGTTCTCGACCTTCAGCATCTGGTACGGAATCGTGCCGGTTGCCGGCACCTTGAACTCCGGCAGCTCGACGATCAGGTCGGGCTTGCCGAGCGGCCACTGCGGCCACTCCTTCTTCTGCGAGAGGAGCGGATCGGCGCCGCTACCGCGCGGCGAGCCGGCCTCGAGCCAGTGAACGAGCGTGCGGGCCTGTTCGCTCGACAGGCCGCGATCGTTGCTGAACGCGCTGTAGTGCGGATCGACATCCCACGGCGGCATGCGCTGCGTGCGCACGACTTCGCGAATCATCGGCGCGAAGCCCTTGACCATGTCATAGCTGGTCATCTGCCACGGGCCGATGCCGCCCGTGCGATGGCACGCCACGCACTTGTCGAGCAGCAGCGGCGCGATCGTCTTCTCATAGGAGATCTGCGCATGCGCCTGTTTCCTGTCGCGCTCCGGCATCTTGATCGCGCAGCCGTCGATCGGGGCTGCCGCTGGAGCGGCCTTGCCCGAGAGCACCGCGTCGAGTGCGCCGGTGACGGCGCCGCTGCCGCCGCGATACGCAATCTTCCAGCCTTGCGGATTCACGACCAGGACTTCGCCATTGCGCTTGAGGCCGAGCGACTCGCCGATGAGCTGCGTCTCGTCGACCAGCACCGGGATGCCTTTCGACGTGTGAGTGGCGACCGTCGGTGGCGACACGCCGTCCGCGCTGCCCGGCAGGTTCGAATTGATCTGCAGGAACGTCACGCCCTGCGGCTCGTACTTCGCGCGCAAGCCTTCGAGCGTTGCTGCCGCAGTCGCAGAGCCTTTGCATTCGCTGCCCTGGGCGAGCAGCACGACTGCCTTCATGTCCGAGAGGTAGTACAGCTCGTGCGAGGCGCCCTGCTGATCGGTCAACCGGAAGTTGTCCACGATCTCCGGCGAAGCGAACGCGAGCGGTGCGCCCGAGACGAGCGCCGCGACGGTGAGGATGTAACGCATGCTGTCCATGTAACTACCTTATGAAAAGCGGCAGTAGCAGGCGCAAAGTGTGCGATGACGCGCGCCGGCATGTCTATGACGCTGCGCTGCTTCTGCGCACGGCTTGATAATTCTTGTGTGTGCGCGCGCTTAAGGACGGAGCGACATCGTTACAATCGCAACGAATTGTGCGGCGGCGCGAGGGCCGTTTCTGCACAGCGAGAGGAGGCTTCCGTGAAGACGCAGGGGATCGTGCTTCTGGCATCGCTGCTCGCAGCGAGTGCATTCGCTGGTGACTATCGCGTGCCGCGCCTGCCGGACGGCACGCCGGATCTGCAAGGCGTGTGGACCAACGCAACGGCCACGCCGGTCGAGCGCTCGCCGGAGCTGGGCGATCGCCGCGCGTTTACCGACGCGGAAGCTGCCGCGATCAGCAAAGCGGCGATCGCTGCAGTCGAGGCCGATGCGGCGCCGAGCGACCCGGGCAAGAAGATCGAAGCGATCTCGTCGCTCCCTCCTGTCGGCAACTACAACCTGTTCTGGACCGACCGCGGCATGTCGGTCGCGAACATCAACGGCGAGTATCGAACCTCGATGATCATCGAGCCGGCGAACGGCCGCATCCCGCCGCTCACCGCAGCGGGTCAGCAGCGCATGGCCGCACGCGCACGCAATCAGAACGATGGTCCGGAGGGACGCGCGCTCGGTGAGCGTTGCCTGCTGTCGTTCGGCTCGGCGTCGGGCCCGCCGATGCTGCCGGTCATGTACAACAGCTATTACCAGATCGTGCAGTCGCCGGGTTACGTGGTCATCCTGGTCGAGATGGTGCACGACGCCCGCATCATCCGAATTCAGGATCAGCACACGCCGGGCGGCATCAAGAAGTGGATGGGCGACTCCGTCGGTCGTTGGGAAGGCGACACGCTGGTCGTCGAGACGCGCAACTTCCGTCCCGAGCAGAGCTTCCGCGGCTCGTCCGAGAACACCGTCGTCACCGAACGCTTCACGCGCGTCGGCAAGGACAAGATCGTCTATCGCTTCACGGTCGACGATCCCACGACGTTCACCTCGTCGTTCACGGGCGAGCTGCCGTTCGTCACCGTCGACGCCAACATCTACGAGTACGCGTGCCACGAAGGCAACTACGCTCTGCCGGGCATCCTCTCCGGCGCACGCGAGGCCGAGAAGGAATGATCGGGTTGCTGCGCCGGCTGCTGCTCGCTGCACTGGTGCTTGCGTTCGCGCTGCCGGCAACGGCGAGCGTCGTCGTGACTCGCGAATTCGATTCGCCCGCGCTCAAGCGCAAGTGGGCATACGCGGTCTATCTTCCTGACGGCTATGAGTCGTCGACGCTGAACTACCCGGTGCTGTACCTGCTGCACGGTCACAACCAGGATCTCTATGCCTGGGCGAATTCCGGCCACATCCAGTCCACGACCGACGCGCTGATCGCGCGCGGCGAAATACCGCCGGCCGTGATCGTCATGCCGGATGCAGGCACGACGTGGTACGTCGATCGCAAGGAGAAGATGGAAACGGCGGTGATCCAGGACCTGGTCGGCGACGTGCAGCGGAACTTCCGGGTCATCGAGGCGCGCAACGGCCGGGTGGTTGCCGGACTGTCGATGGGCGGCTACGGAGCGCTGCGCTTTGCGCTGAAGTACCCCGAGATGTTCGCGGCGGCGGGGCTGCTGTCCCCGGCGATCTACGATCCCGAGCCGCCCCAGGCCTCGGGCGCGCGCCGCGCGGATGTGTTCGGGACCCCCGAATTCGACGTTCAGGTATGGAAAGAGCTGAACTATCCGGCGCTCTGGGACGCGTTCCTGGCGAAGAAAATCCCCGTGCCGATGTACATCAACTCCGGCGATGACGACGACTACTTCATCGAAGCGGAGGCAACGCGCTTGTATACGCTGCTGCGCCAGAAGGGGCAGCCGGCGGAGCTGCGCATAGTCGACGGCGCCCACCGCTGGCCCGTCTGGGAGAGCACGATCGGGGACGCCATGCGTTACCTGTTCCGCTATGCCGCCCGGCCGGCAATGCCTGCAATGGATGCGAAAGCGCGCAAATCGCGCTAGCCTCACGGCCCGTAAACGTCTGACAGGCCGGATGTTCCATCGGGAACCTGCGCGTGTCAGCGCTGTTTCATGGAAGTATCCCGGTGCGGGGAATCCTTCTCCGCCGATCAACTACACGAAGAGCGTTGCAATGACCAAGCTGGAAAAAGAGCTCAAGCGCGAGATCGTCATCGACGACAAGCCGTACGTGGTGACCATTTCGCCGCAGGGTTTGAAGCTGACCGAAAAGGGCCGGCGCAAAGGCCAGGAGTTGAGCTGGAAGGACCTCGTGAGCGGCGACGCCGCCCTCTCCACGGCGCTGAACGCGTCGGTGGAGTCGGCCAACTCCTAGACTCCCAGCGCGCTGACGAAAGAAGTGCGCTGACGAAAGTCAGCATACGGCCTCGTCGCACGGCACGAGACGACGCTCAACGGCCCAGGCGAAACTGGCGTCGATGAACGACCGTGCCCCGAACGATTACGCCCTCGGCCACAACCACGAAGAACTGCAACGTCTGATCGGACAGAGCAGGTTCCTCGGCGAGCTGACGGAACAAGTGCTGCGCGCCGCCGGCGTCGGCCCAGGCATGCACGTGCTCGACGTCGGCTGCGGGGCCGGTGACGTGTCCTTCCTGGCCGCAACGCTGGTCGGCCCCGAAGGCTCGATCATCGGCGTCGATCGTTCGGCCGACGCCATCGCGCTCGCCAAGCGGCGCGCCGCTGACGTCGGTCTCGCCAACGTCAGCTTCGTTACCCAGGACCTGCTCGAACTCGCGACCGAAGCGCGCTTCGACGCGATCATCGGCCGGCTCGTGCTCATGTATTTCCCGGAACCCGCAGCGCTGCTGCGGCGGCTGGTCGAGCTCCTGGAGCCAGGCGGCGTCGTGGTGTTCCACGAATTCGACGTGACCGGCTCGACGTGCGAGCCGCAGGTGCCGCTGGTGGAGCGGTCGGTCGCGCGCGTCACCGAGGCGTTGCGTCGTGGACATGCCGAGCCACGCATGGGCCTGCGATTAGCGCAAACCTTCCGCGAGGCGCAGCTCCCGACGCCACGCATGATCGCGCATGCCCGCATCGGCACCGCCGCCGACGCGGCGCTCTTCTATCAGCTCGCAGGAATAACCCGCACGCTGTTGCCGGTGATGGAGAAGCACGGCATCGCGACGGCCGCGGAAGTCGACGTCGATACGCTCGCCGACCGTCTGCAGCGCGCAGTGCAGACTGCGGACGCGACGGTCGTCGCGCCGCTATTCGTCGGCGCGTGGGCGCATAAGTAGGTGCCGGGAGAGAAAAAGAGGGGAAACTCAGCAGTGCAGCATTCGCGTTGGCGTGCTTGTATCCGCCATTGATCGCTTCATGCTGCGCCGCTGAGTTTCCCCTCTTTTTCTCTCCCGGCACCTTAGCTCGCAGCCGGTTCCAGCAGGCTCTTGCGGCGGGCCCACAGCAGGTAGATCGCGAGGCCGACGACGTTCCAGATCAGCACCGAGATCATCGTGCGCGTCTGCAGGCTCGAGAACAGGTAGATGCAGCCGACGATCGCTACGATGCCGATGATCCACGTCGCCGCCGGGCCATACATGCGCGGATGCTCGGGATGAGTGCGACGTGTGACGATCATGCACACCGCGACCGCGATGAACGCGATCAACGTTCCCGCATTGGCGACCGCCGCGATGTTCTGCAGCGGCACGAAAGCTGCGATCAGTGCGACGATGATGCTCGTGATGAACGTCATCAGCACCGGCGTGCCGAAGCGCGGATGAACCGCACTGAGCCGTTGCGGTAGCAGCCCGTCACGCGCCATCACGAAGAAGATGCGCGACTGTCCGTACATGAACGCCATGATGACCGTCGGCAGTGCAATCACGGCGGCAGAGGCGATCAGCGTCGCGGCAAAACCGTGATTCATGTTTCGCAGCACCAGCGCGAGCGGCTCGCTGCTTCCGGCCAGCGCCTGGTAGCTCGTGCTGCCGAGCGCGGCGGCAGCGACGACCATGTACAGCAGCGTGCACAGGACCATCGAGCCGATGATGCCGATCTTCAGGTCGCGCTTGGGGTTCTTGGTTTCTTCGGCGGCGGTCGACACCGCGTCGAATCCGTAGAACGCGAAGAAGATGATCGCGGCCGCGGCCATCATGCCTTGCTTCGTGGCGCCATCCGGTCCGACGACCGAGCCGTAGCCGAACGGCGCGAACGGCTCGAAGTTGCTGGCGCTGAACGCGGGCAGGGCGATCGCGATGAAGATTGCGAGCGCGATCAGTTTCACGGTGACGAGCAGGAGGTTGACGGTCGCGCTCTCGCGCGAGCCGATCGCGAGCAAGCCGGCGACGGCGAGCGAAATGACGATCGCCGGCACGTTGACCAATCCACCGGCCATCGGTCCGGCCAGCAAGGCATCGGGCACGGGCCAGCCCGCCGAGCGGATCACGCCGGCGGCGTAGCCTGACCAGCCGACCGCGACGGCGCTGCAGACCACGGTGTATTCGAGGATCAGCGTCCAGCCCACGATCCATGCCAGCAGCTCGCCGAGCGCGACGTATGTGTACGTGTAGGCGCTGCCGGCCATCGGAATCATCGTGGACATTTCTGCGTACGCGAGCGCGGCGGCGGCGCAGACGATACCGGCGACGACGAACGACAGGATTACTGCCGGCCCGGCCATGCCGGCGCCGACGCCGGTCAGCGTGTAAATGCCGGTGCCGACGATGCCGCCGACGCCGAGTCCGACCAGGTGCACCCAGCTCAGCGTCGGCTTCAGTGCGCTGTGCGTGTCGCGCGACGTCGCCGCTTCGAAGCTCTTGGTGCGATTCCAGAAGGCCATGGAGCGCTCCCCCAATTTTAGTTAATGATTTGCAGGGCCGAGAACATATCATGCCCCTCTCATGATCGATGCACTCCAGCGCCGGCTGATCGTGATGGCACTCGAGCTCGAAGGGCAGGGCGTTTTCGAGCAACGCGGTATACCAGTGCTCTATTGCGGCGTCGGCAAGGTGAATGCCGCGTATGTGCTGACACGCCGGCTCGCCGACTATCGCCACGTCGGCGCCGCTTTGCCTCACGTGATCAACTTCGGCACGGCCGGCAGCAGGCGTCATCCCACCGGCACGGTCGTCGAGTGCCACGCATTCGTCCAGCGCGACATGGACGTGAGCGGGCTCGGCGTGCCGCTCGGGACGACGCCGTTCGATGCGGACGTGCCCGCGCGACTGGAATTTCCGCCCGTTTTTCCGCACCTGGTGCAAGGCGTGTGCGGCACCGGCGACTCGTTCGCCACGACCGAGTGCGCCGTCGAGTGCGACGTGCTCGATATGGAAGGCTACGCGCTCGCCAAGGTATGCTGGCTCGAACGAACGCGCTTCACCGCAGTCAAATGCGTGACCGACGGCGCCGACCACGCGGCCGGCGCAGACTGGCAAAGCAATCTGCACCACGCGGCCGAGCGCTTCCTGCAGCTTTACGAACACCTCGAGGAGAACGACTCATGAATGCTCGCAACGTTCTGCGTGCGCTCCTGCTGTGCGCCGCCGCTTTCTGCGTCCCGCTGTCCGCCGCGGAGGCACCCCTGAAGATCGGCATCGTCGGCACGGGCAACATCGGCGGCGCGCTGGCGACGCATTGGGCGAAGGCCGGCCACGAGCTGGTCATCTCTTCGCGTCATCCCGAAGAGCTGCAGGCGCTCGCAAAGTCGCTCGGGCCGAAGGTGCGCGTCGGCACGCCGAGCGAGGCGGCAAAGTTCGGCGACGTGATCCTGCTCTCCGTGCCGTACAAGGCGACCCCGCAAGTCGGTCGCGACCTCGCAAATGACTGGAAGGGCAAGATCCTGCTCGACACGGGCAATCCCTATCCGTTTCGCGACGGCGAGATGGCCACGGACGCGCGCAAGCGAGGGACTGGCGTGACCTCCAAGGAGTTCCTGCCGGGCGTGCGGCTGGTGCGCGCGTTCAATGCGATCAACGAGAGCAATCTCAAGAACGACGGCAACCGCAAGGGCGGCTTGTGGGCGATTCCGCTGGCGAGCGATGACGCCGAAGCGTTGAAGGTCGCCGAGCGCCTGGTGCGCGACGCGGGCTTCGATCCGGTGGTCGTAGGCGGGCTGGCGCGGGCGCGCGAGTTCGATGTCGGGTCGAAGGTGTATACAGAGCTGCTCACGGCGCCCCAGCTCCGCGAGCAACTGGGATTGAAATGAGAATTCGCATCGCCGCGGCCGTTGCCGCAATAGTTTTCAGTGCAACGGCCGCGGCGGCGGATCGACAGGATCCGCACCAGCTCGCGCGCGATCTGTTCAAGCAACTCATCGAGATCAAGACCACCGAGTCCGCAGTCGGCTCCACGCCCGCCGCCGAAGCGATGGCGCAGCGGCTGCTCGCAGGCGGCTTCGCGGCCGAGGACGTCCAGGTCGTCGGCCCTGGCGGGCGCAAGCAGAACCTCGTTGCACGACTCAAGGGCACGGGCCGCAAGAAACCGGTGTTGTTGATCGGTCATCTCGACGTCGTCGAAGCGCTGCGTGAGGAGTGGACCGTCGATCCGTTCGTGTTCCTGGAAAAAGACGGCTATTTCTACGGCCGTGGCACGCAGGACATGAAGGACGGCATCGCGATCATGATGACGACGCTGCTGCGCTATCGCGCCGAGGGCTACAAGCCCGATCGCGACATCATCCTGGCGCTGACTGCGGACGAGGAGGGCAGCAACGCCAATGGCGTCGACTGGCTGCTGAAGAACCGGCGCGACCTCGTCGATGCGGAGTTCGTGCTCAACCACGACGGCGGTGGCGTGACGATGGAGAACGGCCGCGCCGTGCAGATCGATCTCACAGCGAGCGAGAAGGTCTACGCGGACTTCGATTTCACCGTGACGAACTCCGGCGGCCACAGCTCGGCGCCGCCGCGCGAGAACGCGATCTACTCGCTGGCGCGTGCGCTCGATCGCGTGTCGAGCTACGACTTCCCATTCGAACTGAACAACGTCACTCGCGCGTACGTCCAGCACATGGCGGAGCATGCGGATGGAGCGCGTGCCGCCATTCTGCGCGGCATCCTGCAGACGCCGCCTGATCCGCAGGCGCTGAAGACGATCTCGGAGGATCAGATCTACAACGCAGTCGTGCGCACGACGTGCGTCGCGACGCGCTTGTCAGGCGGGCACGCGAACAACGCTCTGCCGCAGACTGCCCGCGCAAACGTGAACTGCCGCATCCTGCCGGGACACTCGCCGGAAGAGGTGCGACAGGAGCTCGTCAAGGTCGTCGCCGATCCGACGGTCAGGGTTCGCTACTACAACTTCTTGACGGAGCAACTCGACGAAGTCGCACCGAACGAGCGCGGCTACGCGCCGCCGCCGCTGCGCGCCGATGTGCTGAAGCCGCTGCAACGGATCGCAGCCAAGATGTGGCCAGGCGCGCCGGTCGTGCCGGCTATGGCGATCGGTGCATCGGACAGCATTTACACGAATGCCGCCGGCCTGCCGACGTACATGGTGAGCGGCTCGGCGCTCGAGCGCGATGACTACAGAGCGCACGGCCAGGACGAACGCATCGGCGTGCAGGCGTTCTATAACGGCGTGGATTTCTTTTACGAGTATTTGAAGGCGGTTGTTTCGTATAAATAAGAGTCGGGCTAAAGCCCGACCTACAGGGCCAGCACAGACGTTCGCAGGAGACCTGTAGGTCGGGCTTCAGCCCGACTCTCAGTGGTCCTTCACTTTGAACGCCAGCAGCACGTTCCCCGCCAGCTGCCCGAACATCCCGTAACCCGAATTCACCAACAGCAATCCGTTCGCGGCCGTGATCGACGCGCTGTCGATCGAGCCACCGCGCGCTTCCACACCGTTGATCGCCTCGAACGTGCGTGCGGTATCAAACTGGAACAGCACTTCGCCGGTCTTCGCATCGAACGCGCGCAGGTAGCCATCGAGGCTGCCTTCAACGACCGCGCCATCGATCACCGCCGGCGCCGCTGACAGGCCGATGTTCGTCGCGCAGCTCCTCACGCGCGTCTGACGATCGCCAGTGCAGTCCGATTGCGCGGTGTACGTCCACAGCACTTCGCCCGTGTCGATCTTCACTCCGTGCATGCCGGGCTTCTGAATCGTGCCGTCCTTCGGCGGCGTGAAGCCGTACGGACGATTGATCGGCGCGAACACGCGCTCGCCGTCCGATGCGATGCCCCAGTGAATGCCGCCGAGCGGCGAGCCTTCGCCGAAGTCCTGGCGCCATACGAGCTTGCCGCCGTTGTCAGGATCGAGCGCCCAGACGGTGCCGGCCTTCTGCCCGGCGAGCAGGATGTCCTTGCCATCGGAGCGCTGCGCGATGATCACGGACGCGCCGAAGTCGACGTCGCGGAACACGGTTTCCTTCGGGCAATTGAGCCCTTTGCGATTGCGCCCGCAGCCGCTCAGGAAGATGTCGTTCTCCGTCGCCTGGAAGCTCCAGCGCAGCGTGCCGTCCTTCAGGTCGATAGCGAGAATCGCATCGGTCGTCGGTGCCGCGGGCTCGGACGTCGCCTCTCCCGTGCCGACATAGAGCACGCCGCGCTTCGCATCGATCGCGGGCGAAGTCCAGATCGGCGCGCCGGACGGACCCCACAGCATCTTGCCGTCGCCGCGATCGCGGACCGGCTTCGCGTCTTCCATCGTGTGCGCAGTCCAGATCGTCTTGCCAGTGCGCGCGTCGAGCGCCTTCACCGCGCCATGGCTCTTGCAGCACTCGTGGTCGTCGTTGCCGCCGAGCGAGATCTCATACTGCGAGATCGGCACGTACACGCGATCCTCGTGCAGCACCGGCGTGCCCGTCGTGAGCGACAACGGATGCAGGCCGACCGCCTGGACCCAGATCTGTTTGCCTGTTGTCGCATCGACCATGTGCACGTTCGCGCCCAGATCGCCGAACACCAGCACCTTGCGCTTCGAGCCCGGCAGCTCGCCGTAGCCCGTGCTCGTGCGCAGCGGTACTTCGTTCTCGTAAACCCAGCGCACGCACGGCGGTCCGTCGATGTCGATCGCGTACAACCGCGCCGCATCCGGCACCGGATAGAACAGCGTCTTGCCGACGATCGCGGGCTGCGAGCGCATCGCAGTCGCCTTCGGGAACGCGAACGCCCAGGCCAGCTCGAGATTGCTCATGTCCTGCGTGCGCAGGCCGGCCTGCGTCGCGCTGAGATGGCGATGATTCTTCTTGTCGAAGCCGAAGCCGGTCACAGTCGGCTCCGCGCTCAGGTCGATCTTGCCGCGGCTCGCCGGGCACATCGTTTTCGCAACCCAGTCGTCGCGGGTCGCCTCGCGGCCGACCAGGAAGTCGATGACGTCCGAACGTTCCTGCGCGCTCAGCGCCGAGCCCTGCGCCTGCATCTTGCCCTGCGTGAGCGCGTAGCTGATCGTCTGGTAGCGCATCGCCTTGAGCGTGTCGAGCGACGGCGAGCGCGTCGCCTCGGGATTGTTGTGGCACGTGGCGCACGTGCGGTCATAGACAGCCTTGCCCGGATGGTCCGCGGTCTGCATGCCCATCGCGGCTTGCGCGGCGGCCATCGCCTGCGGATTGCCGATCGCGGGCTTCGCAGCCGACTGCGACGTTTCCTGGGCAGGCTGCGGTTGCGCGCAGGCGCCGAGCAGCAAGGCAGCGAAGAGCACGTTCCAGGTTCTGGCGATCATTCTTCTGTCTCCCCCGCGATTCTGTCGCGCTATTACAGGCAAGCGCCGCTGTCCTGACAAACAAGAATTGTAGGCGATGGATGCGGTACAGTCGCCGCATGGGCGCGGCTGCGATTCTCCGCTATCTCGCCATCCCGTTGCGAACGGCGCCGCTGCTGCTGATCGGCACCTTCAGCGTGCTGCTGGTGCTGGCATTCAAGGCTCGCATCACGGGCATCCCGCTCGCGCTGATCGTGCTGTCCTGGTTCAGCAAGTACGCGTTCGTGGTCATGGATCATCTCGCCGACGGTGTCGCCGAGCCGCCGGTCCTGTCGATCGAGATGGTCAACCCGCTGTCCGAGCAGCGCCCGCTGATCCTGCTGCTGATGGGGATCGGGCTGTACTACGGGATCGAGGCGGCGAGCGCCTGGATCGGCGAGCGCGGCGCGCTCGTGTTGCTGTTTGCGGTCGGCGCGATCCTGCCGGCGGTCGTTGCGGTCCAGGGCGCGACGGGCACGGTCGTGCAATCGGTGAATCCGCGCCGCGTGCTGTCTCTCATCGGGCGATTGCGCGGGGACTACGTGCTGATCCTCGGGTTCATCGCCCTCGTCTACTTCTTCTCGCGCTTCGTGCTCGAATCGGCGTTCGGCGATCACCTGCCGCTCGTGCTGCGCATCGCGCTCCTCATGTATGCGTGGCTCGCCATGTTCTCGCTGATCGGCGGCGTGCTGTGGGAGCGCCGGCTCGACATCGGCCTCGAAGACGTGCACACGCCCGAGCATTGGAATCCGGGCGACGGCGATGACGACGCGCCGGATGAGCGTGCGCGCGATCGGGAGATCGATCGCATCTACGCGGAATGGCGCGGCGGCGCGCACGCCAACGCCTGGAACACCGTGCTGGCGCTGGTCGGCAAGAGCAGCGATCCGATCGGCGAGTTGCGCTGGCTGCATCAACGGGCGGCGCAGTGGCCCGACGGCCGGCTGGCCGATCGGCTTGCACGCGAGCTGTTGCCGCGCCTCCTCGGCAAACGCAGCACTGGCGAAGCGCTCGACCTGGTGCGCGAAAGGCTGCGGAAGAACCCGCGGTTTCGGCCGGCGAGCAGCGCCGACCTGGTGACGCTCGTCCAGCTCGCGCGAACCGCCGGAGATCGCGCGACGGCGCGAGCGCTGCTGCAGGACTTCAGCACGCTCTATCCCGGCGATCCCGCGCAGGCGATGGTCGATCGCCTCAACACGCAGCTCCAGTAGAAAAGGTTCCCATCCGGCCGCGGATCTCGCGAACTGCGACTTGCGTCGAAGAATCGCCCGTCCGCGCGATTGAACATAGCGCGCATGCGTACTCAACGACATGTCGTCGCCGCGCGTCTGATCGCGGCAATTGCCACTGTGGTGTGTCTGCCTGCGCTCGCGGATCCGCCGGATCACGCGCCCGCGCACGGCTGGCGCAAGAAACACGATCCCGCGTATGTCGGCTACACCGGCCGGGAGTGGGAGCGCGACTACGGGATCATCGAAGGTCGTTGCAACCGCGACGACATCGGTACCGTTGTCGGTGCAGTGGTCGGCGGCGCGATCGGCTCGAGGGTCGGTGAGGGATCGAACCGCACCGTCGCCATCGTGGTCGGCTCGGTGCTCGGCGCCATCGTCGGCCGCGAGATCGGCCGCGATCTCGATGATCGCGATCGAGCGTGCGTCGGCCATTCGCTGGAGCTGGTCAAGATCGGCCAGAAAGTGCGCTGGACCAACGAGCAGACGCGTGTGGGCTACTTGCTGACACCGCTCGCCGCAGTCAAGGGCGACCCGCGCGAGTGCCGCCGCTTCACGTTGCAGGCCTCGCTCGACGGCCGCTCGCGCACTTCCGAAGGTCGCGCCTGCCGCACCGGCGACGGGACCTGGGCGATCAAGTAACGCACGGATAGGGTAAGCTCCGGCACTTCCCCGCGGGATGTGCCGGAGCGCTGTCGTGTCCTTCTATGGCCTGCTGATTTTTTCCTCGGTCTACCTGTTGGCGGTTGCCACGCCGGGTCCCGGCGTCGCCGCCGTGATTGCGCGCTCGCTGGCGCGCGGCACGCAAGGAGCGGTGGCGTTCATCGCCGGATTCCTGATCGGCGACCTGATCTGGTTCGCCGTTGCCGCGACCGGACTGGCTGCGCTCGCGCAGACCGCGCAGTTGGTGTTCGTCGTCATCAAGTACGCGGGTGCGGTGTACCTGTTGTACCTCGCGTATCGCCTGTGGACGGCTCCGCCGGCAGTCGCTGCTGACGTCGAACCTGTGGATACCGGGCAGAAGCCGTTCCAGCTGTTCCTCGGCAGTCTGGCGTTGACGCTCGCAAATCCGAAGACGGCAATTTTCTTCCTGGCGCTGCTGCCGACGGTGGTGCGGCTGGAAGAGTTGACGGTGTTCGGATTCCTGGAGATCGTCGCCGTGATCTCGCTCGTGCTGCCGCTCGTCCTCGGCGGCTACGTGTTCCTCGCTGCCCGCGCGCGCCGCATGTTCAAGAGCGAGCGCGCAGTGCGCACGATCAATCGCAGCACTGGCGCTGCCATGGCTTGCGCGGCCGTTGCGGTTGCGACGAGATAGGAGCCCGGAGAATTTCTCCGGGCTCCGTCAGCTCAGAACTTGTAGCTCAGCCTTCCGTAGACGAACCGCCCCGAGCGTCCGAACGGCGAGTAGTTCGAGAACGACGTCGTTCCCGTCGGGTTCGCGTTCGGCGTGTTCGGGTCCGGATACTCGTCCAGCAGGTTCTCGGCGCCGAGCGCTATGCGGATGTGGTCCGTGATGTCGAAGCGGCCTTCCACGTCCACCAGCGTCTTCGCGCCGAGCGTGATGTCGTTCGGCACGGTGCCGGCAGCCACCGTTGCAAACGTCGCAGCGCTGTCCGGCGACAACACTTCGCCGTAACGCACAGCACGCACTGTCGCGCCAAAGCGGTCGAGGCCCCAGTTGACCTGGGCGCCGAATTTGTCGCTCGGCGTGCCTTCCTCGAACGTCAGGATGTTGAAGCGATCGAACAGCACCGGCGGCGGGCTCAGCGCCGCGAGTTCCGGCGTGCTCGGCACGGCGGTCACATCTGTCTCGTTCCAGTTGGCCGTGAACGTGAGATCGAAGCGGCCCACGCCGGTTTCGAACGGCCAGTTCACGACCACGTCCACGCCCTGCGTTTCCGTGTCGACGCCGTTGATGAAGAAGCGACCGCCGCCGACGTTGATGAAGCCTTGCGACGTCAGGAAGTTGCGCACTGCCGCCGAGGTCAGGTTTTCCGACAGCACGATGCGATCGTCGATGTCGATGCGGTACGCGTCGATCGTGATGTCGACCTGGTTGAGGCGGATCACCGCGCCGACGGAGTAGTTGAGCGACTCCTCGGCGTCCAGCTCCTGCGAGCCGAGCGCGAGCGCGATCGGATCCGTCGCCGGGAAGGTAGTGACGTCGAACGGGATGCCGCCGATGAAGTTCGTCGAGGTCGTCTGGAAGAACTGCTGCTGGAGCGACGGCGCACGGAAACCGTTCTGCACCGAGGCGCGCAGCGC
>Ga0075430_100000969_pt1 | contig 22599 bp, 26 predicted proteins | sample RhiMetdeltSRZDD4_FD_75294 | JGI IMG/M metagenome (GOLD analysis project Ga0075430, IMG submission 75294) | Populus rhizosphere microbial communities from Tennessee, USA - Rhizosphere MetaG P. deltoides SRZDD4 | ecosystem: Host-associated > Plants > Roots > Rhizosphere > Soil | place: USA... | reverse complement strand
GTGCTGTGCGCGCTGCTCGCCGGCGGCCACGTGCTGGTCGAGGGCGTGCCGGGCCTGGGCAAGACGCTGCTCGTAAAGGCGCTCGCGCGCACCATCTCGGGCAGCTTCGGGCGCATCCAGTTCACGCCGGACCTGATGCCAGCCGACGTCACCGGGCACACGCTCTACGACCCGAAGAACCAGGTGTTCACCACGCGCCGCGGCCCGGTGTTCGTGAACCTGCTGCTGGCCGACGAGATCAACCGCGCGCCGGCCAAGACCCAGGCCGCGCTGCTCGAGGTGATGCAGGAAGGGCAGGTCACGATCGAGGGCGAGGCGCACAAGCTCGAGCCGCCGTTCATGGTGCTCGCGACGCAAAACCCGATCGAGCAGGAAGGCACCTACGCGCTGCCCGAGGCGCAGCTCGACCGCTTCCTCCTGAAGGTGAAGATCGACTACCCGACGCAGGCCGATGAGCTCGCGCTCGTGCGCCACGTCACCGAGGGGAAGGTCGGGGACCGGCTCGAGGTCGAGCCGGTGCAGAGCCTGGTCAAGCCCTCGACCGTGACCTCGCTGCAGGCGATCGCCGCTTCGCTCAGCGCCGACGACGCAGTGCTCGACTACGCGATCCGCCTGGTGCGCGCGACGCGCGCGTGGGCGGGCGTGGTCGCCGGCGCCGGGCCGCGCGGCGCGATCTCGCTCGTGCGCGCGGCGCGCGCCGCAGCGCTGCTCGAGGGGCGCGACTTCGTGACTCCCGACGACGTAAAGAAGATGGCGCTGCCTGCGCTTCGCCACCGCATCATGCCTTCGCCGGAGCTGGAGCTCGAAGGCCGCGACACGGACGTGATCCTCAAAGGCCTGATCGAGAAGATCGAAGCGCCACGAAAGTAACACGCAACGTGATTCCTTCCGCGCGCCTTCTCTGGGCCATCACGGTGGCGGCCGCCATCGGCGTCGCGGTATCGATCTTTCCGCAGTACCAGCTGCCCTGGGCGGCGGCCGCCGCGGCCTTCATCGTGCTCGCGCTGCTCGACGCGTTCGCCGGCCGGCGCCTTCCCGCGCCCTCGCTCGCGCGCATCGTGCCGGGGTCGCTCGCGGTCGGCGTGCGCTCCGAGGTGCGCCTGCGCGTGGCCAATGCCGCCGCGCTGGGCGTGCGGCTCGACCTGCACGACCATCACCCGGCGAGCTTCGAGGTCGAGGGCCTGCCGCGGCGCCTGCAGATGGCGCGCGGACAGTGGACCGAGGTCGCCTACCAGGTGCGGCCCGTGGCACGCGGCGAAGCCGAGTTCGCGCCCGCGCAGGTCCGGCTGCATTCGCCCCTGGGCCTTTGGCTGATCAAGCGCTTCGCCGGAAAACCCAGCCCGGTCCGGGTGTATCCCAACTTTCGCGCACTCGCCAAGTACACGCTGCTCGCCACCGACAACCGCCTCTCGCAGATCGGCGTGCTCCAGGTGCGCCGCCGCGGCGAGGGCATGGAATTCCACCAGCTGCGCGAGTACCGGCAGGGCGACGCGCAGCGCGCGATCGACTGGAAGGCGACCTCGCGCACCCAGCGCCTGATCGCGCGCGAATACGAGGAGGAGAAGGACCAGCGCGTGATGCTGGTGATCGACTGCGGCCGGCGCATGGCGTCGAAGGATGACGAGCTCTCGCATTTCGACCACGCGCTCAACGCGGCGCTGCTCGTGGCGCACGTCGCGCTACGCCAGGGCGACGCGGTCGGCATGATGACCATGGCCGGGGTGAGCCGCTTCGTCGAGCCGCGCAAGTCGGTCGGCGCGGTGAACGACCTGCTGAACCAGGTCTACGACATCGAGCCGACCACCGAGGTGCCCGATTACCACCTCGCGGCGCGCGACGTGATGCGCCGCCTGCGCCGCCGCTCGCTCGTCATCGTGCTCACCAACCTGCGCGACGAGGACGACGAGACCCTGCTGCCGGCGCTCAAGCTGCTGCGCACGCGCCACCTGGTCGTCCTGGCTTCCCTCAGGGAGGCCATCATTTCCCGCGCGCTTTCCGCCCGGGTCGACAGCTTCGACCGCGCCGTGACCCACGCCGCGGCCGCCGAGTACCTCGCCGCCCGCGAGCGCGCCTTCCTGCGCATCGGCGCCGCCGGGGCGGTCTGCCTGGATGTCGAGCCCGAGCGGCTGGCGATTTCGCTGGTCAACCGTTACCTGGAGCTGAAGCGCGAAGGGCGTCTATGAAACCGGAAAACCCTTTATAATGCGCGCCCTATGAAAACAGGCATCCACCCCGAATACAGAGCGGTGATCTTCCTCGACACGAGCTCGAACCACTCGTTCCTGACGCGCTCGGCGATCGATACCAAGGGCCGCGAGACCATGAAGTGGTCCGACGGCAAGGAATATCCCGTGGTGAAAGTCGAGGTATCGTCCGAGTCGCACTCGTTCTATACCGGCAAGCAGAAGATCGTCGACACCGCGGGCCGCGTCGAGAAGTTCAAGCGCCGCTACACCAAGAAGACGACGGAGAAAAAGACCTAACTGGTCTTTGGGGGATGCTCCCCCGCCTCAGCCTACCGCCCAAACCCGGACCGCTGGCGCTGATCGCGCTGGCGTTCGCGCTTCCCGGGCTCGCCGGGCACGACCTCTGGAAGACGCACGACGCCATCGGCTTGGGCGTGGTGCACGACATGGCCTCGGGCGGCACGCTGCTCGTGCCGCGCATCGCCGGCAACCCCTGGCTGTTCGACCCGCCGCTCTACCACTGGATCGCGCTCGCCTTCGGCAGCGTGTTCCAGCTCTTCATGGAGTTCCACGCCGGTGCGCGCCTTGCGAGCGGCGCGCTCGTGCTGGTCGCGTTCTGGCTGATCTACCTCGCCGCGCGCGACTGGGCGAAGCCCTCGGCGGAGAGCACCAACGACGACCGGCGCGTGCACGGCTCCGCCGCCATGCTGGTGCTCCTCGGCTCGATCGGCCTGACCGTGCATGCGCACGAGGCGCTGCCCGAGCTCGCTGCGCTCGCGGCGATGTGCGGCGCGCTCGCCGTGCTGCCGCACGCCGCGCGCAAGCCGCTCCCCGCCGGCGCGCTGTTCGGCGTGGCGCTCGGCTTCACCGCGCTGTCGGCGGTGTGGATCGCTCCCGCTTCGCTCTTGCTCGCGGTCGTGGCCGCGCATGTCGCCTGTCCGGAGTGGCGCACGCGCAGGGCGTGGCCGTTCCTGGGAATTTCGCTTCTGACGGCAATCCCGATCGCCGCCAGCTGGCCGCTCGCCCTCGCCTGGCGCGCGCCCGACATGTTCGAGCTCTGGCGCACGGTCGCGTGGCAGCCGCTCGGCGATCCGTTCGTAAACTTCCGCTACTTCCTGTCCACCGGCGGCTGGTTCGCGTGGCCGGCATGGCCGCTCGCGCTGTGGGCCCTGTGGTCGATGCGCCGGCGCTGGAACGAGCCGCGGCTTTTCGTGCCCGCGGTGGCGAGCGTGGCGCTCCTGCTGCTCGCGGCGTACTGGGGACCGCCGCAGGACGTGCACCTGATCCCGATGCTCGCGCCGCTCGCGCTCCTCGGCTACCAGGGCGTGCTGGTGCTGAGGCGCGGCGCGGCCGGGGCGCTCGACTGGTTCGGCGTGCTCGGCTTCGCCTTCTTCGCGCTGCTGCTGTGGTTCTGCTACTTCGCGATGCTGACCGGCGTGCCGCCGCGCTTCGCCAACAACTTCTTCAAGACCGCGCCGGGCTTCACGCCCGATTTCAAGCTGCTCTCCGTGGTGCTCGCGCTGCTCTTCGCCGCGGGCTGGGTCTACCTCATCTTCTACACCACGCGCTCGCCGATGCGCAGCCTCCTGCGCTGGGCCGCGGGCATCGTGCTGCTCTGGGGCACGGGCGCGATGCTGCTGATGCCGTGGGCCGACTACCAGAAGAGCTACCGCTCGGTGGCGCTGCAGCTGCGCTCCAAGATCCCGGTGGGCGCGGAATGCGTCGCGGAGAAGGCGCTCGGGGTGTCGCAGTCCGCCGCGCTCGACTACCATGCGGGCATCCGCACGCGTCCTTTCGACCTGGTGAAGCCGAACGCCTGTCCGCTGCTTCTCGTGCAGGGCAACCCGCGGCATGAATTCGACGGTCCCGGCGCCGGCTGGGTGAAGCTCGCTGACGTCGGACGGCCCGGCGACCGCGCCGAGCGCTACCGCCTCTATCGTCTGGGCAAGTGAACACCGTTTCCCCGACCCAGTGCCGCGCCTGGGCGCAGCTCGCGCAGCACGCGGAGACCTGGCGCAGCGTCCACCTGCGCGAGCTGTTCGCAGCCGACGCCGCGCGCGGCCGGCAGTTCGTCGTCCAGGCGCCCGGGCTGCGCTACGACTATTCGCGCCAGCGCCTGGGCGCGATGACCCTGCGCCTGCTTGCCCATCTCGCCGCCGAGCGCGGCCTGGACGAGTGGCGCGCGGCGCTGCTCTCGGGCGCGGAGGTGAACGCCACCGAAAAGCGCGCCGCCTTGCACACCGCCTTGCGCGCGGGCGAGGCGGCGCCTTCTGAAGTCAAGGGCACGCTGACGCGAATGAAGTACCTATGCGAGAAATTGCGAACCGACAAACCTTTTAGACGCATTATCAATCTCGGTACGGGCGGCTCCGACCTGGGGCCGCGCCTGCTCGCCGACGCACTCGGCGACGGCACCCTCGACGTGCGTTTCGCGGCGAATGTGGACCCGCACGACCTGCGCCGCGCCCTGGAGGGCGCCGAGCCGGCGAGCACGCTCTTCATCGTCGCCTCCAAGACCTTCACCACGCAGGAGACGATGGCGAACGCGGAAGCCGCAAAGCAGTGGGGCGCGAAAGCGTTCTACGCCGTCACGTCCAACGTCGCCGCGGCGAAGGCTTTCGGTGCAACCGAGATCCTGCCGATGTGGGACTGGGTCGGCGGGCGCTTCTCGGTCTGGTCCGCGGTCGGCTTCGCCGCGGCGTGCGCCATGGGCTTCGAGGCGTTCGAAGAGTTCCTGCGCGGCGGAAACGAGATCGATCAGCACTTCGCGCAGGCCCCGCTGGAGAAGAACGTGCCGGCGCTGATGGCGCTGATCGGCGTGTGGAACACCAACTTCCTCGGCGCGCCCACCCACGCGGTGCTGCCGTACTCGAACGCGCTACGCCTCCTGCCCGCGTTCCTGCAGCAGCTCGAGATGGAGTCGAACGGCAAGCGCGTGGACCGCGAGGGCCGCGCCGTCGACTACGCTACCGCGCCGATCGTCTGGGGCGGCGAAGGCACCGTCAGCCAGCACTCGTTCCACCAGCTCCTGCACCAGGGCACGCACGTAGTGCCCGCGGACTTCGTCGATTTCCCGCTGGAAAGGAATCTTTCCGCCAACCTGCACGCGCAGGCCGAAGCGCTCGCGTACGGCACCGACGACCCGAAACTGCCGCCCCACAAGCAATACCCCGGCAACCGCCCCTCGAGCATCCTGTCATTCGAGAAGCTGGACGCCAGAAACCTCGGCCGCCTGATCGCGCTCTACGAGCACAAGGTCTTCACGCAGGGCGCGATCTGGAACATCAACAGCTTCGACCAGTTCGGAGTCGAGCTTGGCAAGGAACTTGCGAGCAAGATACTCAAAGGAGAACGCTAGTGGACCAGGAAACCTTCAACCTCAGCATCCGCAAGTTCCTGAAGATGGTCGGGGTCAACTCGCAGCGCGAGATCGAGCAGGCCGTGCAGCGCGCCGGCGGCAAGCTCGCGGGCACGGACGCGTTCCCGGTGAAGGTGACGCTCGAGATTCCATCGCTGGGGGTGAAGGTGCCGTTCGACGGCGAAATCCGCCTAAAATGAGCCCGTGAACAAGGCCCGCGAATTCGATCAATCCGTCGTCTCTGAGCTGAAGGTGCTGCTCGGCGAGCGGGTGAGCACCTCCGCCGCGGTGCGCGAGCACCACGGCAAGGACGAGTCGTACTTCCCTTATGCGCCGCCCGACGCGGTGGTGTTCTGCAAGACGACCGAAGAAGTGCGGGATGTGGTCAACATCTGCCGCCGCCACCACGTGCCGATGATCCCGTACGGGGTCGGCACCTCGCTCGAGGGCCACATCCTCGCGGTGCAGGGCGGCGTGTGCATCGACCTCTCGCAGATGAACCAGGTGCTCGCGGTGCACGAGGCCGACCTCGACGCGGTGGTGCAGGCCGGCGTCACGCGCAAGCAGCTGAACGAGCACATCAAGCACACCGGCCTGTTCTTCCCGGTCGACCCGGGCGCCGACGCGACGCTCGGCGGCATGGCGGCGACGCGCGCTTCGGGCACCAATGCCGTGCGCTACGGCACGATGCGCGAGAACGTGCTCTCGCTCAAGGTGGTCCTGGCCGACGGCCGCATCATTCAAACGTCCACGAGAGCAAAAAAATCCGCCGCGGGCTACGACCTTACCCGCCTCTTCGTCGGCTCGGAAGGCACGCTCGGCATCATCACCGAGGTGACGGTGCGCCTCTACCCGGTGCAGGAGGCGATGTCGGCCGCGGTGTGTGCGTTCGACAGCGTCGACGGCTGCACCAACACCGTGATCCAGACCATCCAGTCCGGTATCCCGGTGGCGCGCTGCGACATCGTGTGCGACAAGACCGTCGGCGCGATCAACAAGTACAAGAAGACCGACTACCGGGTCGCCCCCACCGTGTTTTTTGAATTTCATGGATCCAAGACCTCGGTCGTGGAGCAGGCCGAGGCGGTGCAGGCGATCGCCAAGGAGCACGGCGGCAAGGACTTCGTCTGGGCGATCAAGCCCGAGGAGCGCAGCCAGCTGTGGCAGGCGCGCCACGACGCGTACTTCGCCTGCCTGCAGATCCGCCCGGGCTCGCGCGCGGTGTCGACCGACGTGTGCGTGCCGATTTCGCGCCTCGCCGAGTGCGTGCACGAGACCATGCAGGACGTGAAGAACTACTTCGCGCCGGTGCCGCTGCTCGGGCACATCGGCGACGGCAACTTCCACCTCATGCTGCTGGTCGACCCGGCGAAGCCGGAGGAGACCGAGATCGCCAAGACCTTCAACAAGCGCCTGGTGGAGCGCGCGCTGCGCATGGAAGGCACCTGCACCGGCGAGCACGGCATCGGCATGGGCAAGATGGACTCGATGCGCATGGAGCTCGGCGAGGACGTGATCGACGTCATGCGCGACCTGAAGAAAGCCTTCGACCCCGACAACCTGATGAACCCCGGCAAGGTGGTGCCGCAAGCGTCATGAGAAAGCGCGCCGCGTTCGCGGCCCTTTCCCTCTCCGCCGCCGCCGCCGTAGCCTCGGACCAGGCGCCGAAGCCCGCGCCAGCCGAAGAGCGCAGCGCGCCGCCGGCGGCGCCGGCCGCGCCTCGCCTCAACCTCCGGCTCGACAATCCCGGCGGCTACGCGCGCGAAACGCCGCGCGAAGGCGCGGCAGACGCTGCGTTGCCCGCGCTCGGCGGGGACGCGCGCACGCTGCCGGCCCGGACCCTGGCGACCCCGCTGGATGGACCATTCCCGAAGGACTCGGATCGAGGCGAACGATGAGCGCGGAGAAGAAGCTTAAGGAGCTGGGCATCCAGCTCGGGCCGGTGACACCGCCGGTGGCGAACTACGTGAACGCGGTGCGCACCGGCAACCTGCTGTTCCTCGCGGGCAAGGGCCCGGCGGGCGGCGTCACCGGCATCGTCGGCAAGGACATGACGGTCGAGCAGGCCTACGGTCACGCGCGCACTGTCGGACTCAACCTGATGTCGGTGATGAAGGACGAGCTCGGCAGCCTCGACCGCGTGAAGCGCATCGTCAAGGTGCTCGGCATGGTCAACGCGGGTCCCGGCTTCGGCGAGCAGCCGAAGGTGATCAACGGCTGCTCCGACCTCTTCGTCGAGGTGTTCGGCGAGCGCGGCAAGCATGCGCGCTCCGCGGTCGGCATGGGCTCGCTGCCGAACAACATCCCGGTCGAGATCGAAGTGATCGTCGAAGTGAGCGGCGGCGTCGCGAAGCCCACCCGCAAGCCGGCGAAGAAGAAAAAGCGCCGTTAATCAGAGGAGCCGCGTGTCCTGCGGCTCCCCGTCGAACCGGTCGTGCCGTCCGTCGACGTACCGGATCGATCCGGCAAGCTCATCGGCATCGGCGCCCTCGAGCGTCGAGATCGCGATCGCGTAGAACTTGCCGCCCAGCTCCTTCCAGTAGCCCTGCGCGAACGCGCGCACGCCGCATTTCTTGCAGAAGCGGTAATGGAGATTGCTTTTCTTTCTGCCGGGCGGCAGCCAGTGGTAGTCGGCGAGCATCTTCGCGCCCGACAGCAGCCGCACATCCTTTGCGGGAACCGGCCTGAACCAGGCGCGCGCCTTGGCGCAGATCGAGCAGTTGCAGCGCATGGTGCCTTCGCTGAGGTCGACGTCGACCTCGTAGCGCACGGCACCGCAATGGCAGCTTGCCTGGTAGGTTCTCTTCGCCATGATGTAGTCCCTGCCGCTTGATCAAATGGTCATCACGCTCTTGCGGTAGAACTTGAGCTCCTCGATCGACTCGAGGATGTCGGCGAGCGCCTCGTGCTTGCCCTCCTTCGAGAAGCCCTTCAGCTCCGGCTTCCAGCGCCGCACCAGCTCCTTCAGCGTGGAGACGTCCAGGTTGCGGTAGTGGAAGTGCGCTTCCAGCCGCGGCATCCAGCGCGCGAGAAAGCGCCGGTCCTGGCAGATCGAGTTGCCGCACATCGGCGAGGTATTCGGCGGCACGTGCGCGGCGAGGAACGCGAGCGCCTGGCGCTCGACCTCGGCCTCGTCCAGCGTAGAGGCGCGCACGCGCTCGACGAGGCCGGTCTTCGCGTGGGTGCTCCTGTTCCACGAGTCCATCGCGTCGAGCACTTCCTGCGGCTGGTGCACCACCAGCACCGGGCCGGTGGCAAGCACGTTGAGCTGCGGATCGGTGACCAGCATCGCGATTTCGATGACGCGGTCGGAATCGGGCTGCAGCCCCGTCATCTCCATGTCGATCCATGCGAGGTTGTTCGGGTCCGCAGGCATGGCTTATTCTCTCATGGGCATGCAAAACACCTTTACCTGGATCTTCCTCCTCGCGCTGCTCGCCGCGACCGCCACGCGTCTCTGGCTCGCGCAGCGCCAGATCCGGCACGTGCGCGCGCACCGCGACGCGGTGCCGGGAATGTTCGCCGAATCGATTCCGCTTCCCGCGCACCAGAAGGCCGCCGATTACACCGTGGCGAAATCGCGCCTCGGTGTGATCGACACCGTGCTCGATGCGCTCATCCTGCTCGCGCTCACGCTCGGCGGCGTGCTGCAGTGGCTGTCCGATGCGTGGCAGCGCGTATTCGCCGTCGAATCAATCTGGCACGGCACCGCGCTCATATTGACGGTTCTTCTGCTGCGCAGCGTATTTTCTCTTCCATTAAGTCTTTATCGCATCTTCGTGATCGAGGAGCGCTTCGGCTTCAACCGCATGACGCTCAAACTGTTCCTCGTCGACCTGGTGAAGGGCCTGGTCGTGGGCGCCGTGCTCGGCATCCCGCTCCTGCTCCTCATCCTCTGGCTGATGCAGGTCGCGGGGGCGTTGTGGTGGCTCTACGCGTGGGCAGTGCTGGTGGTCTACTCGCTCTTCCTGCAGATGATCTACCCGGCGGTGGTGATGCCGCTCTTCAACAAGTTCTCGCCGCTCAACGACCCAGTGCTCGCGTCGCGCGTCGAGCAGCTCCTGAGCCGCACCGGCTTTCGCTCGCGCGGCCTGTTCGTGATGGACGGCTCCAAGCGCTCCTCGCACGGCAACGCGTTCTTCACCGGCTTCGGCGCGGCGAAGCGCATCGTGCTGTTCGACACGCTGGTCTCGCGCCTGCAGCCGGCGGAGGTGGAGGCCGTGCTCGCGCACGAGCTCGGCCACTACAAGCTGCGCCACATCGTGAAGGGCATGGCGCTCTCGTGGGCCTTCAGCTTCGTGCTCCTGCTCGCGCTCGGCCTGCTCGCCGGCGAGCCGTGGTTCTTCTACGGGCTCGGCGTGAGCACCGCGACCATGCCGGTCGCGCTGATGCTCTTCATGCTGGTGGTGCCGGAGTTCATCTTCTTCGTGCAGCCGCTGCTTTCGCTCTTCTCGCGCAAGAACGAATACGAGGCCGACCGCTACGCCGCGGCCAACGCCGACGCCTCGGAGCTGGTGCGCGCGCTGGTCAAGCTCTACCACGATAACTCGGCGACGCTCACCCCGGACCCGCTGCACTCGGCGTATTACGACTCCCACCCGCCCGCGGCGATGCGCATCGCCAGACTGAGGACAACATGAACGAACTGGCAAAGAAGAAGTGCAAGCCCTGCGAGGGCGGCGTCAAGCCGTTCACGCCGCAGGAAGCGCAGCAGCTCCTCAAGTCCCTCAAGGGCTGGAAGGTCGAGGACGGCAAGCTCGCGAAGACCTTCCCGTTCCAGAACTACTACGAGACCATGGCGTTCGTGAACGCGCTCGCCTGGATCTCGCACCGCGAGGACCACCATCCCGACCTCGGCGTGCACTACAACAAGTGCCGGGTCGAATACTCCACGCACGCCATCGGCGGCCTGTCCGAGAACGACTTCATCTGCGCGGCCAAGGCCGACGCGCTGCTCGAGCTTTGAAGAGGGTTTTCAGCTCTTACAACCAGACTGCCGTCTATCACGCCCGCAATCTGCTGGAGAGCGAGGGCATCGAGACCTTCGTGAAGAACGCCATTCTCTCGTCCGCCATGGGTGAGCTGCCGCCGGCCGAGTGCCAGGCCGAGCTTTGGATCCTGAACGATTCCGACCTGGAGCGCGCCCAGCGAGCGCTCTCCCGCGAGCCCGTCGCCGGCGCGGAGTGGACCTGCGGCTGCGGCGAGAAGCTCGGTCCGCAGTTCACGCAGTGCTGGAAGTGCGGCAGCTACCGCAGCGCCTGAATCTGCCGGTCCTGAATCCTGGATAGGAGCGCGAGGGCGAGCGCCGCGCCGCCCAGGGCGAGGAACATGTCGGCCTGCGTGTCCCAGGGATCGCCCTGCGTGCCGAGGAATTCGTCCGCGCCCTGTCCCAGCGCGAGCGCGGCGCCCCATTCGATCAGCTCGTAGACCGCGCTGAAAGCGAGTGCGACGCACAGGCAGAGGAACACAACCATCCGGTGCCCGGCTACGAACCCTTCCCGGATGAAAATTTCGCGAGCGATCATTGCCGGCACGAAGCCCTGCATGAAGTGGCCGATGCGGTCGTAGGGATTGCGCTCGAAGCCGAACAGGTCCTGCAGCCAGAAACCGAGCGGCACGCGCGCGTACGTGTAGGCGCCGCCGTAGATGAGCACCAGGCAGTGGAGCGCGATCAACGTGTAAAGCAGAGGGGTCAGCGGGAACCGGCGGTGCGTGGTGATGAGGATGGGCGCGGCGATCAGGACCGGCGCCACCTCCATCCACCAGGTCGCGCGGTCATACGGCCTTATTCCGGAAACGACCAGGGCGAGGAGCACCACGGCTCCACCCCCGATGAGAACTTCTTTCTTCAACCCCAGAACCGCGAGCTGTGGGCGACGATCGCCATGCCGGCGAGCACCGCGACCCACAGCACGAGCGCGCGCCACAGCATGCCGACGGTGGTGTCGAGGAACGGGCCGTCGGCTTCCTCGCCCACGCCGAGCTCGGGCCGCGGCTGCGGGCCGTCGACGTCCTGCACCGGCATGCCGAGCCGCACGCCCATCGCGCCCGCGCCCGCGGCGAGCAGCACGCCGGCGTCGGGGTCGGGCCAGGCGCGCGCCTGGGTGCGCCAGCAGTACACGGTGTTCTCGAAGTCGCCGACCAGCGCGAACGCCGCGGCCGTCAGGCGCACCGCTGGCCATTCGAGGACGTGGAACGCCTGCTGGGCGAAGCGCCCGAACGCGGCGAGCGGCCTCCAGCGCCCGGCGAGGTAGGCGGCGAGGCGATAGAGGATCGCGCCGCTCGGGCCGGGCAGGATCAGGTACCAGAGGAGCACGCCGAACACGTGGCGGTGCGCGGCGACCAGCGCCTCCTCGATCGCAAGGCGCACGACTTCCTCGCGCGTGCGCACCACGCCGGACGCGCCGCGCCACTGGTCGAGGAGGAAGCGGGCCTGCTCGATGTCGCCCGACTTCACCGCGAGCTGGATGTCGGTGAAGTAGTGGCTGAACTGCCGGAAACCGAGCGTCAGGTACAGCACCGCGATGTCGAAGGCGAGCGCGAACACCCAGCCCGCGGCCGAGAGCAGCGCGTGCAGCAGGATCGCGATCGCGACCGGCGGCAGCACGCCCACCAGCCAGGCAACCATCCCGTGCTCGCGCTCCCCGCCGTTAAACGAGCGCTCGAGCCAGCCCGCGTACGCGGCGAGCGCGGCCGACACGCCCTTGCGCTCGCCGAGCGGCCGCCACTGCTCGATGACGAGCGCGGCGATGATGGCGGCGACGGTCATTCGCACCTGCTCATTCGAGCATTTTATAAAGGTTGACCAGCATCCCGGCGGTGGCGCCCCAGATCACGCGGTCCTGGTACTCGAACACGTAGTAGCCGACCTCGGTGCCCTGGAACTGGCGCGTCCGGCGCTGGCGGTTGTTTGGATCGAGCAGGAACGCCAGCGGCACCTCGAACACCGATTCGACCTCGCGCGGATCGGGCGCGAGCTCGAGCGGCGGCGTCACCAGCCCGACCACCGGCGTGACGCGAAAGCCGGTGCGCGTGCGATAGTCGGGAAGCCGCGCCAGGATCTCGACGCGCTCCGCGGCGAGCCCGATCTCCTCGCCCGCTTCGCGCAGCGCGGTGAACTCCGCGCTCGCGTCGCCCGGCTCGACGCGCCCGCCGGGGAAGCTCACCTGCCCGGCGTGGCTCTTGAGATGCGTGGTGCGCTGCGTGAACACCACCGTCAGGTCCTGCGGGTGGGCCACGATCGGGATCAGCACCGCGGCGGCGGTGCTGGCCAATTCGCGGCCCTCGGTGCCGTCGTCGCCGTACACCGCCGCGAATTCCGGCTGGCTGCGGCTTGCGAGCCGCCTGCGCAGCTCGGGCAGGTCAAGCTGCATAATGCCGGCGTAGGGACCCACCAAGGAGAAAGCACATGACCCGTATCGCACTAGCCGCAGCGCTCGCCCTCGCCTCCAGCCTCGCCTTCGCCGGAAACTGCCCGGTCGAGATGAAGGCGATCGACGCCGCGCTGCCCAAGGCCAAGCTGGACGACAAGCAGATGGCCGAGGTGAAGAAGCTGCGCGCCGACGGCGAGCGCTTCCATAAGGAAGGCAAGCACGGTGAGTCGATGGCTGCCCTCGGCAAGGCCAAGGGCATCCTCGGCATCAAGTAACTAAGCTTCAGGGGACCAGGACGATCGATCCGGTCGTCTTGCGTCCCTCCAGGTCGCGGTGCGCTTGCGCAGCGTCGTCGAGCTTGTACTTCTTCGTGGTCTCGATCTTCACCTTGCCCGACTTCACCACGTCGAACAGCGACTTCGCCGTCTCCTCGAGGTCCGGGCGCGAGGCGATGTAGGTCGCGAGCGTGGGGCGCGTGATGTAGAGCGAGCCCTTCTGCGACAGGATGCCGAGGTTCACCGGCGCCACGGGCCCCGAGGCGTTGCCGAACGACACCATCAGGCCGCGCGGCCGCAGGCAGTCGAGCGAGCCTTCCCAGGTGGTCTTGCCCACCGAGTCGTAGACCACGGGAACGCCCTTGCCGCCGGTCAGCGACTTCACCTTCTCGACGAAGTTTTCCTTGCTGTAGTTGATGACGTTCTGCCAGCCGTGCGACCTGGCGAGCGCGGCCTTCTCTTCCGAGCCGACGGTGCCGATGCTGTTCACGCCGAGCGCCTTGAGCCACTGGCCGGCGATCAGGCCCACGCCGCCGGCCGCGGCGTGCCAGAGCACCGTCTCGCCCGACTTCACCGCGTAGGTGCGGTGGATGAGGTACTGCACCGTCATGCCTTTCAGCGTCATCGACGCCGCCATCTCCTCGCTCACGCCTTCGGGCAGCTTCACCAGGCGGTCGGCGGGGACGACGCGCACTTCGCAGTACGAGCCGGGCAGTCCGGTATAGGTCACGCGGTCGCCGGCCTTCACGTTGGTGACGCCCTGCCCCACCGCCTCGACCACGCCGGCGCCCTCGTTGCCGGCGGTGCCGGGGAGCTGCATCGGGTAGAGACCCGAGCGCTGATAGGTATCGACGAAATTGACGCCGATCGCCTTGTGCCGCACCCGCGCCTGGCCCGGGCCGGGATCGCCGACAGCGACATCCTCGACCTGCAGCACCTCGGGGCCGCCCTGCTTGTGATAACGCACCGCCTTCGCCATTCGCCTTCTCCTTAATGGAATAGGGTGAGCACGCCGGTATAGCCGTACAACCGGTCGCGCGAAATCTCGCCGTTGCAGAAGAATCCTACCAGCGGCACCTCGCCCAGCGCGCGCCGGATCAGCTGCTGTTCCGCGCCGCGAGACCCGAACATGTGCTCGCCGCGCGCGAGGCACGAGAAGTACAGCGCCCCGCGAGGGCGGGAAACCGCAGTTTTCAGCTCGCCCACCACTCTTTCCAGGTCCTGCCTTGCCGCCGCGCGATCGCGCTTGCAGAACAGGAGCTCCATGCCCGGCTCGACCAGCTCGCCGATCGCGATCAGCTTGTTGCGCGGATCGACGCCGACCAGGTTGCGCGCGGTGTAGTCGCCGGTATCCGAGCCGGGAACCGGCAGGCCGACCAGCACGCTGCGATCGTTTCCGATCACCTCTTTCAGCACGTCGAGCGCCGGGCGGTCGTCCAGGCGGGCGATGATGTTGTCGGCGCACTCGGTGACGCGAAACCGGCCCGCGTAAGGGACGCAACCTTGTGTGAGGCGCGTGGCCACCGCCACCTCGGGCGCGAGCGCCGCGCCGGAGAGCCCGCCGGAGAGCACCGCGTTTGCGATCTGCACGGTGCGCGAGCGCGAGCTCGACAGGCCGCCGACCAGAAAGCCGCTCGCCACCTTCGCCGATAGGTCCGCGATCAACCCGGCGACATCCGGCGCGGCCGGATCGGCATGCACCACCGCGAAGTGGGCGCTCTCCTTCTTGAGGGGCAACCGGCCGGAGAACACAGAGAACTCGTCGATATCGGCGACCATCGCCGCCATCGCCGGCTCCTCCTGATACTCCGCGCCGGTGGCGAGCACGCCGACGCCCACGCTGCCGACCCAGTCCTGAACGCCGGTGCGCGCCTGCAGCTCTTCGAGCATCTTTGCGGCGGAATCCACGAAGGCGTCGGTGAAGTAGACGAAGCCGAGGCCGCGCCCCGGTCGGCCGAGACGCTCAGCGCAGGCGGATACACATTGGCGCCACGTGGCGGCGGCCGCGTGCCCATAGGCGAACATTGGGGCGTCTTTCCTTCTACTCTTTCTTCGGCGGCTGGGTCGCGTTCTTCATGGCCTGGAGCGCGGCGCGCTGCATCTCGAGGCCCTGGATGGAGAACCTGAGCATGTTGAGGTTCATGTTGAGCCACGCCTCGACCGAGCGCAGCTCGGCGATGCGCTTCTCGACCTCCTTCGGATCGAACGTGGGCACCGCCATGCCCGGGATCGGCACGCCGAGCGGCCCCCACAGGCGGCGGAACATCTCGAACGGGTCCTGCGGCGGGGTGTCGTCAGCCATGGGCCTGATTTTCCTCCGCGCCGAAGAGCGCGCGAACCTCGGATTCGCGTGCCACCGTGTCCTTGTAGCCAAGGTCGATGAGCGCGCGGCAGAACGGCTCCTCGAACAGGAGATAGCTCGCGAGGTTCGAGCCCGCGCGGTTGAGCGCGCCGGTGGGGCGCAGCACGAAGCGCACGGTGCGCGGCAGCTCGTGGATGAAGCGCGAGGCGATCCGCTCGATGGGCTGCGACGGCGTGATGAAGAGCACCTTCACCGCGCGCAGCTGGACACCCGATTCGGCCAGCTTCTCCGGCGGGATCAGCCGCACGGTGCGGTTGATGCGCTCGAGGCGCTCGATGTCGACCGCCAGGCTGTCGAGGAAGATGCTGTTCAGCGCATGACCGGCGATCTGCGCGAGCGAGGGATAGGTGTTCGAGCGCGCGCGCGAGTCGTCGGTGGTCTGGCGCCCGGTGCCGACGATCAGCACCCGGTCGGCGCCGAGGTGCAGCGCGGGGCTCACCGGCGCGATCTGGCGCATCGAGCCGTCGCCGAAAAACTCGCGGTGCACCTTGACCGCGGGGAAGATGAAGGGCAGCGCGGCCGAAGCGAGCAGGTAGTCGAGCTTGATGCTGACCGCAGCGCCGATACGCTGGTTGCGCACCCAGCCTTCGAGGGCGCTGCCGCCCTGAAAGAACGACACGCTCTGACCCGAGGTGTAGCCCGACGCCGTGACGCAGACCGCATACAGCGCGCCTGCATCGATGTGCGTCTGGATGCGGTCGAAGTTCAGGTTCTTCTCGAGCATGTCGCGCAGCGGCGCGTTGTCGAGCAGCGAGACCGGGTTGTGCCGCGAGATCAGCATCATCGCCGCCAGCCAGCGCGCGCCGGCGCGCAGGATGTGAAAGGCGTCGGTGCGGTAGACGTGCTCGCACCGCATGTTCTCCCAGACTTCCAGCAGGTTGGCCACCCCGCGGGTGAAGTTGTCGGCGAACACCGCGAGCGTGGCGGCGTTGATCGCGCCCGCCGAGGTGCCGCACAGGATGGGAAACGGGTTCTTGACCGGGTTGCCGAGGATGTCGCGCACCGCCTTCACCACGCCGACCTGGTAGGCGGCGCGCGCGCCGCCGCCGGTGAGCACCAGCCCCGCGCGCGCCCTCGCCTTCCCCGCCGGGAAGGGCGCGATCGAGGCGGTGCTTTGCTCCATTAGAACAGGCCCTTCTCCTGTCCCCGGGGCGCGTTCGCGTCGGCCACGGCGAGCGCGGTCATGTTGACCAGGCGTCTGACTGTCGCCGACGGGGTCAGGATGTGCACCGGGCGCGCCGCGCCGAGCAGCATCGGGCCGATGGTCACGCCGCCGCTCGCCGCGGTCTTGAGCAGGTTGAAGGCGATGTTGGCGGCATCGAGCGTCGGCATGACGAACAGGTTGGCCTCGCCGCGCAGGCGCGTGCGCGGGAACACGCGCAGGCGAATCTCCTCGGAGAGCGCGGCGTCGCCGTGCATCTCGCCGTCGATCTCGAGCTCGGGCGCTGCGGCGCGGATCAGCTCGAGCGCCTGCTGCATCTTGCGCGACGAGGCGATCTGCGCCGAGCCGAAGCTCGACGCCGAGAGCAGCGCCACCTTGGGCGTGATGCCGAAGCGCCGCACCTCGTCGGCCGCGGCGAGCGTGGTTTCGGCGATGCGCTCCGCGCTCGGGTCCTCGGCCACGTAGGTGTCGCAGATGAAGATATTGCGCTCCGGCAGCATGAGCGCATTCATCGCGGCGAACCAGCGCGCCCCTGCGCGCAGGCCGATCACCTGGTCGATGTAGCGCAGGTGCTCGGCGTGCATGCCGAAGGTGCCGCACAGCATGCCGTCGGCCTCGCCCTTGTAGATCAGCATGGCGCCGATCAGCGTGCTGTGGCGGCGCATCTCGACGCGCGCGTACTCGGGCGTCACGCCCTTGCGCTCGGAGAGCTGATGGTAGGTCGACCAGTAGTCGCGGTAGCGCGGGTCGGACTCGGGGTTCACCAGGTCGAACTCCCTGCCCGGCTTGACGCGCAGGCCGAGGCGCTGCAGGCGCTGCTCGATCACCTGCGGCCGGCCGACCAGCGTCGGGCGCGCGAGGCCCTCGTCGACCACGATCTGCGTCGCGCGCAGCACGCGCTCGTCCTCGCCCTCGGCGTAGACGATGCGGCGCGGCGCTTTCTTGGCCGCGGAGAAGAGCGGCTGCATCAGCACGCCGGAGTGGTACACGAAGCGGTTGAGCGACTGCCGGTAGGCGTCGAGGTCGGCAAGCGGGCGCGTGGCCACGCCCGAGTCCATCGCCGCCTTGGCCACCGCGGGCGCCACGCGCGCGATCAGGCGCGGATCGAACGGCTTGGGGATGATGTACTCCGGGCCGAAGCTGATCGACTCGATGCCGTAGGCGAGCGCCACCTGTTCGGAGGTCTCGGCCTGGGCGAGCTCGGCGATGGCGTGCGCCGCGGCGAGCTCCATCTCGGCCGTGATCGTGGTCGCGCCGACATCGAGCGCGCCGCGGAAGATGAACGGAAAGCACAGGACGTTGTTGACCTGGTTGGCGTAGTCCGAGCGCCCGGTGGCGATCACGCAGTCGGGCCGCGCCTTGCGCGCCTCTTCCGGATGGATCTCCGGCTCGGGGTTGGCGAGCGCGAGGATCAGCGGCCGCTCGGCCATCTTCTTCACCATCGCGGCCTTGAGCACCCCGCCGGCCGACAGGCCGAGGAAGATGTCGGCGCCGGCGATCACCTCGTCGAGCGTGCGCGCGCGCGTCTCGACCGCGAAGCGCTCCTTGTCCGGGTCCATCTCCTCCTTGCGGCCCTTGTACACCACGCCCTTGATGTCGGTGACCACGACGTTGCCGCGCGGCAGCCCCATCTTGACCAGCAGCTCGAGGCAGGCGAGCGCCGCGGCGCCGGCGCCGGAAGCGACCAGCTTGGTGTGCTCAATCCTCTTGCCGACTACTCTCAGTCCGTTGAGTACCGCAGCGGCCACGGTGATCGCGGTGCCGTGCTGGTCGTCGTGGAACACCGGGATCTTCATGCGCTTGCGCAGCGCGCGCTCGACGATGAAGCACTCGGGCGCCTTGATGTCCTCGAGGTTGATCGCGCCGAAGGTGGGCTCGAGCGCGGCGATGATTTCGACCAACTTTTGCGGATCGCGCTCGTCGATCTCGATGTCGAAGCAGTCGATGCCGGCGAACTTCTTGAACAGCACCGCCTTGCCTTCCATCACCGGCTTGGCCGCGAGCGGGCCGATCGCGCCCAAGCCGAGCACCGCGGTGCCGTTGGTGATCACCGCGATCAGGTTGGCGCGCGCGGTGTAGTGGACGGCCTGCGCGGGGTCGCGCTTGATCTCGTCGCACGCCGCGGCCACGCCGGGCGAATACGCGAGCGCGAGGTCGCGCTGGTTCGTGAGCTGCTTGGTCGGCGCTACCGAGATTTTTCCCGGCGGGCTGCGCCGGTGATAGTCGAGTGCGCTTTTCTTCAGCTGCTCGTCCACGCGACGATTCTATAATGATCCATGCGAACGGCGCGGCGCGCCGCGGAAATCGAGCCCTTCGAGGTGATGGACGTGCTCTCGCGCGCGCAGGCGCTCGAGCGCGCAGGGCGCCGCGTGGTGCACATGGAGATCGGCGAGCCCGACTTCACCGCGCCTGCGCCGGTGGTCGAAGCCGGCATCCGCGCGCTGCGCGACGGGCGCACCGCCTACACGGCGACGCTCGGCCTGAGTGCACTGCGGGAAGCGATCGCCGCGCATTACCAAAACAAGTTCAAGGTTGCGGTTCCAGCTGAGCGCGTCGCCATTACTTCCGGTGCATCCGGTGGTCTGCTCACGGTCACGGCGCTCTACGTCGACGCGGGCGACGAGATCCTCGTGCCCGATCCCGGCTATCCCGGCTACCGGCACTTCGTGCGCGCGTTCGAGGGCGTCGCGAAGATCCTGCCGGTGTCCGGCGAGAGCGATTTCCAGCCCACGCTCGAAATGGTGCGCGCCGCGTGGGGGCCGCGCACCAAGGGCCTGCTCCTCGGCTCGCCGTCAAATCCCACCGGCACGTTGATCGGCAGGGCCGAGCTCGGCCGGATCGCCGAATTCATCGCCAGCCGCCGCGGCGTGCTGATGGTGGACGAGATCTACCAGGGACTGGTCTACGGCCAGGAGCCCTGGACCGCGTTCGGGCTGCCGGGCGAGGTGGTGCTGATCAACAGCTTCTCGAAGTACTTCTGCATGACCGGCTGGCGACTAGGCTGGGTGGTGCTGCCGCCGGAGCCGCTGCGCGGCTTCGAGAAGCTCGCGCAGCACCTCTTCATCAGCGCTCCGGCCGCCGCGCAGCACGCGGCGCTCGCGGCTTTCTTACCGGAAACGCTGTCGATTCTCGAGGGCAGGCGAAAGGAATTTGCCGCGCGGCGCGATTTCCTGGTGCCGCAACTGAAGAGGGCCGGGCTGCGGATCCCAGCCGAGCCGCACGGCGCTTTCTACGTCTACGCCGACTGCGGCGGAGATGCCAGGGCCTACGCGAGAGAGTTGCTGGAGAAGGAAGCGGTCGCCGCCACGCCGGGGGTGGACTTCGGCGCCAACGGAACCGACCGCTTCGTGCGCTTCGCCTATACGCGAAGCATGCAGGACCTGGAGGAAGCCGCTAGGCGGATTGCGCGATTTTCTTCGACTTGACCCGCAGCAGGTCGAGGCGCGCCTTCTCGGCGAGCACCTTGTTCGCGTACTGAGAGGTCGGCTCGTCCAGCGCGCCGGCGTACATCTGCAGCGCGGTCTCGAGATCGCCGAAGCGGCGGTAATACTCGCGCAGGATCTGCGCGCCGACCAGGATATTGACCTCCGGATCGAGCAGCACCTGCTCGCCGCCGTGCGGCTCGAGCTTTTCCGGGTGGTAGCGCGGAATGATCTGCATCAGGCCGCGCGCCCCCATGACGCTCTCGGCCACCGGGTTGTAGCGCGACTCGATCGCCATCACGGCCAGGATGAGCAGCGGATCGACCCGGTGCTGGTCGCCGGCGCGGTAGGCGATCGCGACGAAATTGCCGACCACATCGTCGGCGATGCGGTAGCGCTTGGCGATGAATTCGGCCACCGCCTGCTGCTCGCGCCCGAGCGGCGAGTCGGCCACCATGGTGGCGCCGGCCGCGGCGACCGCCTGGTCGATCACCACCGACGGCAGGGAGGGCAAGACGATCGGCAGCGCCCGCTCCAGCGGGTCGCGCAGGGGCAGGACGAGGTATGCGAGGATCGCGGCCGCCCCGGCCAATGCGAACAGATCCCTGAGGGCGGAAAGAGCGGCCGACAGGTGCCGGGTGATGCCTGAAACCGTGCCTGTTTCCTTCATCTTGGACCTCCTGCTTGAGGCGTAGTGTGCCCGTCGGGGGCATCCGCCGATAGGCGCCCCTTGCTGCGTCGCAGCGAGCGCATAATGTCCGGATTCTGTATACAAGTCAATAACTTGAGTGTTAACTCGCCACCTCAAGAACCCTGCCGAACCACCTAATTTCGACAACCTTTTTCATGTTGGACGGGGTGGAGGGGACCGGTAAGATAGGACTTCCCGAAGCAAGTATTTGTTAGGAAGCCTCGCGGACCGGCCTAAGTCTCCGTTCTTGGGCCGAATGACCAAGCCGGTCCGCTGAGCTTCGGGCCGGCGGGGGCTTTCGCCCCCGCCTCGTTTCTTTCGGCGCCCCGGTTACGGCCGGGAGCCGGTGGGAAACGGCCACGCGGCCGCTGGATTCAGCGCGGTTCTCGCGCCGGGAGTCGCAGCGGTCGACGGCGGTGTTGCGGGCGCCGTCGTTTCCGCGGTGCTGGCCGGTGAGGCGGCTTGGATCGCCTTTTTCTTCTTCCCCGCCTTTTTCTTCTTGTTGGCGGATTTCTTTCTGCCTGCCGCCTTTTTCTTACCAGCTGTTCTCAGTGACTTCTTTTTCTTTTTTGATGCTTTCTTTTTCTTCTTCTTCTTGCCGCCTTTTTTCGCTTTTTTCTTCGCCATGCTCAATCTCCTTGAAGGTTGTTGAACAAAATCGAGCCCGGCAAGCGGCCCGGGCTATCCAACTGCCGGCGGTTACTGGCCGCCGGCATGCTGAATCTGGTTCGCCTTCACATCATGATAAAGAATATCCGCGTCGAGGCGAATGCCTCCCTCCCACGTCACGGTCGCGGTCTCCGGATCCACGCTCACCTTCTCGAACTCGCGCACGTCGCGCCAGAGCTGGAACGCACCGATCTCGAGCAGATTGCCGAGGAAGACCCGGCCTTCAAGCCCGTCCTCGAAGCGCAGCCACAGCTTGTAGTCTTCCTCCGCCTTGCATGCTGTTATCCGCATCGTATCGAACTCCTCAAGCATGTTGCTCCCCCTCGTTGCTTTTAAACATCAATCCCAGCTGAGTGCGCCGCCGGTCTGGTACTCGATTACGCGGGTCTCGAAGAAATTGCGCTCCTTCTTCAGGTCGATCATCTCGCTCATCCACGGGAACGGGTTCGACGCCCCCGGGTACAGGGTGTCCAGCCCGATCTGCTGGCAGCGCCGATTGGCGATGAAGCGCAGGTACTCCTTGAACATCGGCGCGTTCAGCCCCAGCACGCCGCGCGGCATGGTGTCCTCGGCGTAGCGGTACTCGAGCTCGACCGCGCGCCGGAACAGGGCCGCCAGCTCCTCGCGGAACGCCGCGGTCCAGAGCTGCGGGTTCTCGAGCTTGATCTGGTTAACCAGATCGATGCCGAAGTTGCAGTGCATCGACTCGTCGCGCAGGATGTACATGTACTGCTCGGCGGCGCCGGTCATCTTGTTCTGGCGGCCGAGCGCCAGGATCTGGGCGAAGCCGACGTAGAAGAACAGGCCCTCCATCAGGCAGGAGAACACGATCAGGCTGCGCAGCAGCTGCTGGTCGGCCTGCGGGGTGCCGGTCTTGAACGCCGGGTCGGTCAGGCAGTCGATGAACGGCACCAGGAACTCGTCCTTTTCCCGGATCGAGGTCACCTCGTGGTAGGCGTTGAAGATCTCGCTTTCCTCGAGGTCCAGGCTCTCGACGATGTACTGGTAGGCGTGGGTGTGGATCGCCTCCTCGAACGCCTGGCGCAGCAGGTACTGGCGGCACTCCGGGGCGGTGATGTGGCGGTAGGTGCCGAGCACGAT
>Ga0075430_100000965_pt1 | contig 22684 bp, 4 predicted proteins | sample RhiMetdeltSRZDD4_FD_75294 | JGI IMG/M metagenome (GOLD analysis project Ga0075430, IMG submission 75294) | Populus rhizosphere microbial communities from Tennessee, USA - Rhizosphere MetaG P. deltoides SRZDD4 | ecosystem: Host-associated > Plants > Roots > Rhizosphere > Soil | place: USA... | reverse complement strand
ACGCACCACGGCGCGTACATCTACCGGAGGTACGAAGAACGCGGCGAGGCGGCGCCGATTGTCATCGCGATCGGCCACCATCCTGCCGTCGTCATGGGCGCTGTGTGCCGCATTCCGGGCGTGGGCGGCGAGTTCGACGCCGCCGGAGGCCTGCTGGGCGAGAGCGTGGAGACCACGCGCGCCGAGACCTGCGATCTGCCCGTTCCCGCGCGAGCTGAAATCGTCATCGAAGGCGAAGTGATCCCGCACGAGCGCAAACAGGAGGGACCATTCGGCGAATGGCCCGGACACTACACGGAACAGGGACCGAAGCCCGTGATCCGCGTCAAAGCAATTACGATGCGGCAAAAGCCGATCTACTACGACATCTTTTCAGCCAACCGCGAGCACCTCGTACTCGGCGGCCTCCCTCGGATGGGGAGCATCTACCGTAACGTCAAGCAGGTGGTACCAGGCGTGAAGGCCGTCAACGTACCGGCGCATAGCCGCATGCACTGTTACGTTTCGATCAAGAAGGTTCGCGATGCCGAAGTGAAAAAAGCGGCGTTCGCTGTCCTCAATACCGAGCCGGAAAACCTGAAAATGGTCGTCGTCGTAGACGAGGACATCGACGTGTTCAACGATGGCGACGTGATGTGGGCGATTGGCACGCGGTTCGATGCCCAGCGCGATCTGCTGGTCATTCCTCGATGGTCCGGCCCCGGAGGGTTGCTTCCGGTGGGGTGGGATTATCACGCGGACGGATCGAGAACACCTCGCATGATCACGGCGACGATTGTCGACGCTACGAAACCGGTAGCGCCGGCCATGTATCCGCCTCGCGCGATCGTACCGCCGGCTGCCGTGGACGCCGCGAAGGATGTCGTCGTCACCGCGTTGGAGCAGCTTCCGGATTAGCGTGCAACCTTCACTGATCACGGGCCACAGAGACTCAGAGACGCAGAGATAAGTTTTCACGATTCAACATGGCCATAAGGCAATTGCCTCCTATAGCCATTGCAGGTCATCGCTCGTCCGGGATGGGGACCCCCGATCACCCGATGCGAATCGCGACGCGGCGAGCGGCCGGCCTTGAGGCCGGTGGCTGGACTGCCGAACTGCGCGACCAGGTGGAGAACTTTTTCGATGACCTTGCGCAGGAGTGGCACACACGCACCTCGCCCGAGCGAACGGCTGTCGTGATGGACGCGCTCTCGCGAGGGCTCGACCCGATTGACCTGCCCGCTGGGATTGCCGTGGAGGTTGGCTGCGGCATCGGCACATACTCGAATCTGCTTGCAGTACGTTTTGCAACGGTCGTGGCAGTCGACCTCTCGCTGCCAATGCTGAAGCTGGCACCGCGTGGGCCCGCGCATCGCGTGCAAGCCGACGGCGCCAGTCTCCCGTTACGCGATTCATCGGTCGCAGCGGTGGTGCTGATCAATGCCTTCTTATTTCCGAGAGAAGTGGAACGTGTGCTGTCACCCGGAGGTGCGTTGGTGTGGGTGAACAGCAGCGGTGAACAGACGCCGATCTATCTGTCGATGGAGGATCTCGTCGCCCAGTTGCCAGGCGAATGGACAGGCACTTCGAGCCGGGCGGGTGAGGGGCACTGGTGCGTGCTTACGCGGGCGTAAATGATGCCTTCGGGTTTCCGGGAATTTACGGATTTACGAATTTGCGGGTACGAATTTGACAAATGTTCTGAAGGGACCGAGAAATTCATGAATCCGTCTATTGGTAAATTCGTCAATTCGTAAATTCACAAATCCGCGATCGTTCGCTTGTACAATCCGCCGCGGAGGACACAGCATGACACGCGTCAGGATTGCCGCCATCGCGGCAAGTGCGCTCATCGCAATCGTGTCGCTCGCGGCGGCACAGACCACTACCAGCGCGACCGGCGCCATCAACGGCCGCGTATTCGACGAGTCCAAGGCCGTGCTGCCGGGCGTGACCGTCACCATCACGTCCACTTCGCTCATCGGCGGCCCTCGCGCGACAGTGACCACTGAGGACGGCGTTTATCGCTTTCCCGCGGTGCCGCCTGGTGAATACGCCATCACGTATGAGCTGCAAGGCTTCGCAACAGTCCGCCGGGAAGGCATTCGCGTCACGCTCGGCTTCACGGCCACCGTAGACGTCGAGGTTGGTGTCGCGACGCTCGCCGAGACCGTGACGGTCACCGGCGAAGCACCCGTGGTCGATATTCAGTCGACGGAGCTGACGACGAGCTTCAACGCGGAGCTGTTGGCGGCGATTCCGACCGGCTCGCGCGACTTCTGGTCGTTGCTGGCGATCAGCCCCAGCGTACAGGTGTCGAAGTTCGACGTCGGTGGAAGTGCCGCGATGACCGTGCTCCCGGTGAACGTCTATGGGATCACAGGTCAGGAGCGTCCGCTCGTCGAAGGCATCATCTCCAATTCCGCGACCGGCGGCGTCGGATTCTCCTTCTATGGTGACTATGGGTCTTTCGAGGAGGTATCGGTCAGCACGGCGGGACACAGCGCCGAGACCGGATCGCCGGGCCTCTTCTCGAACCTGGTGAGCAAGTCGGGCGGCAACACGTACCACGGCACGTTCTACCAGGACTTTCAGGACGACTCGATGCAGGGACACAACATCGACGAGGATCAGATTGCCCTGGGCCTGACGGGCGGCGGCAGCCTCGGGCCTCGTGAGGTCAATCGCTCCGATACGTGGCGCGACACGAACGCCGATGTCGGCGGATTCCTCGTGCGCGACAAGTTGTGGTGGTACGGGTCGTATCGGTACCTGACGGTGAAACAGTGGTTCGCCAACTATCCCGCCGAACCGCAGCATTCCCGGGGCCAGAACTTCACAGGCAAGTTCACGTATCAGCCCTCGAACAACAACAAGTTCATAGGCTACTTCCAGCGGACGGAGAAGCTGCAGATCAACCGGCTGGACGGCTTCCGGTTGAGCGCCACGGCGGCCATCAACGTGTCGCGCGACTCAACCTGGTACCAGGACTATCACAGCGGTGTCTGGAAGGGTGAATACAACCGCGTCATGGGCAACAACGCCTTCGCAGAGGTCCGCGGCGGCGGGTACTGGTTCCATTTCCCGACGGAACGTCAGACCGAGGCGCTGCGCTACGAGGATCTCGGTACGCGCATCGTACGTGGCGGCAACCAGAACCGCGTGCAGGATCGCGATCGTCCGCAGGTGCTCGGCTCCGTCAGCTACTTCAAGGACAACTGGTTGGGCACGCACAACCTGAAGGTTGGGGGCAACTATTTCCACGAGGAGCAGTGGACCGACGCCGGCGGCTTTCCGGAGCAGGTGGTGCACGTCTACAACAACAACCTGCCGCTCGAGGTCTGGCTGACCGAGCCAGGCGAACAGACCATCGGCCTCGCCGTCACATCGGCCTACGTCACGGACACGTGGCAAATGCCGCAGCGCTTGACGCTCAATCTCGGTGTTCGCTTCGACAGGTTCCGCGCGTACGTGCCCGAGATGGTCCACCCGGTGAGCCGCTGGAATCCGACCGAGGTTCGCTTCGATGCGCAGGACAACCTCAACACCTGGAACCTGTTCGCCCCTCGGTTCGGCGCAAGCTGGGCCGTCACCGAGGACAACAAGAACGTCGTCAAGTTCAATTACGCCAAGTACTGGTACGACCCGGGCTTCGGGCTTGCGGGGAATCTCACGCCGAATTCGAACAACGGCCTTTGGAACCGCCGGTTTGCGTGGACCGACCCGAACAGCAACGGTGTATTCGACGTGGGCGAACAGGGCAGGCTGATCGCAAACCAGGGCGGCACTGCGAGCACGGCGTTAGATCCGAACCTCGAAGACCAGTACGCGCACGAAGTGGCGGCGTGGTACGAGCGTGAGCTCGTGGCCAACGTCGGAGTGCGCGGCGGCGTCATCTGGCGCGGGACGCGTCAGGCGTATGCCACCGGCAATTCGTCGGTCAATCTCAATCGGCCGTTCGACGGGTTCAACGTGCCGGTGATGATTCCCGATCCTGGTCAGGACGGTCGGATCGGTACGTCGGACGACGGCGCGCCGATTCCAGGCTTCAACCTGGCGCCGGAGTTCGTCGGGACACCATCGATCAACGTGACGAAGAACGTGCCGAACTCCGATGGGGACTATCTCACCTACGAATTCAGCGGGAACAAGCGGATGAGCAACCGATGGTCGCTCGCTGCATCATTCTCGGTGATGAAGAGCTGGTTCAACGGCAACGAGTACCCCGAAGCACAGTCGCCGAACACGATTCGGACGAACCAGTACCCCGTGGCGCCGAATGACCTGATCAGCACCGACGGCAAGGGGCGCTTCGTCTTCACGGTGTGGAGCGCAAAGGTGCTCGGCACGGTGGAGCTGCCATACCAGATGCGGCTGGCGGCGACGGTCCGCGAGCAGTCGGGGATCCCGTACGGCCGGACGTTCGACGCGACGCTGAACTACGGCACCGTTCGCGTGCTGGCGGAGCCGATGGGGACGTACCGGCAGCGCAACGTGGTGATTGCCGACCTGCGTCTCGAAAAGGTGTTCAGTCTCGCGGGGCCGCTGCAGGCGTCTGGCGCGCTCGATGTGTTCAACTTGATGAACGCGAATGCAGAGGAACGGATTAGCTGGCAGTCGGGATCGTGGCTCCGCCCGTTGCAGGTCATCCCGCCGCGCGTCGCACGCGTCTCCGTCAAACTGACGTTCTAGCGGTCACCGCGCTGTCGTGGGGCGAGTCGTTTTCAGACTCGCCTCGCGAGCCCGAAGGGTCCCGCCGGCGTGGTTGGTGGTCAGACCACCAACCACACGTCGCAGCACTCAAAACCGGTAGCCAGTCATGAAGCGGAGGGTGTGCAGATCGAACTGATCGGTACGGCGGAGATCAGTGCCCGATGGGTTCGTCAGAATGAACGGATTCGTTGCAGGCGCTGGTCCCTGGACGCGCACGGTGAATTCGTCCCTGTCATCGAGGCGTGTCATCAGATACTCTGCGCCGAACGACCAGCGCCCGCCGACGCGCAACTCCAAGCCCACTCCCGTCTGAAATCCCCAGATGTTCTGACCGCCGGAAGGCACGCCGAAGGTGTTCACCACGTTGCTGGTCACAAAGCTGTGCTCTACGCGCGCCATGGCGACGCCGCCCGTTCCGTAGACCAGATAGTGATCGGACCCGTATCCCGCCCGTCCGCGGAAGCCGTTCAGCCAGTCCAGCTCGCGCGTCAACGTGTAGAACGCCGGTGTGGTGCTGAACGCGGTGACGCTACTGGTCTGTTCCATTCGCGAGAACTCTCCAACGGCGCCCGCAACAAAGCGTCCCATTTGCCAGTCATATCCGCCGCGTGCGGCGAAGTCCGGGGCCCGGTCGTCCCGCCGGCAGCCGTCGCCAGGCGTGGCGCTGACGGCGGCGCCGTTACAGAATCCCGGCGAGAACGCATTCGCGCCCGCGGCGGTCGTGATGGTGTCGCTGAAATTTCCATCGAGTGTTTTGTCGAACCGAACAGTCTTGTTCTCGCCATCCGGCTGCATGCCGGAACCGATCGTGCCCGCGACGTACGGGCCGCTCCAGATCTGGGCGTACGACGTTTCGACGCCTGCACACCACACGAACGCGGTGACGACACAAAGTGCGAGTCGATGAGCCTTCATGATCCCTCCATAGCGCGGCAACGGTGCTGCGCGGCCACGTAAACGTTCTCCACTCGGGGCCGAACACTAGTAGCTACGGTGGGAATGCGTGAGCGGATTAGCGGCGAATCCCGATCCACATCGAGGCGAAATTGCGCCACCCGTGGAGCGCGACCATGAGCACGTGGACAGGGATGAAGGCGAGCAGTGCACACATCGCGGCGAAGTGCCACACCCGTGCGAGGCCGAATCGTCCCAGCAGCGTGGGCAGCTAGGCTCTCCGACAATCGCTGACTAAAGCTTTGTCGCGTAGTACGTCAGCACGAGAATAACGTCGCGCGTGGTGGCCGGCGTCAGCACCGGCGGACCTGGCGGAGCCACGCGCAGCGTCCATGTGCCGGGCGCCTCGTCGAGGGGGGCTTGGTCGGGGCTGGTTTCGGCGAGCCAGCCGTGGGCGAGCGGGATCTCGGGGTCCGCCCCTATTTCCATTGGCTGCGGCTCCGGCTGGCTGGGCAGCTCCAGCTCGAGCCCAGGCATGTCCGGCTGCTCGCCCTCCTTCGGCTTGAGGTATACGTCGACCCGCGTGATGTGGATCCTGCGGCCGCGGAGCAGGTACGGGAACCGGTCGAGGTTGAGTGGCAGCTCCAGTGTCTGCGGCACGTTCGGCTGCGGATGGAGGAACCGATGCCACGCGTCCGGGAACTCGTGGCGCGCGCTGAAGAGCCGGCGCAGAGGTGGCGAGGGCGCAAGGGGATCTGAGGGGGTCAGCGCGAGTAACTCGTCGCGTGACGCGAGCGCCGCCGCACGCAGCGGGGCGCCCCCTTCACGGGCCGTGTAGGAAATCCGCAGAACGACATCCGAGATGGTCTCGAAGTCGAACGCGTTGGTCTCGCGGGGTAGCTCAATGCGCCAGCGCGTGATTGCGCCCGCCCCCTCGAAGGGCAGATACCGGTCGTCCCGGAAGTTCAGCTCGAAGAGCCCTGCATCGTTCTGCGCCTGGCTCGTAGCGATGCTCTGCACCGCCGCAAAGTCGTAAAGAAAACGCGGGTCGTCTGATGGTTGCTCGGGATAACCGCCGTTCAGGTCCGTGCTCGTCCGGATGCGATTGCCGAGAAGTGTCAGCGTGCAGTTAACGCTCGTGTACGGGCCGACGACGCACGGAATCGTGATGCTCACGCTCTTGATCCGCCGGAAGTAATGGCCCGGATAGTCGGCGTCCCACAGCTCCTCGGGCAGATCGACCTCACACCTCCCCATCTCCTTCAGTAAGATGAGCGCCATCGGGTCGTGGAGCACGAGCGAGACGTGCCGCGTGACCTCGTACTCGCGACGGTTCTGCTCCAGGTACGCCATTTCGAGCCGCCGGAGGTCGAGCGCAAGTTTCTCGCCTGCGAGCAGACCCTTTCGGAGGCTGTCCCAGTAGCCGAACTGGATGACGAAATTGGGGTCGTGCTTGTTGATCCCACGGTCGAATCGGTACGCCATCTCGCATCGCCTCGCGAGGTCGAAGGCGAGCTTGTAGGCCTGGTAGTAGAGCGCGGCCGTCTCCGAGATCATCCAGCCGTAGAGGTCCTCGTTCGTGAACTTGTCACGCAAGAAGTCGCGCGTGGCAGTCGACTGCTCGATCTGGAGCTGGTGGTTGTCCAGCTCGCGCCGGGCGATATCCTCCACGATCAGCGAGTGAACGATCTGCCGGTCGATCTGCGTCAGTTGCAGACTCTCGACGTCGCGCAGGAAGTTCCACTCCTCCTGCCGGCGCGCCCATCCGCCTTCGATGGAGGCCATCGTTGCATCGTATGTGCGCCTCTCGGCCTCGGCTGCGTGCTGTCCGGCCAGAGCGCGATAGTAGTTTGCGAAAAACGAACCCCCGAATGAGGTCGACGGCGGCGCCGGGCCCAATACCACGCTTATATCGGGAACAAGGGCAAGGTAGCTTCCCGTTTGTTCCTGTCCGCGTCGCGACTCCTGCTCTGATTCTGCCTCCCCCAGCTTGGCAACGTATGTGTCCTCCTGGAGGATCCTCGGGTGGATGTCTCGGTAGAACTCGAACCTCCGGTTCGTGACGTCACGCGTTTTCTCAAGCGCCGCGCGCTGCTCGACCGCCTCGTCGATCTGCCGCTGCCGCACCTCTCGAATCGCCTGCAGCAACGTCAGTTCGTGCGTAGCGCGCAGCGCCGCGAGCGCCTCACCATCCTGCTTTTCGAGCGCCGTAAGCAGTGCGGCGCCGAACGCGCGCACCTCGCCGCAGAACTCAACGGCTCTCTGAACCAGATGCACGAAGCGGTGGTGTGGCCGCGGAGCGCCGAGTTCTGCGAGCACGCTCTGAATGTCCAGTCCTGCTGCCGTCGCGCGCACGAGCAGCGCCGGGTCGATCGGCGCCTCGAACAGGGCAAGAGGCCGCACGACGCCTTCGATGTCCATGCAGTGCCGGATCTTGAAGAGCCGGTCCTCGACGGTGTTCCAGTACTTGAGGAGCCCATCGTTGGGCGGCGTGCAGAAGTAGAGCGTCTCGCCCGCCTCCAGAACCGACTCGCCTGATCCCTCTGACGTTGCGAACGGGAAGAGTACGTTCTCGGCCGTGACGAAATTCGAAAAATCGTCCAGCGCGTCACGCATCTGGTCGAACGTCTTCGGCTCCACTGTGGCCTTCGCCGGGATCCGCTCCGGCCGTGGGCCGAGAATGTCTGCGGCCAAGAGATAGAGCTGGGTCGCCTCCTGGATCGACTCGCGCGTGTGGCGCGCGAACAGCGAATCCGCCCAGGCGATCAGGTTATCGAGGTACTTGCGGACGACGGCCTTCTTGTAGGCCGACAGCCGCAGCCGCGCGATCCGGTGAGGCTGGAACGGATAGGCCTCCCATTGCGCGATCTGGTCCTCGACCTCCTGCTTCCGGGAGAGGATCTCTCCATCATTTCCCGTGTACGCGAGCAGCTCCATCATCTCGTGGGCCGACAGCGTCGGTCCTACGTCCCGCAGCGGCCGCACGCGCCAGAACGCCTTCTGGGGAGGCTCGTCGGAATCGGTTCGAGGATCGAAGACGTAGTGGAACCACTCCTGCGCCTCTTCGTACCGTTGGTTCCGCGAGAGATGACACGCCACGAGGAACGGGATGTGGAAAAACAGCTCCCAGTTGTAGAGCGAGTAAGCGCCGTTTGGCGAGAAGTCCACGTCGTAGCGTGGCAGCCGCGTCTGGTCGACCCACGTCGTCGGGTTGTAGTGGCTGAGGAAGAAGCTCCCGGGTTGGGTCTTGGCGTCGGCCCTCAGATCCTGGTTTTTGAGGGTCAAGAGACCGGGCACGCCGCGGCTTTCGACGGACTTGACGAAGTCGCACACGTACGGGTGCCAGAACGAGGCGAAGCGTAGGCGTTCGTAGTGCGCCAACTGGATCTTTAAGACTGTGTTGAGCCAACTGGGTTTGGGCTTTGCCTCCGCAAGTGGAGCCTCGGCGTCGATCGGCTCGGGTCCCGGGCCGTCCAGCGGCGCGTCCCGTTGGGTGAATGCGAGCGCGGACATGACAGCCACGTCGTCAAGCGCCTGTCGAAGAGGGTCGTAAGCGGTGGCCGCCTCTCCACCGGAGGGGAGGGCAAAGTACGTGCGGCGGTCGTCCAGGAAGAAGAACGGATAGAAGAACTCGCGAAATGCCTCCGGAAGCCGAATGTCCTCGAGCTGGTGCGGGTAGGCGACGCGGTAGGGCGCGGGAACCTCCGCAAGGACATGGCGAGGGTCCGAAGCCTGAGATTCGAACGCCAGTTCGAAGGACTCTACGGTCTGTTCGGAGGAGTCAGCCTTCTCGTGGAGCCACGGCTCCTCGTCGGAGGCGAACGTCATATAGGCGATTGTTGCGTGGTCGGGGCTGACGAGTTCTGATGCTGCCTTGCCGTAATCTTCCTTCGTGACGACCAAAGTCCTGGCACAATCGTCGAGCCGGACAGCATCCAGGTCGACGTCTCCCCCCTCATTTCGCCGCGCGAGCAACTTGATGACCAACCCACTCGAAGTGCGCACCGCGCGCATCGTATTTTGGGCGGGCGTGAGAGGCGCGGGGACCGTGTACTGGCCCGAGCCTGTGAAATCAAATGAGGCCAGCGGAGTCATCGCCATGCGTTTGGCTGACCAGCGGCCGTTTCGATACTCGCTCCACTCGAAACGAACTTCCCATAAATTCTCTTCCTGGCCTGTTGCCGGCGGCGCTCCCGACCTCGCCCACTCTCTGAATGTGGGCCAGAAGAGAATCAGCCTGCGATTGTGAACCACGGGTACCAGGTGCGCGCCGGTCGTCGTCGTCGACAAGTCGAGCGGAACACGTTCCCAAGCCGTCCACTCGCGTCGCTCGACGAGCCGACGGTAGTAGTAGTGGTACGGTGGGCTCGCAGTACGCGCAAACACGTGCAGAACATCGACGTCGTTCTCCCAGTACATCGAGATCAGGTCGAGCCGCCCGACGTCGAGCAGCTTGTCGAGATAGGTCTTGACCACCCGCTCGAGGTTCTCTTCCGTGGGCTCGGCCTTCAGCAGGTCCGTCTCCAGCTCCCGGAAGAACGGGCTCTTGTCCACGCGCAGCTCGGGCTCGATCCAGTTTTCGGGGTAGAGGAATACCTTTCGGTTCGCTTCCCAGACGCGGTAGTTCTTCCTCCACTTCCACGATTCTGGGTCGATGGCCTGGGCCATCAGCTTCGCTTCGACGTCCGAATCGAGGCCGAGCAGCGCGCGCTGTACGAAGAGCTGCACGGAGGCGATCGCTTGCACGATCCTCGACGTCGGCATACATGCGCTCATCTCGACGTCGATCAGGAAGCGACCGAAGAGATCGTTCGGCGAGTCGACACCGAGCCGGGGCACGAGGAACGCCACCAGCGCGTCGCGCTGCCGCTCGCGGAGCGGGTCGTTGACCTTCTTGGCGACGGCAAGCCACGCGTCGTGCTGGGGGTGACGGGCCCGCAGCGCATCGACGGTCTCGCGGGCGTGCTCGGCAGTGGGCCACGTCGCGGTCCAGGCGAGCAGCTTCGCGGCGGCGACGCCTGTCTTGCGCACGAGCGCGATGCAGGAGACCACCCGCAGCAGTTTCCCCACGTCTACGAAATCGGCCTCTGCAAAGGCGAAGCCCTCAGCGCCTGCCAGCGCCGCGACGTCAGTCGGGTTCCAGCCCGTGATCTTCACGAGGCGCTCTTCGGGCGTCAGCTCGGGCGGCTTCCCGGTCAGGAGGTCGACCAGCGTGAACTCCTCGCGTGGCAGCGCCGTACTCAGGCTCGCGAAGTCGCCGAGCGCCTGCCACCGCGGCAGCGCCGTCGGATCCGGCGTCAATACTTCGGTCGTCGGAAGTACATCGATGTTGAAGTGGCCTTGATCCGAGAGATAGACAATGTCTGGTTCTGACAGATCGAACCCCAGGATGAGCATCGATGCTTTATGGAGATGCCGATACGCCGCGAGCGCGTCGACGTCCTCTTCCGACAAGAGGTCCTCGATCGCCCCGGAGACGACCTCCGTGAGCAGCCGCAGCGCGAGCTTGTCGTCGAGCCCGAGGTCCTGCGCCACGGCGCGCACGATGGCCCCGCGCCGGACTGCCTCGCGCTCCTGTTCGTCGAGGCCGGTTGTCTCCGCGTCGGCGTCGACGCGGGCGATCTCGTCGCGAATCTTCTTCGCGGATTCCGACGCCCGTTCGTCGGTTGGCGCAGGCGTCCGGCCCGGTTCCATCCGGTGTCGGTACAAATACTCGAGCACGGGCACCGAGAACCTCGAGGCGCGGATGCGGTGGACGAGACGCACGAAGGCCTTCGTGTTCTCGGGTTCCTGCGGCTCGAATGGGTCGGGTGCGCCCAGGGCGAGCAACGACAGAAGGTCGCGGGCGCGCAACCGCAGCGCTCGCGCGAGGACCGCACGACGATAGAGCGCCGACAGATTCGCCACGTCGAGCGGCGCCCCGTTGGAAAGGCCGGCATGCTGCAGGATCAGCGCGAGGTCATCCGCGGATACACCGAGCGCCGCGCGCACGGCGGGCAGGAAGTCGCCGAGCGTCGCGCCCGCTGCGATCTCCGGAAGCGCGTTCGCGTCCTTGATGTCCGGATCGTCGTCGAACGGCAGCTGGATCGGCGGCCATTCCGGCTCGTTGAGGCCGGGCTTCGGGATGGAGGGGTTGTCGAAGAGCTGGAAATAGAGCGCGTCGCGGCCCCAGGTGTCGATGCGCGCCTCGAGCGCGAGTACTCGCACAACGGGCAAGCGAAGGTCGTCGGCGAGCTGCTTGACCGAGGCAAGTTTGCGAAGCACGGGCGCGTCGATGTCGGTCGCACCGAACGCGAGGAGCGCCCGGTCGAGATCGCCCATGGACCAGCCAAGCTTCCGCCACAGCCGCACGAACCGGTGCGCGCGCTCGAGCGCCTCGACCGGCAAGGGCTTGATCGTCGTCTCGGCGAGATCGCAATCCGGCGGCGATGCGAGCGTTATGCGCTGCCCAAGGTCCGATTGTTGCCGGTTGACGAACCAGGTCTTGACCAGATCGACGAGGTCCTCGTAGCGGAGGCCCGTGCGCCGGAGGAAGTTGGACGCCTTCTCGATGTCGGAGAGCCATGTCGTGTCGCTCGTCGCATAGCCGTAGAACTCCGGAGTCGAGACAGGCGGGTTGATCGGCGCCCCAGCGACAATCGCGTACTCGTCGGGCGACATGCGGAGCGCCTCGGCGGCGAGGTCCTCTTCTGTCGGTGTGGAACCGCGTTGAAACGTCTCGAGCAACTCGTGACGGCTGACGCCGAGCTGGCCGAGGTACGCCCGCGCAACCTCGAGCGGTCGATCGAACGGTAGCGCGGCGGGGTAAACGGCGTGCGCCAGCTCGCCGTACGCGGAGTCGTTTACATGCTGGGGAATCGCGGCCAGTTCCTCGGCCGACACGCCACCGTTGTCGAACGGGGCCAGGGGCGGGTTTGCGGGGTCGGCGTAGTGCGTCTGGACGTAGGCTTCGAGCACCTCGTTGACGATGTCGACGTAGGGCAGCGGCGTGAAGGCGTTCTCGCAGGTGATCGGGATCTTCGGCAGATCGGGCCGCCGCACGAAGAGCACGTCGGCGGGCCGCGTGCCGGGGTCCCAATCGCTCGGGTCGAGCTGATGGAGGAGGTCTACGAAGTACGCCGCCGGCGAGTAAACAGACTGGCAGTGCTCGCACGCGCACGTCGAAATTGGTCCAAATACGGCTTCCGGAGACACCGCCGGATCGGACGATGGCGAGGACACAGGCGGGTGGGCGACGTCCGTGGCATACGGCGCGATCGCCGAGTCGCCGTGCCACGACGCGTAGGCCGCATCGACCGTCATGGAGTAATGGACTGCTTGTCCGTAGGTCTGGAGGGCCGGTCCTTCGCCGCCGAGGATGGGCGCGAACTTCGCGACGAACCGGTTGCGGCCCATCCGGGCGATGCCGCGGGCGGATCGCAGGCCGGCGCCGATTAGCGCCATCACGCGATCGCCGCGCGGCACGACTTTGCCGCCGGCCACAACGACGCGGAAGACGCGCTGGACGGCCTGGAGTTGCCTGATCACGGCGTCGCGATCGGATTCGACAATGTCCTCGAGCAGCGCCGGATTCGCGGCCAGGTGGCGATCGAGGTTCGTCGTAAACAGGTCGAGGTCCGGCGCGCGCTCCAGGACACGCGCGACACCATCGCGGATAGGGTTCCTCGGCGCAGCGCCGTCCGCGAGCGCATCGCGCCACCCCCAGGCAGGAAAAGCGCGTACTTCCGCCGTCAGCATTCGCCAGGTGTCGGGCGTCCGGTCGCGCTCGGCCTCCGAGATTCCCTGCCACGAGAGGTTCGCCGGGAGCGGCCGGCGCGCGTCGAGGCCGGGGTTGGCCGCGAGCAGCTTGCGCACGAGCGCCGCGTTGATCTCGGGCGTGCGTGCGATCGCACGTCGGACTTCGTCGGTGGGGAACGCCGCGCGCAAGGGCTCGGTGATCCCCGCGAGGAAGTTGCGCACGCGATCCTCGGGCCTCTCGCCGGGAATATGCGGCGGCAGCCGGATCTCCCCGTTCACGGCCGTGCGCTCGAGGAGCCTTCGCCAGTCATCCTCGTCCAGGGCCGCAAGATCACGGAGCGTGCGGACCTGGCTCGTTCGGCGAAGCTCGCGGAGCTGCAGCATGAGGGGTAGATGGTGCTGGGTGAGCACGGCGATCTGGAGCGTCAGGCGCAGGTCGTCGACCACTCCAGGGCTGGCGAACCGCGGGTCGCCAGCAAGGCTCCTCCAGAACTCGCCCGGATTGCCTCGGTACGCCACGGCCGCCGCCGCGAAGTCGTGCCCTAGCTGCTCGGGCACGAGCGACGTGGCCAGAATCGAGCCGGCGGAGGGCTCTTCACCTTCGCTCGGTACGAGGGCCCGGGCGAGCAGCGCATCCGAGAGCCGCGCGGCAATCGTTTCAAGTTCTGCGCGGAAGCGGCGCGGAATGAGGTTGCGGTCGAATGCGTCGCGTAGCGCCCGCTCGAGCGAAGCCGTGGACTGGATCGCGAGCGACCCGCGACTCGAGCCAAAGGTACGCACGCGTCCGAGGCCGTAGAACACCTCGGCCGGCAGGTTCGTCTCTCGTCCCAGGCGCGTCGCGTCGCGGAGTAGCCTTACCCGCTCTTCATTAAGGCCGACGCTGTCAGCGACAAACGGAACCGCGTCGTCATCGAGCGCTGCCGGGTCGCCCGAGCGCTCGGCGAGCGCGGGCCGGATGCGTTCGAGCAGGCCGTCGTAGTCCGATGGTCCTGGCCATGCCTCGCCAGCGATCGTCAGATTCACTGTGGCCGTGGCAGGCGCGCGCGGTACGAACCTCTCGCCGAGCCTCACACCACTTTCATCGAATGCCCGTACCAGGAGATCGGCCGTCGCCTTGGTCTCGGGTGAGTGCTCCCCCAGCCGGTACTCGATGCGGTACGCGCCCAGCGCGTCCGTCCGCACCTCGCCGATTCGATCTTCGAAGAAACCTTGTGCCGCAAGGTTGCGATCGAACGCGCGAACCAGCACGCGGATGAGCGGCCCGTTGGTCGCATGTTCCACTCGGCCCCGGACGACCAGCGCGGCCGGCCGGCGGTCGCTCGCGGCCGGCTGCGCCAGGTTCACGCACACTCTCAGGCGCGCGCTCCGATTCCTCAGGTTCCAGCGCGTGCCCTCGTGCGTGTCCGCGACCAGCCGCTCGTCTTGGAAGATGCGAAAGAACAACGTGGGCCGTCGCTCGCCGAACAGGTCCCGCAGGTAGTCATCGGCAACTGTGATCTGGAACTCCCCGCGCGCGTCGCTTCGTGCGACTGCGACGAGGTCACCACAGCCATCGTCCACGTTCCAAGCTTCGACCCGCAGGCCTGCTGCCGGTCGCGAGCTGCTCGTGTCAACGACGCGCCCGAGGACCGTCGTCGCGGCTTCACGATTCATGCGTCCGTTCGGCATGGTGGCCCTCCATGTGGTGGAACCCAGCTCGGTCTATCTTGAGGAGATACGAACGGCGTCCCGCCAGGCCAGCGTCGCACCTCCTTCCGCGGTGGAGCAGATACTCAACGTTTCGCCTTCCGAAGCCTCGACTGGAAACGCGAATCTATAACGAGGCGGCGTGGAACCTCCAGCCGGCTCTCATGAAGAGAACCCCGCGCCGAACCGACAATCACCACCTACGGAGATGCCCAAGGCCAGTGATGGCAGACTTCCCGTGACGATCGAACTTATGAAGACGGCGACCGGTGCGAGTCCTGGCTTCGGCTTGGGTTGTCAAGGCCATCGGTCACACGTCTACGTCGGTGTCAACTCTGATGCTTCTCCACGTTCGAAAACCGGGTACCTCTTTGATCTGTGACGTGATGACCCCTCTCACGTCTCGAGCGATGTTCGCATTCCGCCGAGATGAGGCTGACACGGGGCGATCATGCGCGCCGGAACAACAAGAGTGCTGCGTTCAACATGTTTGATCTCGTGGTTCACCGGGTCGCGATCGGACCTTTTGATCCAGATCTTTCAAGAGATTTCGCTTTGCTAAGGTGACCTCGGATTGACCTGCCGAATGCCGGGCAAGAGATCCCATCCGTACCCGCACTCGTCACAGATCTTGACGCCGTGCGAATATGTTTCGCCGATCGCTTCTCGCGCGGCTGCGCCTCGCTTGGCTATAAGATCCATCCGAAGGATGTCCCCACCGTGTACCGTGACGGCCTCGACGGGGGAGACAGTTACCCCACCGGACACGATGTACAAGCGCTTGGCTGGGGGCTCGATAAGCTCGACTCCTAACCGTTCCGCTATCCCGGACTCCTTCAGGGCTCTCAATAGGGACTGGCTGGGTGTGGTCGCAGTCGGTGGAGCACCTTCCACTATGAGAACTTCGATGGGACTGTGCTTAAGCTGACGCCCTTTGCCTGCTAGCTCTAAAGGCTCTGCCAGCTTTTCTGCGAGCGCCCTCGCCCCACCAGTTGACGGAGCCTGAGCGAGGCGCGCCTGCGTCATCGTTTTCGCTCCCGTGCGAATCGCAAGCACTCCCGCGACGCGTGCTTCCGGCGCCATAAGTTCCAAGCCTGCTAGAGCAACGTTGGCCGCAATTTCAAGCCCTGGGTACTCGGGGTCTTTGTAGCTATAGGAGTAACCGGGGTACTCCTCAAAAGTCTCTGTGACCCACGCGCTCCCCTCTGGCTCTCCTTCGCCCCACCACATCGTTTGTCGGTGCTCTTCTGTCTCTGCGGGGTACTCGGGCACCGCCTCCTCGATATATGGCCCTCCAGTGTGCGGCTCGGGGAACTTAAAAGGTGCCGAGGCCCCCGCACCCTCTTCTCCTGTCGACGGCGGCGGGGGTAACCTGGGCTCTTGGACTGGCCCGTAAATCTCTCCGGCTTTCTCCCTCTGCTGGAGCTCGATTTGAGAGGTGTATTCCGCGATGCGCTGAATCAGCGTCTGCCGTCCGTTCGGATCGAGCATCGTGACTGAACTGCCCTTGCAATAGGTGTAAAGCCCCGGCCCATCCACCAAGCCTGCAGGATCGGTCGCCGTCCACCTCCCGAGCCACGGGGCGTAGTACCTCGCGCCGTAGTAGTAGAGGCCTGTCTCCTCATCACGCTCCTTTCCCGTGTACCGGTAGCGTTTTTGCGTCTCCGTGACACCACGCATCGCTTGGTAAGATGCGCTGCCGTGAGGCGTGTACTCCTCGTACGAAATGATCTGCGCCTGGTCATCCATCTCGAGACAGGTCGATCCGAGATGGTTGCCAAGCTGGTAGCGGATCACTTGCGGCGCGGCGGGGTCGTTTCCCGCTGTGTCCAGCGTGCGAGTTTCCACCAGCGCGATGCGCCGTTTGGCGTCCATGACGTGCAGCGTCTCGCGCTCCAGGCGCTCTGCACCTTGCCGCCGGCGATAGATCTCAAAGCCCCCGACGTAGATGTGCTCTTCGATGAGACTCGATGATTTCTCCCACACCTTGCGTACGCGCTGTCCGGCAGCGTCGTACGTGTAATACGCCGTGCCGCCGCCGCCCAAATCAGCTTGGCGAAGTTGGTCGCGGTAGTCCCGGTGCATATTGGCGTCGGGATGTGTACCGCCCAGGTGCGGCATGCGCGTCATGTTGCCGTGTGCGTCGTGGACGCAGAACTCGACCGCCGGGTTGTTGTTGCCGACGCTGGTGCTGCTCAGTCGATTGCTGACCTTGTTCGGTTCGAGCAGGCTTGGCTCGCTGTAGTCGTAGCTGCGCGTCCACCCAGGGTGCGACGGATCGCTGCCGACATGTTGCATCTCGATAAAGTTGCCCACGGCATCGTACACGTAGCGCTCGATGTACGTGCCCATGGCATTCCCGTCGCCGGGGTGCAAGAGGCCGACGCGGGGCGCGTCATCGTGGGAGTGCGAAATGGGCGCGCCTCCGATCTGTCCAAGGTGCTCGCGACCAGTCGCCTCAATCAGCCGGTAAACAGCGTCGTACGTGTACTCGGCGCTCGGCTCGACGCGCTTGTTCTTGAAGTAAATGGTCTGCTGCGCCTCGTCCCGGACATGAGTGATGTTGCCAACCGGGTCGTAGGTGTAATGCAGGTTCTGCACCTGGCAGCCAGGCCAGCCCGAAGGCGATGGCTGAGGACAGTCATCGGGGAAGACGACAGGATCGCGCCGGGTGAGCAGGTGCGTCAGCCGGAAGGTAAGCGGGTCGTAGTCGTAAGAAGTTCTGGCGCCGTTGCCGTAATCAATGCGCGTGCGCTGGCCCTTGGCGTCGTAATCAATGTTGGTGACGAAGGGAGTCCACACCGCCTGGCCGTTGTCGCTAGCCGCATGCAGGTTGACTTCAACCCGTTTCAGCAGGTTGGCCTCGTTGTAGCCGTGGCGAATGACGCTGGGCTGTACGCCGGGCGTGTGCGGCATAGTCAGCGACACCGGTCGATTAAGCGCGTCATAAGCAGTGACGCTGACGTAGCTATCCGTCTCCAGCAGTGGCGCGAGGGCCGTTTCCAAAGCACCTGGATCGAGTGGCGCGGTGGCCTCGGTAGGCAGCGCAACATCGGCGGCGCTCCAGTCGATTAACTGCTGGTACTGGGTTGCAATGAGGCGTGAAACGCGAACCGCGTTGCCCTTGAAATCCTGGATTTCAGTCGCGAGGGCGCCCGCTTGATCGAAGTGCAGATACAGTTCGCCACGGACATTGCGCAACTCACCTTCCGGGTGCTGCTCCCCGTACACCAGCCGCTCCGTCAGCAACTCCTGGTCGGGGCTGGCAGGGTTCGCACCGGTGACGAAAGAGCGCAGCGGACGACGCAGCGGGTCATACTCGGTTCGGAGGCTGTGGCCACGACTGTCCCAAGCGCAAATGGGTTTGCCGGTCACGTCATTGAGCATCCAGCGCTCGCCTGCTTCCATGCTGGCTTGGTGAATGCGGTTGCCGAGCATGTCGTAGTCGTAGCGCATGACGACGCGGCCAAGCGCATCGCCGTTCTGCTCGATTGTGTCGCGCACGGCGCGCTGGTTGCCTTCGATGTCCAGTCCGACACGGCTGTGAAACGTGTCTTCGGTACCGTCAAGTTCGTGGCCCGGGCATACCACTTTGTTGTGTGCAACGGTCAGGAACGGGCGCCCAAGCGTATCGAAATAGACCGTGGTCGGCGTGCCGGCGTGGGCCGCCGCGTTGCTGGCCGCAGTCTGTTCCTGCGCACCGAGACCGCCTCCCTGCCGCTGCGCGTACCACGTCTGCCACGGCGGCGCAGGAGGGCTGGCCGGCAGGCTCGCGAAATACGCAGCGGCGTACCCGACGACGTCTGCATCTGTGCGTGGGTCATCCAGCGCCGTGTCGTTCACGTCGAACGTGGTCTGCTGCCACGCACCGAATACCACCTTCTCGTACGCATGGTTGGGATGTAGCGTGACCACGACACGCTCGACGGGGTCGTAGAACAAGACAGCGCTGACGCCCACCGTCTTCCCAAAATTGAAATCGTGGGTGTCGTCGAAGAACGGCTCGTATTTCCGGACAGGCTTGCCCTTGTTGTTGAAGATGGTCCAGCCGCTGCCCACCCACCGTGGGACGACATCGGGCCCGCCTTGCACGAGCGGGCCAGGCTCCGCCTGTATCTTTTTCTGAATCTCGCGACCGAAACCGTCTGAGTACGAGAAGCTGACCTGAACCTTCAGCCCGTCCGGCGGCACCGGATCGCTGACGTGCGTTTCGCGAGCAATCGTCGCCGCGAAAGGAGGCGCGTCCCGATTTCCCGTCCGGTAATAGCGGTCCACATCGTAGAGGATCCGTGTGGTCGCGGTGCCGAGTCGGTCGGGTGCTTGACCCTTCGGATCGGCGAAGAACGCATCGCACTGGCTCAGGGACAGGTCGCTTTCAAAGACCTCGAACGAGTCGCCCTCCTCTCCTTTATATAGGGCGGTGCCGACGACTAGGCCGAGGGCATCGAACCTGACTTCGCTGATCGCCCTGTTCGGATCGGTGATCAGCGTTGGTTGCAGCACGCGGTAGTCATTCCCGTTGGTGGCGGTGTCCTGCTCGTCTCTGAAGCCGGCCGTCACCTTGTTGCCCACCGCATCCTCGGTCTCCAACAGAAGCAGGTCGTAGGCGTCATAACTGACCGTAGTGTTGTGCTGAAATGGACTGCGGAAACGCCTGGGGAAAAAGAAATGCTTGTGAGCTTCCTCCAGTTGTAGCGGTAGCGATGCGCTCTCGCCTGGATGGAAGAAGACCTGTCCAGAAGGAATCCACCAGTGACCGTTGTTATCCAGATCGACATAACCGCCCTGGCCACCGCCCGTGCCGGCCAAGATGGCTGACGCGTTTGGCAGCAGATTCTCCGGGGTCTGGTTGTCGCTCAGGCGTTGATAGACGCTTGCCAGCAATCCGGGCGTGAAGGCCAGCTTGTAGCTTTCGAGCGGCAATGCCAGCGATTGCAGAACGCCGAACGGCAACGGCGTGAGGTCGTTGCCACGGTAGCGTGTGCGCACCTGTTCGATCAGCCGCGTTTGCCGCGACAGGTGGTCTGCCCCCTCTTCGTAGAGAAGTTCCGCTGCCGAGGCCAGCAGGTCGAAACCATCGTCCGTCCATTCGTCGAAGCTGAAGCGGTCGGCATTGTTAGCTGGCTCGAAGCCGGTCAGTTCATACGTGCGGATCTCAAAGGGCAGCGGCGTACGGTAATCGTCTGCATACGCCTCGATGTCGTCTATTGCGTTGGTGACGTAGCTCTCTGTATAGGTGATGAGCGCCCGGGTCTGCGTTGCTCGATCTTCCGCCGACAATTCCATGTCGGGCTGACGACGGCCGTAACCAATGGCAACCTCTTTCAACACATTGCCGAACTCGTCCACCTCTAGAGTCAATGCGTGGGCAATGCGCGGATCCGCAGGATTGCGCTCGTAGTGGTAGTTGATCGCTTCGCGCGCATGGGTGAAGAACACGGCGTGCGGATTGTCGGACTTTGGCTGCAGAACTCGGATCGTGACATTTTGCTCGGTGACGGTGTACGGGTGACCGTACGGGTATTCCCCCGTGCCGGTCCCATCGAGCGCGTACACTTCCTGACGCAACAGCGCGCCTTTGAGCGCGCGGCAGGCTTCGCGTTCTTCGTCCACGGTCAGACCGTCTGGAAGGATCGTGTCGGCGAGGAGCAGCGCTCGTGCGTCTGGATCGCTCGCGCCTGGCTCGCCGTAATACTCGCCGGTATCCTTTTCATCCAGAAGGCCGGCGAAGTAATTGGATATGTGGTTGCGATCGATGTATGCACCCGTATGGAACCAGGTTCTGGTCAGCACCGGCGGTACGTGGGAGGCTTCGTCGATGTTGTTGTCAGGCAGGATCTCGCTGTCGCTCAGAGCGGCAAACTCTTCCGTGTCCTTCTGCTCCACCAGACCAAAGCCGCGGAACTCGCGCTCGTGGCCGTCGAAGTAGCCATGATGGTAGAAGTAGCGGGTAGCAAAACGATTGCGGCTGATACGGTCGTACGTCTCAACCCGCTCCACGACGTGAACGGGAAACGGTAGACGCGTGATCCACGGTCTGCCCGCGGCCTTGTCTGCCAAGTAGGACTTGGTGGAAGGCGCGTACTGCACGTGCGTCTCCGCGCCCAGGTTGTTCCTGACCGAGACGAGCAGGTGCGGTTTCTGCCCGCCCATCAGGTCCATGTAGCGCATAGGACGGCGAGCGTCCGCCGCAAGGGGAGACGACCAGACGAGGCAGGCGGTGCCGTTGCCGAGCAGGTCAAGCGCCGCGACGGCCGACAAGTTGTCTGCGTGAGGGAAGCGCGTGAGGCGGCGCGCGTCGCTCCAGCTGTTGCCCGACTGGTTGAAGTAGATCTGAACGGCGTCGGCGCCGAGGTACAAGATGTCGGTCACGCCGCTGCCGTCGATGTCGGCGAGACGAACGCGGCGCTGGTCGAAAAGATCCGGCGCATCGAACCAGGGTGCGTTGTCCATCGTGACCTTCGCACCAAAGCGCCCATAGCCCAGGTTGGGCCAGTAGCACACTTCGCCGTTGCGAATGCGCACGAGATCGGTCAACCCGTCGCCCGAGAGGTCGGCGAGGTGGACCGACTGCGTGCCATCGGCGAAGACGAGTTGAGGCCCTTTCTCCTCGTCCAGCGTCTTGCGCACGCGCTCCGGCGGCCCGAAGCCGGATTCTGCCAGCGACGGATACCAGCAGAACGCCTCGTCTTCGGTGACGAGAATATCGGCGTGACCATCGCCCGTCAGATCCACGAACCTGACGTTCGGGTCGTTCCAGTCCAATACGGGGAGCGACGTGAACGGAACGAATGACTCCCAGCGCTCGTCATGCGTGCGTTCGTAGAACCCCGGAGTTGGCCGTTCGAGCTCGACGAGATCGAGCTGGCCATCGCCGGCCAGATCGAGGAGCTGCTGGCGTCCGCTCGCGATGGTCGCAAGCGACGGCCTCTCGGCGACCAGATCGAGCGGCGCAAAGCGCGCGACCACTTTCTCATTACCCGCTTCATCCCGAATTGGAATGGGACTGAGATTGGGCTTGTAGAACCAGCCCTCGGCCTGCTCCGTCAGCACGCCGGACAGCCCTTCACCATCGAGATCGACCCACTGGTAGCGGCCGTTATCCAGGCCATACGGCAGGTTCTCGAGGCTCTCCGGATCGACCTCGTGGATCGTCTCGTCGATCGTCGCCTCGCTGTACGCGAACTCGAGCGGCGGGAGGGACCGCTTCAGGTAGCCACCTCCGGTCTGGCGCTTGTAGCCCCACTGCGTGACCGACGTCAGGACGGAGTGGATGGGGCTGCGGTTGTGCGGATCGACGGGCTCTTGTTCGCCGGATTCTTGTTCGTAGCGATAGGTGAAATCGGTGGAGCGCACCAGACAATTCGCCCCAACGTTTTCCTCGCCGGGAAAGTGGTGGAACGTCAACACGCGCTGGCACAGCCGGTAGGTCCGAACTTCAAAGCCGGCGCGATAAGAAGAGAAAGGATCCTGGCGACGGCTCCAGGCTCCGCCGCTGTCGTCAGGCGTGGGCGTCTGGAGATCGTGTTCACCGTAGTCGAGAACGACCTCGAACAGCCATTGATCGTCTCCGGGCGCAACGGGCCATGGCTGATCGGCGACGAGCTCAGGAAAGTACGGCTGGCGATTCCCGTAGCGGATCCGTTTCAAGTACTGATTCGCCGATCGGGTG
>Ga0075430_100000964_pt1 | contig 22702 bp, 26 predicted proteins | sample RhiMetdeltSRZDD4_FD_75294 | JGI IMG/M metagenome (GOLD analysis project Ga0075430, IMG submission 75294) | Populus rhizosphere microbial communities from Tennessee, USA - Rhizosphere MetaG P. deltoides SRZDD4 | ecosystem: Host-associated > Plants > Roots > Rhizosphere > Soil | place: USA... | reverse complement strand
GCCAGCGGCCGCATTCACACGTCGACCGCGACGGTGGCCGTGCTCCCCGAAGCCGAGGACGTCGACGTCCAGATCGACGCCAACGACCTCCAGATCGACGTCTACCGCTCGTCCGGCCCCGGCGGCCAGTCCGTCAACACGACCGACTCGGCGGTCCGCATCACGCACAAGCCGAGTGGTGTCGTCGTCTCGATGCAGGACGAGAAGAGCCAGCTGCAGAACCGCGAGCGCGCGATGCGCGTGTTGCGCGCCCGGCTCTACGAGCAGGCGCTCGCCGAGCAGCAGGCGGCGCACGCGGCCGACCGCCGCGCGCAGGTCGGCTCCGGTGACCGCGCCGAGAAGATCCGCACCTACAACTACGGCGAGCGGCGCGTCACCGACCACCGGATCAAGCTGACGGCACACAACCTCGACCAGGTGCTCGAGGGCGATCTCGACGAGTTCACCGACGCGCTGCGAGCCGATGAGCGCCGCCGTGGCCTCGAAGCACAGGCCCAGGGCGATTCCTAGGCCCACCGGCGCGACCGTCGGCGAAGCGCTCGACAGCGCGATCATCGCGATCTCCGCGAGCGGCTCTCCGTCGAGCCGGCTCGACGCCGAGCTGCTGCTCGCGCACGCGCTCGGCGTCGACCGCGGCGAGCTGCTGATGCATCCGGAGCGGCTCGTCGAGGGCCCGGCCGTTCGCGGCTTCCAGCAGCTCGTCCGCCGGCGCTCGATCGAGCGCGAGCCGGTCGCCTACCTGACCGGCCGGCGCGGCTTTCGCTGGATCGAGCTCGACGTCGACCGCCGCGTGCTGATCCCGCGGCCGGAGACGGAGCTCGTCGTCGAGGCCGTCGTCGCACGGGCGCCCGAGGGCGCGCGCGTCGTCGACGTCGGCACCGGCAGCGGCGCGATCGCCCTCGCGCTCAGGCACGAGCGCCCGGACCTCGACGTCAGCGGCAGCGACGTCTCCGCCGACGCGCTTGCCGTCGCGCGCGCCAACGGCGAGCGGCTCGGCCTCGACGTGTCCTGGATCGAGGCCGACCTCGTCCCGGCGGGCGACTTCGACATCGTCGCGTCGAACCCGCCGTACGTCCGCGACGGCGACCCGCTGCCACCAGACGTCGCCGCGCACGAGCCGGCGCTGGCGCTCTTCGGCGGCGCCGACGGGCTCGACGTCATCCGCCGGCTCGTCGTCGCGGCGCATCCGGCGCTGCTCGTCGTCGAGCTCGGCGCCGGGCAGGCGCCGGAGGTCGAGCGGCTCGCTCGCGCGGCGGGGTACGCGAACGCCGAGTCGCTGGGTGATCTCGCCGGCATCGATCGCGTGGTGGTGGCGTGGAATTAGACGGACCACCGAGCGCGCGGCTCGAGCGGTGCATCGCCGGCGGCGGCGTCGCCGTCTTCCCGGCCGACACCGTCTATGGCCTGGCCTGCGATCCCCATTCGGCGAGCGCGGTCGAGCGGCTCTACGCGCTCAAGGGGCGCGCGGCGGACAAGCCCGCCGCGATCATGGTCTTCTCGGTCGCCGCGCTGCCGCCGCTCGGCCCTCGCACGACCCGCGCCGCGCAGGCACTGCTGCCCGGTGCGCTGACGCTGCTCGTCGAGGATCCCGAGCAGCGCTTCCCGCTCGCCGGCGGGGGCACGACGCTCGGCCTGCGCGTGCCCGACGTGCCGCTGCTGGCGAACGTCAGCGTCCCGCTGCTTCAGACCAGCGCCAACCTTGCGGGTGGGGCCGACTCGCGGCGGCTCGCCGACGTGCCGGCCGCGATCCGCGACGGTGCCGATCTCGTGATCGATGGCGGTGAGCTTCCGGGGATGCCCTCGACGGTGGTCGACCTGACGCGCTACGAGCACGACGGTGTCTGGCGGGTCGTGCGCGAGGGCGCGGTCGGCAGCGCGACGCTTTCCGCCGCGCTCGGCCACTAGGCTCGCGCCGCATGCGCATCGCGGTGGCGGCCGATCACGGAGGGTTCGAGCTCAAGCAGCACGTCGTGGAGACGCTCGCGGCCGCGGGCCACGAGGTCATCGACTTCGGCACGGACTCCGATGCGTCGACGGACTATCCGCTCTATGCCGAGCCCGCGGCGCGGGTGGTCGCCGCCGGCGACGCCGAGCGCGGCGTCTTCGTCTGCGGCTCGGGCGTCGGCGTCAGCATCGTCGCCAACAAGGTCGACGGCGTCCGTGCCGTCAACGCCCACGATGCAGCCGAGGCGGCGCTGGCGCGGCAGCACAACGACGTCAACGTCGTGGCGCTGTCGGGCGCGCGGTTGAGCGTCGAGCAGGCCGACGCGATCGTCTCGGCGTTCCTCGCGACCGAGTTCGACGGCGGCCGCCACGAGCGCCGCGTCGGGCTGATCGGCGAGGTCGAGCGCCGCTGATCGCGTAGTACGGTTGCAGATGCATCGGTAGACGTACTATGCTCGCGCGATGGCGCTCCGTGAGCCGACCTACTTCGTCCTTGCCGCACTGCTCGACGGCCCGCTCCACGGCTACGCGATCGCCACGCGCGTGGCTGACCTGTCCGACGGTCGCGTGCGGCCAACAGCCGGGACGCTCTACGGCGCACTCGAGCGGCTTCGCAGCGAAGGCCTCGTCGAGATCGAGCGCGAGGAGGTCGTCGAGGGGCGCAAGCGTCGCTACCACCGCTTGACCGGCGATGGCGAGCGCGTGGTGCGCACGGAGGCCGCGCGCCTGCGAGCGGCGGCGGAGGTCGTCGAGCTGCGCGGCGTCGCAGCCCGGGGCCGGCAGCGCCGCCCGAGGCCGGCATGAGCCGCGCGCTGCTGCGGCTGTGCCTGCAGGCGTACCCGCGCAGGCGGCGCAACCAGGACGGCGAGGTGCTGCTCGACCTCGCTCGCGAGCTTGTCGCCACCGACGACCGCCGCTTCGCGATGTCTCGGCAGGCGGTCGGACTCGTGCGCGGTGGGATCGCCGAGCATCGCAGCAGGGTTCTCGGCGGCGTCGCCGCGATGCCCTGGCGTGACGCGCTCGGGCGCCTGGTGCTTCCGCTCGCCGCGGCGAACGCGACGGTGTGGGCCGCCACACTGGGCCCGGCGCTGAGCGTCTACGGCGGGCCTGGTCGCCTGTGGTTGGTGATCGTCCTGGGATCCGTCGTGGCATTGCTCGGCACGCTTGCGGGTACCCGAACTGTCGCTCTCCTCGGTGCGGTCCCGGTCGCCGCAGCGGCCGTCGCGACGTGGGGCTCCTTCGCGTTCGGGCATGGACACGTGCGCTTTCCGATCGTGATCGGATCGGTCTTCGTCGACGGCTCGCAGGCCTGGATGCCGGCAGCGCTCCTGCTCGCCGTGGCGTGTGCGGCCGGAGCGGCCAGCGGGCGACGACCGATTCGCGTCGGCGTGCTGGCGCTCACGCCGGCGCTGGCGCTCGGCTTGTCGGCAGCGATGACGTTCGACCGCTACGGGGCCTACTGGTGGGTCAGCGTCGGCCCGCTGCTCGCGGGCGCCTCACTCGCTGTGCTCGGCGGCGTCGCACTCGCGGCCGCCCGGCGTGGCGGTGCCGCCGCGCTCGCCGCCGCGCTCGTTCTGGCGGCACTCACGCCGGCACTCGCGCAGGTCGCGATCCGGCTGATCCCTATTGCGACCGGCGGCCCGCGCCCACTGCACATCTCGTTGCCGATCGGACTCGCCGCCGTCGCGGTGCCGGCCTCCGCCTGCATGCTGCTCGCCCGCCGGAGTCGGCGCTGGGCGCGCTGATACCTTGGAACGCGCCGCCATGACCGAACTTCCAGCTGACTTCTTCAACCGCCCGCTCGCCGATGTCGACCCGGACATCGCCGAGGTGCTGCGGCTCGAGCTCGACCGCCAGCAGCGCACGCTGGAGATGATCGCGAGCGAGAACTTCGTCCCCGAGGCCGTGCTCGAAGCCCAGGGCAGCGTGCTGACGAACAAGTACGCCGAGGGTTACCCGGGGCGTCGCTACTACGGCGGTTGCGAGTTCGTCGACATCGCCGAGCAGCTGGCGATCGACCGCGCCAAGGCGCTGTTCGGCGCCGAGCACGCCAACGTCCAGCCGCACGCCGGCGCCCAGGCGAACACCGCCGTCTACCACGCGCTGCTGCAGCCGGGCGACACGATCATGGGGCTCGCGCTCGCACATGGCGGCCACCTCAGCCACGGGATGAAGCTCAACGTCTCGGGCCGCCTCTACGACATCGCGCCGTACGAGGTCGATCGTGAGACGAGCCTGATCGACATGGACGAGGTCGCGCGGATCGCGCGCGAGCGCAAGCCGAAGCTGCTGATCGCCGGCTGGTCGGCGTACCCGCGCCAGCTCGACTTCGCCCGCTTCCGCGAGATCGCCGACGAGGTCGGGGCGCTGCTGATGGTCGACATGGCGCACTTCGCCGGGCTCGTCGCGGCCGGCCTGCACCCGAGCCCGGTGCCGTACGCCGACGTCGTCACGACGACGATCCACAAGACGCTCGGCGGCCCCCGCAGCGGCATGATCCTGTGCCGCGAGGAGTACGCCAAGGCAATCAACTCCGCGGTCTTCCCGGGCCAGCAGGGCGGGCCGCTGATGCACGTGATCGCCGCCAAGGCGGTGGCGCTGAAGATCGCGGCGAGTGACGCCTTCAAGGAGCGCCAGCAGCGCACGATCGACGGCGCCAAAGCGATCGCCGACGAGCTGCTGAAGGCCGGTCACGGCGTCAACGTGCTGACCGGCGGCACCGACGTGCACCTCGTCCTCGCCGACCTGCGCGAGTCCGAGCTCGACGGACAGCAGGCAGAGGACCGGTTGCACGAGATCGGCATCACGGTCAATCGCAACGCCGTTCCGTTCGACCCGCGGCCGCCGATGGTGACGAGCGGGCTGCGCGTCGGCACGCCGGCGCTCGCGACGCGCGGCCTCGGCGTCGACGATCTGCGCGAGGTCGGCGGCATCATCGCCACGGCGCTGACGCCCGACTACGAGGCGCGCCGGGCCGAGCTCGCTGAGCAGGTCGCCGCGATCGCCGAGCGCTTCCCGCTCTACGAGCGGCTGAGCGCGGCCGCCACGGCCTAACGCCCGATCGGTCGGCATGACCGATCGGTGGCGCCTCTCGGTCGCCCGTTACGGCGAACCGCTAGAGGTCGCTGTCGCCCATCACGAAATACCAATTGCCGCGATCGAGGACGTCGATCGCTGAAGGTCCGGCGGGCGCCCGATAGACGTGAAGCCGAGTGTCCTCGTCACGGGCGAGGAAGCCGAAGTGACGCAAGCGTTCAGTGAGCAAGGTCCGCGGTCCTAGACAACGAAACGAGATGCCGACGACGCGCTCGGCGCGAGCATCGGCGAGGAACTCGGTGAGCAGCGTGTCGATGACGGGCCGCGAGTCGAGGCAGGCCAGGTCAAAGACGTGGCGGATCTCGTTGGACGTCCGATAGACGAGGTAGCCCGAGACCTGCGTGCCGTCCGCAACGGCGAAGATCGAGTACTCCGAAGCGCCATCTCGATCGAAGTCGTAGCGCCAGTTAAGCAGCTCGACAGTGCGATCGCCGGTGATCCGGTGCTGCTGCGCGAGCGAGGCCCAGACTCGGGCGAACCGCTCGTCGAAGGCCGGCGGCATGAGCACCGACAGACGCTGCCCGCGGCGTGCCCTGCGTTCCCGCAACCTCAGTTGAAGCAGGGGGTGGACGATCAACGCCAGCGCCCTCCCGAGCGAGCGCGCCAGCCGGCGATCGGGTACCAGGCGATCGACGAAGTGCCGGCTGCGAAGCACCTTCACGAAACGGGTCAGCTCGCCGACGCTCCTGTATCCGACCCGTTTGACGATCGGTTCTGAGTCGGCGTTTGGACATCCGTATGCGAACAGCAGCCCGCGCTCGCCCAAGTCCGCGAGCTGCGAGCGTTGCAGGGTCAGCGCCGGGCCGAGCCCGCGGTGCTCGGGTTCGATCGCGAAGTCCGCGCCCACGGCGACGGGAACCGGCTGCCCGTCGATCTGCAGGTGGCCCGTCAGCAACCCAGCCATCCCGACCACCCGTCCCGACTCGCTCTCGCACGCGAGCCAGAGGGCAGCTTGGCCGTGAGGGTTCCGGTCGTAGTACTTGGCGAACCGGTCTTCGTCGGGCGCGTTAGGCAGATACCGCGCCAGATCGAGCATGGTCGCACGCTCCCGGCGGCCGTCGCCGCGCGAGAAGGTGTAGCGGAGTCTGGGCGGCGAGTCGCTCTCCGGTCGCGGTATCGAAGCGGTCATATCCGCTGTGCGGAGGCGGCATGGTCCACCCAGCGAGATTACGAGATTTTCACGGTTATGTCACTCGGACGAGCGTCCGTTCAGGTCTCGGTACGCCAACAGTCGCGGAGCCCCGTCGCCAAGCGCGGCGTCACGACCCCCTCCGACCACGTTCGATCGGCGCATTCGACAACGGGCTCGACGCCCCGCACGGCGCCGGTCAGAAACACCTCGTCGGAGGCTTGCAACTCATCGAGACGGACAGGTCGCTCGCTCACGTCGATGCCCTCGTCGCGCGCCAGCTCGAGGACCAACTCACGCGAGATGCCAGGAAGGATCCGGCCGTCGGTCGGCGGCGTGACAAGCGCACCGTCGATCACGACGAAGACGTTTCCACGCGACGCCTCGAGCACCGCGCCGCGGTCGGTGACAAGCAACGGAACCGTCGGATGCGCGGACTTCTCGAAACGCTCTAACACGTCGCGGTCGGCCCACTTGTGCGCCCCGATCGGCGTTGCGACGAACGGCGTCAATGTCGATGCCTGCTCCCAGGCGGGAAACACGAGCTCCGGCGCGACCGGCGTCGCCGTGACCTCGGCGACGAGGCCGCCCGATCGCGGTACGACCGTCAGCCGCACCCGGCCGACCGAGAGATCTCGCGCGGCCGCTCCGATCAGCGCTGCGCTGACGTCCGGCAGGCCATCGCCATAGAGGTCACGCACGCTTCGATCGAGGCGCGCGAGATGCCGCTCGAGCTCGACCGGCACCCCGGCACATACCAGCACCGTCTCGAACACGCCGCGCCCCGGCTCCGGTAGGACACGTTCGCTGGAGTCACGTTGAGAGTTCACGGCCCCTCGTCCATCGACGGCCTACCAGCGCTGCGCCTCGGGCAGCGACAAACCCTATGGTACCTCGTCCATATGAGCCCGGTTGCAGCCGCCATCCAGCGCTTCATCCTCGCCGAGTTGACGCCCGGGCGGTACGTGAAGTCGGTGGGCTACGAGGACGACCTACTGAACCTTGGGATCGTCGACTCGCACGGGATCATCGAGCTCGTCTCCTATCTGGAGTCCGAGTTCGAGATATCGATTGACGACGAGGACCTGACACCAGAGAACTTCGCGAGCATCGCGAGCATCGAGCGGTTCCTCGCAGGTCAGACAGCAACCGACGCCGGGCTCGGCTAGCGAACGCCGATGTCGCTCGAGTTGCTCTACGCGTCGCGCGCGGCGCAACCCGACGGAATCGCGGTCGTGCATCGTGACGACCGGATCTCGCATCGCGAGCTCGTCGAGCTCGTCGAGCTCGTCGCTGCCGGGCTTGCGGGCAGAGGCATTGCGCCCGGTGACGCGGTCGCGCTGCTGCTGCCGAACAACCTCGAGTTCGTCCTGTGCTTCCACGCTGTCTCGGCCCTCGGAGCTGTGCTCGTCCCGCTCAACCCGCAGTTCAAGCAGGAAGAGCTTGAGTTCTGCTTCCGCCGTTGTGAGGTCAAGGCGGTAATCACCGACGACCGTTGCGCCGGTGTCTGCGAACGCATCTCGTCGAGCATGGACTGGCCTGTCGACGTGATCACGACGAGGCCGGCGCATCCCCACATGGTCACGCTCGAAGGGCTGATGAGCGAGCACGGCGCTGCGCCGCTCGCTCCGCGTCCGGCCGACGACGTGTTCGTCTACCAGTTCTCGTCCGGCTCGACGGGACGGCCGAAACGTGTGGCCCGCACCCATGCGAACGTTCGTGCCGAAGCTCGCACGTATGCGACGTCGATGGGCATCACGTCGGCTGACGGCGTGTTCTGCGTTGTCCCCTTGTTCCACACCTACGGCATGGGCTGTTGCTTGCTATCCACGGCTCAGACCGGCGCCACGCTGGTGATGCTCGAAGATCCCAACCCGTTCTTGCTCAAACGGCATCGGGCGTTGGACCTCCTCGAGCAAGAGCAACCGACGATCTTCCCCGGTGTCCCGTTCAGCTTCCGTGTCCTGGCGGAGGCGCCCCGCGACGCGGACCTTTCCTCGATACGCTTGTGCTTCTCGGCTGGAACGGCCCTACCTCGGTCGACCTTCGACGCGTTCCTCGACCGATTCGGGATCCCTGTTCGCCAGCTGTACGGATGCACCGAGGCGGGCACGCTGACGGCCAACCTCGACGGGGATCCGGTCGACACGTTTGCGTCCGTAGGCAAGCCGGTCTCTGGCGTCGGCGTGCGCATCCTCGACGACCTTGGCGAGCCGGTTCCCACTGGCTCCATCGGTGAGCTGGCGGTCAGCAGCCCGGCGCTGACGGCGGGCTATCTCGACACCGCAGAGCTCACGGCCGAGGCGTTTCGCGACGGGGAGTTCATCACCGGGGACCTTGGCATGGTCGATGACGAGGGCCGTGTGTTTCTCACCGGGCGCAAGAAGCTCCTGATCGACGTCGGCGGATACAAGGTCGACCCGATCGAAGTCGAAGACGTCGTCCTGTCGCATCCGGGCGTGGACGAGGCCGTTGTCGTCGGCGTGGCCGGCGACAACCCCGGCGAAGAGCTCGTCAAGGCCGTCGTCGTCGTGACTGACAACAGCGACAGTCGCGAGATCATTCGATTCTGCCGCGAGCGGCTCGCCAACTACAAGGTGCCGCACGTCGTCGAGTTTCGCGAGGAGATCCCGAAGAGCCCGATGGGCAAGGTCCTGCGTAAGTACCTGATCTGAGGGCTGCTCGTGAAGACGTTGCTGATCGACAACTACGACTCGTTCACGTACAACCTCTTCCAGCTGATCGCCGAGGCGAACGGTGACGAGCCGATCGTCGTTCGAAACGACGCGGCGAGCTGGCAGGAGCTCAGTACGCTCGCGTTCGACAACGTCGTCATCTCCCCTGGGCCTGGCCGCCCAGAGCGGTCGGGCGATTTCGGCGTGTGCAGGGACGCAATCGAGCAGGCCGAGGTACCACTGCTCGGCGTCTGCTTGGGGCATCAGGGTGTCGGATGGCTGTCCGGTGGGCGGGTCGAGAACGCGCCAGAGGTCATGCACGGGCGCCTCAGTCGCGTCCAGCACAACTCGTCGCCGCTCTTCGCGGGGATTCCGCAAGAGTTCGAGGTCGTCCGCTACCACTCGCTGTGCGTCGCCGACCCGCTGCCAGACGGCCTCGACGCCCTCGCCTGGACCGAGGACGGTGTGCTGATGGCGCTGGCGCACCGGACGCGGCCGATGTTCGGCGTCCAGTTCCATCCCGAGTCGATTTGCACGAGCTTCGGACGGCGCCTGCTCGCCAACTTCCGCGACCTTTCGGTCGAGGCGCGCCGGGCTCGCTCCGTGATGCCCGCGAGCTGGTCCGCGACGACCACGGCCGAAGCGCCGCCCGCCGCGGCATCGATGCCGGCGCGCGTCAAGCTCAAGCTCGATGTGCGCAGGCTCGACGGTGTATATGACGCCGAGCAGGCCTTCGTCGCGCTCTACGCCGACGCGACGCACGCGTTCTGGCTCGACAGCAGCCGAGCGGACGAGCGAGCCAGGTTCTCCTTCATGGGCGCTGCCGACGGCCCTCTGGCTTCGGTGGTCTCGTACGACGTGGCGGACCAAGCGGTCGTCGTCCAGAGCGAGCAGGGCGAAGCGTCCTATCCGGGAACGATCTTCGACTACCTCGGCGAGCAGCAGCGTCGGATGCGGCTCGTCTCGGACGGCCTGCCGTTCGACTTCGACTGCGGGTTCGTCGGCTATCTCGGATACGAGCTGAAGGCCGACTGCGGTGGAGACGTCACGTACGAGTCGGCGATGCCCGACGCCGCCTTCATCATGGCCGACCGAGTGATCGCGTTCGACCACGTCGAAGGCTGCGCGTACGTGCTCTGCTTGAGCGACGACGAGCACGAGGCAGCGGGGCGCGTGTGGATGGATCGCGTCTGCGCTGAGCTCGAGCGGCTGCCGCCGCGCGCCAGCGACGACGAGGTCCTGTCGATGGGGTTGTCGGAGAGCGTCGCGTTCTCGCTCAGCCGTACGCGGCAGCAGTACATCGCAGACATCGCACGGTGCAAGGAGCTGTTGCTGCAAGGAGAGACCTACGAGGTCTGTCTGACGAACAAGCTGCACGCGGACGTCTCGCCCGATCCGCTGCCGCTGTACCGGCGGCTTCGCCGCGTCAACCCTGCGCCGTTCTCGTCGTTTCTCCGCTTTGGCGACGCCGCCGTCCTGTGCTCGTCGCCTGAGCGCTTCCTGAGCATCGGACGAGATCGCTGGGCCGAGGCGAAGCCGATCAAGGGCACCGCACGCCGGGGCGATACCCAGGACGAGGACGTCCAGCTCGCCGAGACGCTTCGCACGGATGAGAAGACCCGCGCGGAGAACCTGATGATCACGGACCTGCTTCGCAACGATCTCGGCATCGTCTGCGACATCGGAACGGTGCACGTCCCGCATCTGATGGAGGTCGAGTCCTTCCAGACCGTCCACCAGCTTGTGTCGACGATCCGCGGCCGGCTGCGGGATGACTGCACTCCAGCCGAGTGCGTGCGCGCGTGCTTCCCAGGCGGCTCGATGACCGGGGCACCGAAGAAGCGCACGATGGAGATCATCAACGAGCTCGAGGGCGAGCCACGAGGTGTCTACTCGGGAGCGATCGGCTACATCGGACTCAGCGGCGGAACGGACTTCAACATCGTGATCCGCACGATCGTCATCGACTCCGACTCGACCACGATCGGCGTGGGCGGCGCGATCATCATGCAGTCCGACGCCGAGGACGAGTACGCCGAGATCCTGCTCAAGGGACAAGCGTTGATGCGTGCGATCTCGCCCGATTTCCGGCTCCAGGCCGACACCTAGAGCTTGACCCGGGCCGCTCGGCCGTCGGAGGCGCCGGCGGCTGCACGTCGTGGCCGGCGGCGAGTCTAGGTCGCCGCCGCGCGCTCGAGCACGACGGCCATCCGCGCCGCCTGGCGCTTGACGTCGTGCTCGGCTGCCGCCACGCGGGCGACGGGGTTCGGCGACGGCAGCGCGATCGCGCGCCGCAGGCCGTCGGCGATCGCGTCGACGTCGTCTGGATCGACCAGCACGCCGGCCTCAGGCGTGACGAACTCCGGCGGGCCGCCGACCGACGTCGCGAGCACCGAGCGCTCCGTCGCCATCGCCTCGAGCGCGGCCTGGCCGAACGGCTCGAGCAGCGACGGCTGGCAGAGCACGTCACAGGCCGCGATCCACGCCGGCACGTCCGCGTGGGGCACGCGTCCGGCCAGACGCACGCCCGGACGCCCTTCGAGCGCGGGGCGCAGCGGGCCGTCGCCGACGAAGGTCAGCGAACCCCGGCCGAGCAGCGCGAACGCGTCGGCCAGCGCGATCACGTTCTTGCGCTCGGTGAGCGAGCCGACGCAGAGCAGCCGCGGATGCTCGCCGGGCCAGTCGGCGGGGGTGACACCGGGCGCGAACGCACGCATGTCGACGCCGCAGTCGATCACCTCGGCACGCACGCCGGTGATCGCTTCGAGCCTGCCCGCGAGATGATGCGAGTTGGCGATCGTCGCTGCGGCGCGCCGCACGACCAAGCGTGTCGCCAGCCGCAGTGGCGCGGACCGCTCGGCGTTGGCGACGTCTTGGCCGTGGGCCATGACGACGAGCGGCGCCCGCGCGGCGAGCAGCGCCGTCAAGCCGGTCGGGACGAGGAAGTGGGCGAACGCCACGTCGGGGCGGCGCGCGCGCAACGTCCGCGACAGCAGCCGCAGGTGTCGCGCCGGGCCGCCCGAGCGCGTGTCGAGCACCGCGTGGTCGACCTCGAGGCCGAGCGCGGCGAGCTCGTCGGCGACCTGCGCGACGAAGCTGCCGAGATCGGGGTCCTCAGGCCCCGGCCACATCTGGCTGACGATCAGGACTTTCATGCGCGTGACCGCCACAGCTCGAGGCAGACGAGGCCCCAGAGGGCTCGCGAGTGATCGTCGCTGCGCGCGACGTGTTCGTCGAGCAGCCGCAGCGCGGCCCCGCGGTCGACGAGCTCGGCGCCGCCGAGCAGCTCGCGCGCGAACGGCTCGAGCGAGCCGCGCAGCCACGCGGCGGCGGGGATCGAGAAGCCACGCTTGCGGCCGTGGACGACCTTCGCCGGCAGCAGCGGCTCGACCGCCGCGCGCAGCAGCCGCTTCTTCTGCAGCCCGCGCACCTTGGCCTCGGTCGGCAGCGCCAGCGCGAGCTCGGCGACGCCGGCGTCAAGGAACGGCACGCGTGCCTCGAGCGAATGCGCCATCGACGCGCGATCGGTCTTCGTCAGCAGATCGTCTGGCAGGTAGATGCCGAGGTCGAGGTCCTGCAGCCGCGCCAGCGAAGGGGCGCCGGCGGTCTCTGCCCAGCGCGCACGCCACGGGGCGAGCGGGTCGAAGCCGAGATCGCGGCGGCTCCCGAGCAGCTCGGCGCGGAGGTCGGGCGCGAGGATCTCCTTCCAGCCGTGATGCGCCTCGAGCGGCGGCAGATGCGCCGCGCGCGTGAAGCGCCGCGCCATGTAGTCGAGCGAGACGCGCCGCGAGCTCGACGGCAGCTTCGCGACCAGCGGCCGGGCGAGTTGCGCGGCGCGGCCGAAGCGCGGCGCGAGCCGGTCGGCGACGTAGGTGAAGTAGCCGCCGAACAGCTCGTCGGCGCCTTCGCCCGAGAGGGCGACCTTGACGTGCTGCGAGGCGAGCCGGGACACGAGGTAGGTCGGCAACGCCGACGAGTCGGCGAACGGCTCGTCGAACGCGTCGACGATCGCCGGCAGCAGCTCGAGGATCGGGTCGTGCGCGTCGCCGATGACGAGCTCGTGGTGGTCGGTGCCGTAGCGGCCGGCGACCGAGCGGGCGAGCTCGAGCTCGTCGAACGACTGCTCCTCGAAGCCGATCGAGAACGTCGAGACCCGGTCGCGCGACTCCTCGGCGGCGAGCGCGGCAAGCGTGCCGGAGTCGACGCCGCCGGAGAGGAACACGCCGACCGGGACGTCGGCGACCAGGTGCGCTCGGACCGAGTCGCGCAGCCGTGACCGCAGCTCGGTCGCGAGCGCGTCGAACGGCTCGCGGCGAACGTCGCCGCCGGCGGCCGGTGCCGGACGGCACCAGCGCCGGACCTGCGGCGCGCGCCCCGGCTGCCACTCGAGCAGATGGCCCGGCTCGAGCTTGTGGACGCCGGCGAAGATCGTCAGCGGCGCGGGGATCGCGTTGAACGTCAGGTAGGCCTCGAGCGCCGCCGGGTCGATCTGCTCGCGGACGCCGAGCGCCCGCAGCGCTTTCAGCTCGCTGGCAAAGGCGAGCCGGCCGTCCCGCGCGCTCCAGTACAGCGGCTTGATCCCGAAGCGGTCGCGGGCGAGCAGCAGCCGCCGCTCCGCGGCGTCCCAGATCGCGATCGCGAACATCCCGCGCAGCCGCTCGAGCAGATCGTCGCCCCACTGCTCGTAGCCGTGGACGAGGACCTCGGTGTCCGAGTGGGTGGCGAAGCGGTGGCGGCCGGCGGCCAGCTCGGCGCGCAGCGCCTCGTGGTTGTAGATCTCGCCGTTCTGCACGACGACGACACGCCCGTCGCCTCCGGCCATCGGCTGATGGCCGTGCTCGAGGTCGATGATCGACAGGCGGCGGTTGGCCAGGGCGATCGGGCCGTCGCTCCAGAGCCCCTCGTCGTCAGGCCCGCGATGACGCAGCGCGTCGGACATCGCGCGGAGCGGTCCGGGGTCGACCGCCGCGCCGTCGAGCGTCGCCAGGCCGGCAATGCCACACACGCCGGTTCCCTACGCCGCCGGGCCGCCGCGTCCTGCCAGTGCCGCCGGCACCTCGCGCAGCACGCGCCCGAAGATGCGGATGGTCGTCGCCCCGATCATCCGCAGGTACAGCGGGACCGAGCGGTCGGCGAGGTACTCGAGGTCGTGCGCGAGCTTCTCACCCCAGGTCATGTCGCGGCGCATCCGCAGCTGCGCGAAGCCCGTCAGCCCGGGGCGTGCGACGAGCCGCTGCCAGTACTGCGGCAGCTCCAGCGAGAGCTCCTCGAAGAAGATCGGCCGGATCGGTCGCGGCCCGACGATCGACATGTCGCCGCGCAGCACGTTGTAGAGCTGTGGCAGCTCGTCGAGCTGGGTCGCGCGCAGGACGCGGCCGACGCGGGTGTGCTCGCTCGCGGTCTGCGCGTCGAGCGCGACGTCCTGCAGGTGACCGATTCGCTCCTCGGCGTCGGGCCGCAGCGTGCGCAGCTTGTACATCGTGAAGATCCGCCCCGCACGGCCGACGCGCGGACCCCGGTAGAGCACCGGCCGGCCCGACGTCAGCGCCACGAGCACGGCCAGCAGCGCCAGCGCCGGCGCGCTGACGATCAGGATCGCGGCGGAGAAGACGATGTCGAGCAGACGGAGGACCGCGTCGACGCCGCGGCGCTCGAACGGGTGCTCGGCGAGGCCCGCGTAGCGGTCGGCGAGCGTGTGCGAATCGACGAGCCGAGCCGTCCTCGCCTCGGCGGCGGGGTTCTGGGGCTCCGGGCGGCTGCGCAGCTCGGGAAGGCTCATCGGATCGTTCCGAGGACCATCTCTACCAGCAGCGCCGGATCCCGCCTGCCGGTCGGGTCGTGCGGTGGGCGCTTGACGAGCTCGATCGCCCGCGGATCCGTCAGCGGCCGCAGCCGCTCCTCGCGGATCAGCATCTCGTCGACGCCGCCGAGGCGGCCGCCGTACGTCGTGTAGACCGGCGTGCCCAGCGCGACCGCCTCACGGTTCATCGAGCCGCCGGCGGAGACGACGAGGTCGGCGAGCGCGACGGCGCTCTGGCCGTCGATCGCGCCGTCGGCGACGATCACCGACGGCAGCCCGAGCTCGCGCACGTACTGGCGCTGGGCCTGCGTGCGCGGCAGCACCAGCGCCTGGACGCCGTCGTCGGAGCCGAGGTGCTCGAGCACCTGCGGGAACAGGCGGTTGGACTTGCGGTGGTAGAGCGAGACGTCGGGCGGCGGGCGGACGATCACGACGACGCGCTGCTCGTCGACGCCGAGCCGCGCGAACTGCTCGCGGTCGGGCTCGAAGTCGGCGAGGTAGTACTCCTCCTTCAGCCCCGGGTACTGGACGAGCTTGTCGGGGCCGACGCCGTAGCGGCGCAGGCGCTCCGGCGGGATCGACTCCGGCACCATCACGCGCCGCGCGAGGCGGCAGCCGATCGTGTGCTGGAACGTCGCCCACTCGTAGTCGAAGGTGTTGAACGCCGGGATCCGCAGGCTCCGCGCGACGAGCGCCAGGTCGTTGGAGCCGTGAGCGACGGCGAGGTCGAAGCGCTTCGGCTTCGCCCAGCGCCGCAGCGCCGTCGTCCGCGAGAGCAGCGCGCCCATCTTGCGGGTGCGGGTCGCGCCGCCGTGCGAGCCGAACGTCTCCACCTCGAGGCCGTGCAGGCGGCAGAGCTCCAGCGTCTGTGCGTAGTCGCGGGCGGTGATCTCGACCTCGTGGCCCTGTTGGCGCAGGCGCTCGACGATCGGCCGCATGACGATCGGGTGCGCTGAGGCTGTCAGGTCGACCCAGATCCGCATGAGCGCCTGGCAGACTAACCGGCGGATGTCGCTCTCCGGTTGGGACGCCCTCTTCGCGTGCGTCGTCGCGGCGTTCGTCACCGCGGCCGTCACGCCGTTGACCGCGCGGTTGGCGCACCGGCTCGGCGCCGTCGACGCGCCCAGCGAGCGCGGGCTCTCGGATCGGCCGACGCCTCGGCTCGGCGGGCTGGCGATCTTCGTCGGCGTCGCCGTCGCGACGCTGATCTGGCTGCCGTTCGAGGAGCCGTGGACCGGCGTTCTCGCCGGTGCGGCCGTGATCACCTTCGTCGGCGCGATCGACGATGTCGTCGATCTCCGTCCGGCGCTCAAGCTGCTCGGCCAGATCGCGGCGGCGCTGCTCGTCGTGACGCTCGCCCACCAGGCGCGCGTCGAGAGCTTCACGCTGCCGCTGATCCATCACGTCGACACGGGTGAGCTCACGGTGCCGCTGACCGTGCTGGGCCTCGTCGCGATCATGAACGCGGTCAACCTCTCCGACGGAATCGACGGGCTCGCGGCCGGCGTCTGCGCGATCGCGGCGGCCTCGTTCGCGGTGATCGCTTTCGACGCCGACTTCACGCGGCCCGGCGCGCTGGCGGCGATCATCGCCGGCGCGGCGCTCGGCTTCCTCGTCCACAACTTTCACCCGGCGTCGGTCTTCATGGGGGACGCGGGCTCGAACCTGCTGGGACTGTTGCTGGGCTGCGTCGCGGCGCTGGGGACGGTCAAGACCGGCGCGGCGATCGCGCTGTTCCTGCCGCTGCTCGTGCTCGCCGTCCCGTTCCTCGACACGACGTTCGTCGTGCTCAAGCGCATGAAGTACCGCCGTCCCGTCTACCAGGCTGACGCCAACCACTTCCACCACCGCTTCAGCCGGATCGGCTTCAGTCAGCGGCGCACCGTGCTGTACCTGTACGCCTGGACGCTGATGCTCGGCGGCGTCGCGGTCGCCACGCGCTTCGTTCCGTACTCCGATCACGGCGATCTGCGCGCCGGCTGGGCGGTCCTGATGGGCGGGCTGCTGCTGCTCGCGCTGCTGGCCAGCGTCTATCTCGTCTACGTGCTCGAGATCCTCAAGTTCCGCCGGCTGCTGCGGCGCCAGCAACCGAAGCGCTCGTCCGCCGAGATCGATGCCGACGTCGAAGCGAGGCTCGAGACGGGGGAGTGGGAGGCGGTCAAGCGCTGACCGAGCCCGCGCGCTCGCCTGGTTAGCCTGGTGGGTCGATGCGCGCGCTCGTTCTCGCTCTCCGCCCGGTGGTGCTCGCAGTGGCGGTCGCGGCGCTGTCAGCGGCAGGGGCGGCCATCGCACCGCCCGCGTCCGCCGTCACGGTCGGGATCGGCGACCAGAAGCCGGCGACGTTCTCCGACCCGCGCTTCACGGCGCTCGGCATCCACTACTCGCGTTACACCGTCGGCTGGGACGCGCTGACCTCCGACTGGCAGACGGCGGAGCTCGTCGCGTGGCTCGACCAGGCGCGCTCCGCCCACGTCGACCCGCTGATCAGCTTCGGCCATTCGAGGACCCCCGGGGAGCGCCGCACACTGCCGTCGCCGGAGCGCTTCCGCTACGAGTTCCGCCGCTTTCGCGCGATGTTCCCCTGGGTCAAGACGTTCGCCACGTGGAACGAGGCGAACCTCTGCGGTGAGCCGACCTGCAACCGGCCGGAGCTCGTCGCCGGCTACTACAACGCGATCCGCAGCGAGTGCCCGAGCTGCAAGATCCTCGCGGCCGAGGTCCTCGACATGCCGAACATGACGTCGTGGGTGAAGCGATTCCGGCGCAAGGCCCGCGTCGAGCCCAAGTACTGGGGGCTGCACAACTACCTCGACGTCAACCGCATCCGTGACGTCGGCACCCGGCGGATGCTGAAGGCGACGCCGCCACGCAGCTTCATCTGGCTGACGGAGACGGGCGGCATCGTCGCGAGGCGCAACCGCAGTACGACGGCCGGGTTCGCGGAGTCGACCGTCCACGCCGCGGTCGCCACACGCTGGCTGTTCGATCGCCTCGTGCCGCTCAGCGGCCGGATCCAGCGCGTCTACCTGTACCACTGGAGTTCGTCGACCGGCCATGACACGTGGGACTCCGCGCTCGTCAACTCGCTCGGCAAGGCGCGCCCGGCGCTCGCCGTCGTCAAGCGTGTCGTCACGGCTCAGAACGCCAAGCGGTAGCCGTGTCCTCGATCCGTTCGGAGGAGGGGTTTCGCGCTCCGGTCGCCGGAACCGGCGTACCTCCGCGCGATGTCGCCATGGTGTTCTGCGGTGGCGTCCTGGGCGCGCTTGCCCGGGCCGGGCTCGTCGAGGCATGGCCGCCGCGCGCCGGCCACTGGCCGTGGGTCACGTTCGCCGTCAACATCGCCGGCGCGGCGCTGATCGGCTGGCTGGCCGGCCACTACCGCGGGCAGATGCGTGGGCCTGGCTACCGCTTCTGGGGATCGGGCCTGTGCGGCGCGCTGACGACGTTCTCGACGATGCAGCTCGAGCTGTTCGACATGCTCGACGAGCACCGCATCGGGCTTGCGCTCGCCTACGCGGCCGCGAGCATCGCGGCCGGGCTTGCGGCCGTCGCCGTCGTCTCGGCACTGCGGCGACGATGGGCGCCGGCGTGAGCAGGGTGCTCGTCTGGGTCGCCGTCGGCGGCCTCGGCGGTGTCGGCGCCTGCGCTCGCGTGCTGCTCGACGTCGAGGTCAACCGCCGGCTCGCGCGGCCGTTCCCGTTCGGGACGATGGCCGTCAACGTCGCCGGGTCGTTCGCGCTCGGGGTGCTGGCCGGTGCCGAGGTGACGGGCGATGCGCTTCTGCTCGCCGCCACGGCGACGCTGGGCTCGTTCACCACGTTCTCGACGTGGATGCTCGAAAGCGTGCAGCTCGGCCGCCTGCACCGAACGCCGGCGGTCTGGGCGAACCTCGGCATCAGCCTGCTTGGCGGGTTCGCCGCGCTGCTCCTCGGGCACCTGCTCGGCGGCGCCTTCTAGGCGACTTCACAGCTGCGGCGACGTTACCGTTGGCGGTCGGATGGCACACGATCACCACCACGCGCACGGCCATCACCACCGGCCCCCGGTCGGGGCCGGCTCGCGGCGCCTGGCGATCGCGCTCGGGCTGATCCTCGCGCTGATGGCGGGCGAGGTCGTCGTCGGCCTGCTGGCGGACTCGCTGGCGCTGCTGTCGGACGCCGCGCACATGCTCACCGACGCGGCCGCACTGGCGATCGCGCTCGTCGCCGCGCGCGTCGCACGCCGGCCCGCGAAGGGCCAGATGACCTTCGGCCTCGGGCGCGCCGAGGCGCTGGCGGCACAGTTCAACGGAGCGACGCTGCTCGTGCTCGGCGTCGTGATCGTGATCGGCGCCGTCGGCCGGCTGTTCGACCCTCCCGGCGTCGACGCGGGACCGGTGCTGGCGGTCGCGCTGGTCGGCGTCGCGGTCAACATCGTCGCGACGTGGGTCGTCTCCGGCGCCGATCGCCGCAGCCTCAACGTCGAAGGCGCGTACCAGCACCTGCTGACCGACCTCGCGGCGTTCGCCTTCACCGCGATCGCCGCCGTGGTGATCCTGGCGACAGGGTTCCACGAGGCCGACGCGATCGCGGCGCTGCTCGTCGCCGCGATCATGCTGCGGGCGGCGTGGTCGTTGTTGCGGGCGTCGGCGCGCGTGTTCCTCGAAGCGGCGCCGGACGACCTCGACGTCGACGCGGTCGGGCACGCGATGGCGGCTCACGCCGGCGTCGTCGAGGTCCACGACCTGCACGTCTGGGAGCTGGGTACCGGCTTCACGGCGCTGTCGGCGCACGTGCTCGTCGCCGAGGGCGACGACTGCCACGCGATCCGCGCGTCGCTCGAGCAGGTGCTGCACGAGCAGTACGCGATCGAGCACACGACGCTGCAGGTCGATCACGAGCACCTCGAGCTGTTGACGATCGAAAGCGGCTGAGCGCCGTGCGTTCCCGCATTCCCCGGGCAGGGCGCGTGCCAGGTGTCACAAACTTGTTACAAGGTGCGCGAACCGACTATGGTCTGATCCCCGTCGCCGGAGGAGACCGCCGCGACGGACCCGCGGCTGCCGCCCGCCGCATACTCGATGCACGACCTCGAACCTCAACCGGAACACGATGACCACTCCGCGTCCCCAGAACACGACGCGGGGGATGGCCGCTGGGATGCTGCTGCTGAGCGGCATCGTCCTGGGTGTGCTCGTCGGTCTCGGCGTCGGCGCGCTGATCGGCGCCAAGGCTCTGTGTCTCGGCGCCGGCCTGCTGCTCGGCTTCGGCGCGGGAATGGCGGCTGTGATCGTCCGCTTCCGGGATCTCTGACCGCGTGATCGCCGTCAAGTACCTCGACGTCACGGTGCTCGTGGCACTGGCGCCCTTCGTCGCGCTCGCCGGGCTGCCCGTGATCGGCTACGCGTTCGTCGCGGCCGCCTGGTTGCTGACACGCGCGATCGCCGAATACCTCGATCATCGCGCCGAGGCGGCAGGCGGCGAATTGAGGACGCGCCTCTCGATGCACTTTGCTGGCATGATGGCGCGCGTCTGGATCGTCGTCGCGGCCGTCATCGCGGCGCGCTACGTCGGCGATCGGGATGACGGCGTCATGGCCGCGGTGCTGGCGCTCGTGCTGTTCACCGTCTACCTGGGCGCTTCCAATGTCGCCCGCCAGCTCGAGAGGAACGTCGTCCGCCCGTGATGTCAAGGCTGTCAACGAAGCAGAAGGTCTTCGCCGGTCTCGGCCTGTACGTGCTGGGCGCGATCCTGATCGCGGTCCTGACCGGCTGGAGCCGCTCGGACAACACCGAGTTCCAGCCGCAGAACGAGTTCAAGCTCGACACCTGGTTCAACCTCGGCCCGGTCGACTTCAACAAGGCCGTGATGTATCTGATCATCGCGGCCTTCCTGACCTGCGCGACGATGGTCTACGTCGCCAAGCGGATGCAGGATCGCCCGAACCGCGTGCAGACGCTCGTCGAGACGCTCTACGGCCTGATGCGCGACAACATCACGCGCGGCTCGATGGACGACCGGATGGCGGCGAAGTGGTTCCCGTTCATCTCGACGCTGTTCCTGTTCATCCTCTTCTCGAACCTGATCGGCTACATCCCGCTGCCGACCAACACCGAGCACACGTTCAGCCTGTTCGGGCTGAACATCCCGAGCTTCAGCCTCTACGCGGCGACGGCGAACCTCTCGGTGCCGCTCGTCCTGGCCGCCGTCGTCTTCGTCAGCTACACGTACGAGGGCATCCGCGCGAAGGGCGTGCGCGGCTATCTCAAGAGCTTGATCCCCGCAGGCGTGACCGGCTTCATGGCCGGCTTCCTGTTCGTGCTCGAGCTGATGTCGAACCTGATGCGGCTGCTGTCGCTGTCGATCAGGCTCTTCGCCAACATCCTCGCCGGCCACCTGATCATCCTCTTCATGAGCGGCGCCCTGGCCGTGCTGCTCGGGATCGCCGCGCTCGGCTGGATCCCGCTGATCTTCGGCCTTCCGATCTTCCTCTTCGAGGTCGGCCTGGTCGCCGGCCTCCAGGCGTTCATCTTCGCCACTCTCACTGCTATCTACCTCGGCGGCGCGGTCGCCGAGTCTCACTGAAGTCACAAAGGAGCTCACTGTGGACCTGGCCATCATCACCACGCTCGCTGCCGCAGCCGCGGACAGCAGCGGCGCCGCCGACGGCGGCAAGGCGATCGCCCTGGGCGTGGGCGGCGGGCTCGGCGCCGCCGGCGCGGCCGTCGGCATCGGCACGATCTTCGGCAAGGTGATCGAGGCGGTGACTCGTCAGCCGGAGATGCGCGACGAGGTCACCTCGATCCAGTGGCTGGGCTTCGCGCTCACCGAGGCCTGCTTCTTCTACGGCCTCGTCGCGGGTCTGCTCGCCTTCTTCCTCTAGGCCGCGATGACCGCACTCGTCACCACGCTCGCAGCGGCCGCCGAAGAGGGCGAAAGCGGCGGCAGCTTCCTCGTCAAGCCCGGCCTCGGGCTGATGATCTGGACGCTGTTCGTCTTCGTCGTCGCGATGATCATCCTCAAGCGCGCTGCCTGGCCGCGGATCGCCGAGGCGCTCGACAAGCGCCAGCATGCGATCGAGGAGTCGATCGACTTCGCGAACCGGACGAAGGAAGAGGCGGACAAGCTGCTCGAGGAGTACCGCGAGCGGCTCAAGGACGCGCGCGCCCAGGCCGACGAGATCGTCGCGCGGGCACGCAAGGCGGCCGAGGTGCACGAGCGCGAGACGGTCGAGGAGACCCGCGCGAAGCGCGAGGAGCTGCTCGCCCAGACACGTCGTGACATCGAGGCCGAGACGCGCCGCGCGATCCAGGAGATCCGTCGCGAGGTCGCCGACCTCACCGTGCTCGCGACCGAGAAGGTCACGCGCAAGGTATTGACCGAAGACGATCAGCGCCGGCTCGTGGCAGAGGCGCTCGACGAGCTCGACTTCACGGCGCTGGCCGGAGAGCAGCGCTAGCCCACCATGGAAGAGATCGCCACCGTCTACGCCCGCTCGCTGTTCGACGTCGCCATCGAGCGTGGCGAGCTCGATCAGGTCCGCGAGCAGATCGGCCAGTTCGCCGATGCGCTCGAGGACGAGCGCGACCTGCAGGTGTTCTTCTTCTCGCCGTACTTCTCGACCGAGGAGAAGAAGGACGCGCTCGGTCGTGCCGTCACCGGCGCGAACGAGGCGGTCGCGAACTTCCTCGCGCTGTTGATCGAGAAGCACCGGATGCCTGCGATCTTCCGCATCCGCCGCGAGCTCGATCGTCTCTGGGAGCGTGAGAACAAGCTGCTCCCGGTCATCATCACGTCCGCCGTCGCGCTCGATTCCTCGACGGTCGAGGGCATCGGCGACGCGATCGGCAAGCAGACCGGCCGCACCGTCGAGTTGACCAGCGTGGTCGATCCCGACGTGCTCGGCGGGATCGTGCTTCGCGTCGGCAACTCGATCCTCGACGCCTCCATCCGCAATCGCCTCGAACAGCTTCGTAAGTCGGTGGCTTCGGCCGCCTAGGAGACCTACATGACCATGCAGATCAAGCCCGACGAGATCACGTCCATCCTCAAGAGCCGCATCGAGGGCCTCGACTCCGGC
>Ga0075430_100000957_pt1 | contig 22751 bp, 23 predicted proteins | sample RhiMetdeltSRZDD4_FD_75294 | JGI IMG/M metagenome (GOLD analysis project Ga0075430, IMG submission 75294) | Populus rhizosphere microbial communities from Tennessee, USA - Rhizosphere MetaG P. deltoides SRZDD4 | ecosystem: Host-associated > Plants > Roots > Rhizosphere > Soil | place: USA... | reverse complement strand
CCGTTGTGCAGGTACGGCGCGCGGAGCCAGATACCGTCGAGGAACGCAGTGATGTAGCCGCGTGGGTCTTCTTCGACGAGGCCCTTTCGCTCGATGCCCATGTCTGTGACAGCCTTATTGGCCTCGATCGCCGCCTGCTTGCTCCAGGTCTCCAGCCGCCCCCGGTCCGTGCCGACCTCCTCCACCGGAATGCGCGTGCCGGTGCGGTCGCTCGCGTGGCAGCGCGCGCAGGTCTTGTCGAACAGAGACTTCCCGGTGGCCACTTTCTGTTGATCGATCGGAAACGGATACTTCGGCGCTGGATAGGACCCGAGATAGTCCTCGAACCATTTGATATGGTCCAGAAATTCATCTTTGTTGTGCGGGGCGGCACCGAGAACGCCCAAGGCCGAGTCGATGATCACTGAGCGTGGATCATGGCTGTCGCCGGCAAAATTCATGAAATGACCCTTCTCCGGCTTATACTTTTTCAAATTCCAGAGCGACGGCATGTCGGTCGAACCGATCGTATTGTCCATCGGGAACTTGATCCGCTGGGACACTCCTGATCGCAGCAGCCAAGACCGCCCCAGAAGACATGCGGTTTTTTCAAGCCGTCGGTCGCGCGATGATTTTGACTGACACAGATCTCCACGGCAGGGCGCATCATCAGGCTATCCGGGACGCCTTTGCGGGATCATAACGTCCTGCTGGGGGAGTTCAGCGATGCTCGCTCCTATCGCAGCCCTTGCGGGCGGCGCGCCTCGCTTCGCACCAAGCTCCCGGAGGGCCAACCTTGCGACGACTACACAGCGGGATTTGATGAAACGGATAGGTGGACAGGCGAAAGGCACATTGTCTGCGGTCCGGCTGAAGGTCGGAGGGAAAACCGTGGCGAAAGCCGTCCACCAGAGGCCTGTTCGACTCGATGCTCTCGATAAGCGACTCAAAAAGGTAGTGGTGATGGCCTCGGAATCGGTCCTGGTCGGGACGAGTGGGACGCGAGCTGCGGTGCTAGGTCAGCTCCCGGAGGAAAGCGCGACACGGGAGGAGGCCACGACATTCGTTCGCACGCTGCTCAAACACAAATCGATCACCCTCACGAAGCCCAAGATGAAGAAAAAAAAGGGCGGCGCGCCGGCGCGAAGACCAAATCTTTCCTCCCTGTGGCAACCCACAGGGTACAGACGCAAGGCAGCGAAAGGGTCCTCGTCCGCACCCATTTCTTCTGTGGTGTCCCCCATGCCCTTCCCTCTCAGCAAACTTCCAATGGTCTTCCAGGTCCAACACCCTAAGGGATGACTCATTATAGTTCGTCCTGACGAACCCAGGCTCGATAATGTCCCTATGGCGCTGCTCGCTACAGGTCGCTGAATTCGATGCTTTGCAATACCCTGGATCCCTTCTTGACAAACTGAGGATCCCGATGCTCGGCGTACGAGCGGTGTGAATATGACACGTTCACTCCGATACGTTGATTGCGCGGGTGGGCGCAGGTGATCGTGAGTGTCTCGAAGAATAGGCTTCCTGCTCGTTCGGAGTGCTTGACGGGTGCGACATCCTCCGAGAGGGCATAGGATCTGATACAGATCGTGCCCTTCTGATGCTCCGCTGAGACCTCGTGCTTAATCATCTTGAAGCGCTCGGGGTCCGTGCCCTTCGTCTGACTGTCTTTAACGAAAAGGGCCAACTCTTCGGCGCTCGCGAATGGAGGCAGCGCGACCAACAGTCCTTGAATGGCAAAGGTTTCGTCGGGGCCTCCACCTCGCATATTCATAATCAACTGATCAGGATTTGGCGCGCCGATCACCCATTCCACCCCTCTCAGTGGAATGAATGAATATCCTTTCTGAGAGATTCTCTCCGATGAACGGGGCGCTTGTTGGACTGTTGGATCCGTAACGCACGATGAGGAGAGGAGGACCCAACAGAGAATTCCGTACCAAGCGGAACGTTTCATCGATCCTCCTGGTCGTACAACCGTCTCGGGTTCAATCGGACGTCGGGAATCACCTATTGTCCGGCATTACTCGAACCCGATGGTCCGGGAGAAGAATGCTTGTGCAACTCCTCCAGCCGGTCGCTCATTTGCGTTTGAGGCGTCGTCACCGCCCCCTCCCCTTGCCGCAATTTCTCCTCGAGACGCTGGGCCCGATCGCGTTGCTGTTGAGATAGACCGGGTTTGTCCGGCGTTTTCAGAGTGCCGTCGAAATTCTTTCCACGAGACATTCCCGGTGCACCCGATCCGGCGCTACCGGGTGCACTTCCAGTCGCAGCACCGGTTCCCCCACCGCCACCTGCCCCTCCGCCGCCTTGGCTCTGACTCTCTAAAGTGAGACCCAGGGCGAACACTGCCGTGACACTCATCATGGCGAACCATCGAACGGTGTGAATGTTCATATGCACCTCTGTCGTACTCGGTACGAAGATAGCGCTCTAATCTGTTTCTATCAGCCCGAGCCATCAGTTCAGACAAGTCATGAGGCATCGGCAGCAGCAAATGGTCGCGCACTTGAAATCCAGGCTCAAACGACGCTATCTAGTCTACCTCACGCTGCACTCGAGCGTAGTTCGAAACTGACGAGGTGTCAATGCGTGCGGTTTGTCTTCAACACATTCCCTTTGAAGGCCCGGGAGCTTTCGCGGCGCATCTTGCCCCGCGCGGCGCAAGGCTTGAGCGCTGGCTAGTGCCCACGGAAGGGCTGCCCAACGACCCCGGCGATCTGCTGCTCGTGATGGGAGGACCCATGTCGGTGAATGATCCCGACTCCTGGATCGACGAGGAGACGACATTCATCCGGTCCGCGATAGCAGCAGGGAAGCCGGTCCTCGGCATCTGTTTGGGCAGCCAGCTGATGGCCAAGGCATTAGGCGCCACGGTACGTCCGGGCCGCGCACTCGAAATCGGCATGACGCCGGTTCACCTGACGCAGGAAGGACAGTACGATCCGGTTTTCAGAACGTTCACGGAAACATTCGATGTATTCGAATGGCATGGGGAGATTTTTGATTTGCCACGAGGCGCCGTGGCGCTGGCCGGATCGGAGATCGCCCCGCTCCAAGCCTTCCGGTATGGGCCTCGCGCCTATGGGCTCCTGTTTCATGTGGAGATGGAACAGAACGGCATCGAGGCTTTGTGCCGCGAATGTTGCCCTGACATCGACCGTGCGAGGACCACGGCGCACCGAGTAAGGGCCGAGGCGATTCCTTATCTCCCTGCCCTGCATCACATGGCGGGGCGACTGCTCGACCATCTTCTCTCTCCTCAAGATTGATTGCCGCGCTCTTCCTACTGTAGGCTAGACGGCCGATAGCTTGTACGAAGAGACTTGGATCGGCCGGCATTGTTGAACACAGAAGCGCCATTCTGAGGAAAGGAGTTTTGCAGCATGTCCGGTTTCCCCATTGAGTATGCCACCCGTATCAAAACGTTGCCGCCGTATCTGTTCGCAGCCATCGACAAAATGAAGCAAGAAGCCATCGCGCGAGGCGTGAATATCATTAATCTCGGCATCGGCGATCCTGACTTGCCGACCCCGATCCCGATCATCGAGAGCCTGCGCAAAGCCGCCGGCGATCCGAAACATCACCAATATCCCTCCTATGAAGGCATGCCGTCCTTTCGCAAGGCCGTGGCTGATTGGTACCGACGCCGATTCCATGTCATGCTTGATGCCGCTTCGGAAGTCTTGACGCTGATCGGGTCGAAGGAAGGCATCGGGCACATACCCCTCGCCTTTGTCGATCCTGGTGACGTCGTCTTAGTGCCCAGTCCCGGGTACCCCGTCTATCCCGTGGGAACCAGTTTCTCCGGCGGGGTGTCACACTTTATGCCGCTGACGAAGCAGAACGGCTTTCTTCCCGACCTGCAAGCCATCCCCAAAGACGTGGCCAAGAAAGCCAAGCTGATGTGGCTGAATTCGCCCAACAATCCCACGTCGGTTGTCATGGACAAGGACTACTTCAAGAAGGTGGTCGAGTTCGCCCAGTCCAATCACATCATCGTGTGCCATGACGCGGCCTACTCGGAAATCTTCTACGACGGCAAACGTCCCGTCAGTTTTCTTGAAGTCGATGGCGCCAAAGATGTCGGCGTCGAGTTTCACTCGCTGTCGAAAACGTACAACATGACGGGCTGGCGGATCGGCTTCGTTGTCGGCAACAAGGATGTCCTGGCAGGATTGGGTAAGGTAAAGAGCAACCTAGATTCGGGAGTCTTCCAGGCCATTCAGGAAGCCGGCATCACGGCTATCAATCTTGATGATTCGGTCACCGATGGCCTGCGCAAGATTTACCAGGAGCGCCGCGATGTGCTCGTACCGGGACTGCAACGACTTGGACTCGAGGTCGATCCTCCTCCGGCAGCCTTTTATGTCTGGGTGACAGTGCCAAAGGGCTACACCAGCGCCTCTTTCACGGCACACCTGTTGGAAAAAGCCGGCATCGTGACGACCCCCGGGAACGGATTCGGTGCGCCGGGCGAAGGCTATATTCGCATGACCGTCACGAGTTCAAAGGAGCGGCTGGCTGAAGCGGTGGACCGGATAAAGAAAACAGGATTCTAAAACGTGAGGCATGAATCGTAAGGGGTAAGGTGAAGGGACTTCGCGTTTGCCCCTCACTCCTTACGGCTGACACCTCACGGTTGGATTCATGGCTACTGCCTTGATCGGCTTCGGCTCAAATGTCGGTAACCGGCTGGATTTTTGCGACCGGACGCTGACGCTGTTGAGCCTGTTACCCCATTCACGGCTTGATGCGGTCTCATCCCTGTATGAGACCGAGCCGGTGGATGATGGAGCCTCTCCCGGCCCGGAATGGTTTCTCAACGGGGTCGCCCAATTGGAGACCGATATCACGCCGAAGAGTCTGCTCGAAGTGTCACAGGAAATTGAACGGGCACTGGGCCGGGATCTCGATCATCGCAAGGGCCCACGCACACTCGATCTGGATATCCTGTTTTATGACGATCGTATCATCGAGGAACCGCACCTTCTCATTCCTCACCCCAGGCTTCACCAACGCCGTTTCGTCCTGGTGCCCCTGGTCGAAGTCGCTCCGGACTGGCTACACCCCGTCCTGCACCGCACCGTGACGGAACTGCTGAGCGCATTGACGGATCAGTCGGTCGTACGCCGGCTTACGCCTCAGCCCGGCAGCCGCTACGGTTCCCGGCCGGCCTGCCATGCCTCCCGGGACGATGAGTCTCCCGCGTGAGGACGATTCGGTCGATTGCCGCGATGTCGGTTTGGAGCAGGCAGCTCCATCGTGAAGGGGTCACGATCGGTTTCGTGCCCACCATGGGCGCGCTGCACGCCGGGCACCGTGCGCTCATCCGGGCTGCACGCCTCCGCTGTGATGCCGTTGTCGTGAGCATCTTCGTCAATCCCGCTCAATTCGGTCCCACGGAAGACTTCTTGAAATACCCGCGTCACCTGCGTCGTGATCAAGCTGTCTGCCGGGCAGAAGGCACCGATGTGGTCTTCGTTCCGGATACCCGGGCAATGTACCCGGCAACCTTCCAAACCATAGTTTCCGTCCCAGCCATTAGTAGGCGTTGGGAAGGTGAGTCCCGCCCCATCCATTTTCAGGGCGTGGCCACGATCGTCACCAAACTCTTGGGCCTCGTTCAACCGGACGTCGTATTTTTTGGCCAAAAGGATTATCAACAGGTGGCCGTAATTCAGCGGTTGGTGGATGATTTGAATATGGGTTGTCGGATCGTCGTCCATCCGACCGTACGTGAACCGGACGGCTTGGCCCTCAGTTCACGAAACGTGTACCTTTCCCCATCGCAACGGCAAGCAGCACCCGTGCTCTCTCGAAGTCTCCAAGCAGGGGCCCACGCCATTCATGCCGGCACCCGTTCAAGTAGACGCCTCATCCGGATGATGACGCGTATCATCGCCCAGGAACCTGCTGCACAGATCGACTACCTCGCAGTGTGCGATCCTGTCTCGCTCAATCCGCTCTCTACCGTCGGCGGGAGATGCGTCCTGCTTGGCGCGATACGAATCGGCAGGATTCGCCTCATCGACAATCTGCTCATTTCACCCTCCACCGCTCTATCGGCCAGGTAGAGAACACGAAGATGTATGGAGCGAGCACAGCCGAGCTTAGGCGCTCATGCCAGGCGTGATATTTTGGCTTACCAACAGACTGAGGACGAGTTCTCCAAGGCGATGCTTGTCATCCGGTTCAAATTCCAGGAACTTGAGCCCGACGGTGCTGCCTCGTTGCGAACAGATCATGGCCGCATCGACCTTGATATCCGGCTCACCCTCTGGGGGCTTCAACACAACCTCCACGAACGTTCCTCGCGGGAAGGAGGCGGCGGTTTGAATAGTACAGCCTCCCATCGACACATCGGTGATGAATCCGTCGATCGTCGGCTGGTCTACGGCAATGGCCGCTGGAATATTGGCCACGAGTCGCCGGTACTGGCGACGATCGAACTCCTGCGTGGCATGTCTGGCTCCTGACCGAATGGCTTTGAACTGATTGGTGCAGACCTGGCAACGGAACGTGAACAGGCCGAATCGATTGAGGATGCGTTCCACGAGACCGGCGTAGTGCGTCACCCGTACAAACGGCGTTCCGCACGCCGGGCAATGCAATTCCTTCATGCGATTCATTCTACGTCCTGGATCCCCGAGAGGTGTGCTTTCGACGCAGGACCGACACGTGTCATTTGCGATGAGAGAATCGGGGCAAGTTGTGCCGGCGAATAGGTGGCCGGCTTGACCCATTTCCCATCGTCCCGCTTATGCCCGCCGACCTTGCTGAGGTTCGACCGATGCACCTCCCGGAAGACCGGCTCCATGTCGATACCGTACGAGACGGCCGTCCCGTAGACGACATATAATACGTCCGCCAATTCCTTCGCGATCCCGACCAGATCTTCCTTTGCCAAGGCTTCCTTCAATTCGTCGAACTCTTCCTGGATCAGACGGACCCGCAAGCCACGTGTGGTCTCATCCGGAATCGATGGAGAGGATTCCATATGAATATTAAACTTGCGATGGAATTCATCCACCATGCTCTGCTCTTCTCTCATCCTATCTCCCTCACGTCCTCTGCGACAACTACCGCCCGGTCTCTCGGCATGACCTCTACCGGCTCGAGCAGAGCCATGTCTTTGTCCGATGGAATGCCGAGCTCCTTAAATTTTCGGGCGGCCGGTAGGATGCGCGTTTCCAGGGAGCCGACGGCTTTGTTATAGGCCTGGACGCTTTTCCCCAGTGCCGATCCAACGTCGCTGAGGTGCTCGGCCAGGACGGCCATACGCTCGAACAAATCTTTGCCCAAGCGGCCGGCCAGTTCGGCATGCTCAGTCAATCGTTCCTGCCTCCAGCCGTAGGCCACCGCGCGCAGCAGGGCCACCAGGGTTGTGGGCGTGGCAATGACCACCCCCCGAGCAAAACCGTTTTCGATGAGCGATGGATCTTGTTCCAAGGCCGCCCCGAGAAATTGTTCTCCCGGCAAGAACAGCACCACGAACTCAGGAGCCAGGTCAAATTGGCTCCAATAGGCTTTCACGCTCAGATCGTCCATACGGGACCGGACCTGCTCGGCATGTCGCAGCAAGTGAGCTTGGCGTTGGGCCTCGTCTTGCGATTCGAGCGCGTCGAGATATGCCGACAGGACCGTCTTGGCATCGACGACGATCTGTCGTCCACCCGGGAGTCGCACCACCATGTCAGGACGAAACGCCCCGTCGCTACGATGCACCATTTCCTGCTCGACGAAATCGCAATGGGCAACCATCCCGGCCAGTTCGGCCACGCGTCTGAGCGTGATTTCTCCCCATTGGCCACGCACCGTCGGCGTACGCAGGGCTTTGACGAGATTCCCAGTCTCCTGCTGGAGGCGCTGTTGTGATTCCGCCATCATCTTGAGATGCTGTTCGAGCCCTCCGAATTCCCGAACACGGGATTGTTCCACTTGCCGGATGTGTTCCTCGTACCGCTTGAGGGAGTCCTGAAGAGGTCTGATCAGCTCGTCGATCGCAGTCTGGCGTTGACCCCATTCGCCTTTGGCTTCCGCTTGGAGCGTGGCGAATGACGACTGCGCCAGCTTCAAAAACGTCTCGTTGTTCTGCTTGAGCGCTTCACCCGACAGCGCCTGGAAGGATGTCTGTAGGCCTTGCCTCGCCTCATGCAGCAACGCTTTTTGTTCCTGAAGATTCTTGTGTGTCTCCTCGGCTCGTGTTTCTGCGACAGCGCAGGCTTGCTGTGCCCGCGCCAACTCTTCCCTCACGTGACTCGTCACTGCCTGCTCTTCGTGAAGCCGTCTGCGCAATTCGCCACTCTCAGTTTCCGTACGCTGAACCCGCTCCGCACTGTCAATATGCGCAACCTGCTCCGTTCGCAGCCTGACGGCCATCCACATGCCGGCCACAAAGGCTCCCAGCAGAATCCCGAGTGCCGCGCCAATGGCAAATGGACTCCCGAGATCCATCACATGTTCCCCACGATCTTCGGACACGTCATAACTACCTCTCGAGGAGAACCATATCTAGGGATTATATATAGGGAAAATTGTGTGTGAAGCCTACGGGAAATGCGTAGAAAGGTCAAGCCGGTGCTTTCCGAACTATTCCTTCCATACAATCAATGCTAACCCGATCCCCATCCTTAAGCAACCGCGTGGCTTGCGAGACATTGACCATGGCTGGAATGCCATATTCGCGCGCAATAATGGCGCCGTGAGAGAGAGTCCCTCCCATCTCCGTGATTAATCCTCCCGCCAGCCCCAAAAATGTGACCATTCCAGGATCGATGATCGACGTGACGACAATATCGCCCCGTCGTACCTTGCCGATATCCTCCGGTCCCCGAATCAGGCGGACCGTGCCTTCCACGAAGCCTGCGCTGATCGAGATCCCTCGAAAGAAACCCTCTTCGCCAACGCCCGATACATCACTCCTTGGGGTACGACCCCTGGTCGAAATGAAGTCGGGTACCGTAACCGTAGCAAAAGCCGTGTGTGCCGACCGTCGTTCGGCAACGAGTGCCCTCCAGTTACGCGCGGACTCATCGCCCAACAACTTGAACTCTTCTGTAGTCAGAAAAAACACATCGTCCGCCGACGACAACCGGCCAGCATTCATGAGCTGCTGCCCCAAGGCCAAAGCCAGGCGCCGAGTGACGGCCGCATAATACATCAGGGCATGACGATTGGACTCCCGTAGGGCCAACGCCCGACACAGTCGTCGATACCACCATCGGAAGATGACCCATCGATGATACTTCCATCCGCACCGCTGTCTGATCTCGGCGAGGGCGGCAACCCGGTTACCTTCCTGCTTCGGAGCCATGCATTGGGCGGTCTCCGACGGAGGTTGCTGGACATGTGCACGAATGATCTCCAGCAAATACGAAGGATCCTCGGAAAATCGAGGAGTCATCATGTCCGATTCACCGATCGCCCTGTGACCATACTCTCCGAGGAACGCATCGAATGCCTCTAGGCACACCGTGCCCGATAGTTGTTCCCGATACGAGCCGGGACTCCATGATGTCGCCAGAAAAAAATGTCTCGCTTTCGCCTCCCGGCACGCTCGATCGCCGATCTCTGCCAACCCGCGAATTTGTCCCGCGCTGATGATGGTCGTTTGACCCTGCAAGGCCGCATTCAGCAATGAGCGCCAGTCTTTCCCGAGCCATGGAGGAAGCAGGGCGCCGAGCACTTGGAGAGCCTGCCCGACACCCGCCACGATGGCAAAGGTCAATTCCCCAGCTCGAAGATACCGGCTCAAACGATCGATCCGGTCGAACAGTTCCTGGACCGTCAGAGCAGGCGTGACCTCATCCATTTCAGTGCGGGCGCTTCGCTGAAGCTCGGCAAACCATGACGGAGCGCGTTTGGTCGCTCGCTGAATCGTTCGATGCATGGACAGCGCCGCCTTCAGTCGCTTCCAGACAGGAAGGGGTGACGGCAACCAGGGCGGCACATGGCCATCCCCACCCATTTGTTCCGTCACGAGTTCAGGCTGTCCGCCCAGTTGAGAAGCGCAGGCCTGAAGCAGCGTGACATTGATGTATGGCCGGCCATCCACGATTCGAACTGAAGACACCCCCGTAGGAATGACACACCCCAACTCCCGATAATGTCGAATAATAAAGTCCTCCATAAACTGCTGAAGAAAAGACAGCCCCAACGGACTCGGAACCTCAGGCAGCGTTTCCTTGAAATTCGCGCGAGACCACTCACACGTGTCGTTGGTCAGAGCTTTATGGCGATTCGGTGCCGTCATCGGTCTGGCCTGCAACAACCACAGGTCATCCTCGTTGATGGCCCATTCCACGTCGACGGTCTGCCGAAACTCCAGCTCAACTCGCTTGACGATCGTTGCGATTGTTCCGGCTTCCTGCTCCGTAATTGAGGGGTTGTCTGCCGTTGCATCATCCAGTATTTCAGCGACCAACCCTTGGTCCGCTACGCGCAAAACTGCTTCTTTGTGTGCAATATGGCGGCGAATCACTTCAGGGGTCTTTGCCAGCACCACCACGTATTCATCCGGCAATACACGACCTGCGACGAGCGGTTCGGCCAAGCCCGGGACGGCATTGATCACCACATGATTCGGGTGGCCCGTGATTGGGTGCCGCGAAAAAGCAACTCCCGCCGCTCGGGCATTGACCATCGTCTGAACGATGATGGCCATTGCAGGGAATTCAGGTCCATACGCCTTCTCATTCAGATAATCCACGACCCGTGGTTCCCACAAGGATGCCCAGCAACGCAGAATCGCTTGCGGTATCTCCTCCCTGGCCACGCCAAGTTCGGTTCGGTAGAGCCCGGCAAAGCTCGCCAGCTGTATGTCTTCATAGGTCCCGGAAGAACGCACAGCCCAGCGCCAACCAGGCGCAATAGGGTCTCGACCAAGCTGAGCCTGCAAATCAGTCAGCAGTTCCGATGGCCAGGAGGCGGTGAGGACCCTGGTTTTAACCGAGACAAGAGCCATCGAACGTTCGTTTGGAGGCAGCGCATGAACTCTTCTCCAATGTTCATTCTCAATGCCCGTATGGTGCAAGAATTCATGGTAGGCCGCGGTTGTGAGACAGAACCCCGGTGGAACCGAAAATCCGCCGCGAAGCAATCGCGCAAGTCCTGCGGCCTTTCCTCCGACCACGGACGGATCGAGACATGCCTCCAATGGAAGAATACGCGGGGGTCTCATATCTGAAGGATATCTAGAGAGCAAGGAGGAGGTAAAGGTCGTTGACGTTCGTTCCGGTGGGACCGGTTTTAATATGGCCACCGACCTTGCGAAAGAAGTCATAGGCATTATTCTCGAGAAGCGCTCGCTCGGGCTCCTGGCGTTTCCTTCGTGCCCGCGCCACCGTCCCACTATCCACGATGGCTCCGGCAACATCCGTCGGGCCATCCGAGCCATCCGTTGCAAATCCGGCAATCCATACATTCTTGAGGCCTTGAATCTCCAAAGCGGCGGCAAGCGCGAATTCCTGAGCCCGCCCCCCACGTCCACTTCCACGCACCGTCACCGTCAACTCTCCACCAGCTACCAGGCAGCAAGGGCGGCGCAGCGGCCGTTCTCTGCTCACGAGTTCGCGAGCCATCGCCCCAAACACTTTGGCCGCCTCTTTTGCTTCACCGGTCAAAGTGGACGTGATTACCATGGTACGCAACCCTTCGTGAACCGCGGAACGTGCGGCTGTCTCCACAGCGGCTTCATTGTTCCCAAGGAGGTGGTGCTGCACTCGCCTGAAGATGGGCGAACCAGCCTTAGGGGTCTCTCGTACCTTACGACGCAATCCTTGCAGAAGGTGTCGGCGTACGGCGGCCGGCACACTTGTACCAAGACTGTATCTTTGAATGATGGTCCAGACGCCACGGAACGTCGTGTCGTCGGGAGCGGTCGGACCTGAACCGATTGTCCCCAGGTCGTTGCCGATGACATCGGAAAGGATCAAAGTCAGCACGCGTGCCTGCGTGAGGGCAGCCAGTTGTCCGCCTTTCAGGGTCGACAGGTGCTTACGGACTGCGTTCATCTCTTGAATAGTGGCCCCGCTTTTCAACAACAACTGAGTAGTTGTCCGTTTGTCTTCCAGAGATAACCCTGGCGCAGGCGCGGGAAGAAGGCTCGATGCCCCGCCCGACAGGAGCACGATCACCAGATCGTGCCTCGTGAGCCCGCGCACGAGTGCCTGCACGCGCTGACTGGCTTGCAGCCCGGCCCGGTCGGGAACAGGATGACCGGCTTCCACCACTTGAACTATTCTTGTCGGTACGGCATGCCCGTATTTTGTGACAACCAGACCTGTCTCAAGGCAATGTCCGAGGACATGTTCCAGTCCCTGTGCCATCCGCGCAGACGCCTTTCCCGCTCCCACGGCAACGACGCGGCGATATTCAGCCAACGGATAACCGGATCCACCGACGACGAGGCGATTATTCCGGATCGTGACCTGCTGAAGGATGGACGCGTAGGGATCCACAGCCTCCAACCCAGCCTTGAAGAGCCGGCTGAAGATGGCTCGAGGGCGGGGCTGAGACACGCGGACGTGCATGCGATGAACTATGGAGTCTTTTCTTGCTTCAAACAGCGATTCGGGCAGGTCTGGCGAGGCACTTTAACTTGGTAGGTTCCCTTTGGCAAGAATTCTTTCGTGAATTCCGGATTGAGCATCTTCAATTCCAGAAAGTAGGTCCCAAACTCCTGTGCGATGGCGCTCAGGTGGCGCTGCGACTCCTTGATTGTGACGGTGACGGTTTCGGTTTCTAACGGAGTATAGAGATCCTTTTTCGTCAAGCCCAGATACTTTTCGGGTTGGGAATAGATTTCTTTTGCCGCGATGATGCGGGGCACGTACCGCATGGTTTCACGCGGGCCATGCATTCTCCAATAGTCGCCGACTTTCTGCTCCTTCATGAGTTTTCGCACACGGTCTTCTCCCGCGTTATAGGACGCCATCGCCACAAACCAGTCTCCCTGTTGCAAATCGCGAAGATACCGGAGATACTTGATGGCGGCGTCGGTGGACATTTCAAGATTCCGCCGTTCGTCCAGCCATCGATCACTATGCAACTTGTATCGGCGCCCCGTGGAATTGATGAATTGCCATGGGCCTGAGGCTTTGGCCCTGGAATACGCCGCTGCGATACATTTGCTCTCGACGAGCAGCATGTATTTGAGATCGTCCGGCAGGCCCGCTTCGGCCAATTGCTTTTCCGCCGGTGCAAAGCAACGCCCCGTCCGTTTCGCCAAGATGATACTCTCGCCCTGATCCTCGAGAAATTGATAGAACTCGTATTCGATCCGTTCCCGTACCTGCCAATTGTCCAGCGGCACGGGCTGTCCTGCAAACATAAGCTTCTCGGGCAGCTTGAACGAACTGAGAAAGAACCGTTCGCCTTCTCTCTTGATCTCGGGAAGAATGACCAATCGATCTTCCAGTTCCGCGGCGCCATCCGGGTCCGCCAGTCCGGGGACTGTCGCCTGCTCGCCGTTTAGAATCACAGGTAGGTTCTCGCGCTTTGCGGGTTCGGCGTGATGAACCTTCGAGTCACTACCGACTTCGGTCCTGACTGCAGACAGGGGAAGCAGGATCTGAGTGACAAGCAGCACGGCCAGCACGCTGACGGCAAGTCTGGGCATCGTGATGATCCTTTCTACGTAATCTCAGTGGCCATGCTATCAGCAGAGGATGGGGGCGACAAGCATGAACACCTTTTCGAACCGTGATACACTGGTTTGCCATGCGCGCTCTTACCATGCTCAACGACACCATCATCGCTTGCACACGTTGTCCCCGGCTCGTGTCTCATCGAGAGGCAGTGGCCCGCACGAAGCGACGACAATTTCAGGATTGGACGTACTGGGGACGTCCGGTCCCGGGCTTCGGCGATCCGCTCGCTCAGTTGTACGTCTTGGGATTGGCGCCGGCGGCGCACGGGGGAAACAGAACCGGAAGAATATTTACGGGGGATCGCAGCGGTGATTGGTTGTATGAAGCGCTCCATCGGTTCGGGTTTGCGAACCAGCCAGCCTCTAACCACCTCAATGATGGATTACGGTTATCGAATTGTTATATCGGGGCGGCCGTGCGGTGCGCACCTCCGGACAACAAGCCTTTACCGGCGGAATTTCAAGCTTGTCGCCCATATGTGGTCAAAGAGCTGGAGTCCCTCACGTCCGTTCGCGCAGTCATTACCCTAGGACGTATCGCATTCGATCAATATTTGAAGGCCTGTCGCGATGCTGGGCTGACGCCACCCACTCCCACTCCGCGCTTTTCTCATGGAGCAATCTCCACCATGCCCTGGGGAACGACCCTCATCGGCTCGTTTCATCCCAGCCAGCAGAACACGTTTACCGGACGCCTAACTCGCCCGATGTTTCACGCAGTGTTTGAGAAGGCGTGTCACTGCGTGAAACGACCGCTGCACCGCATATAGCTGCTCTATCCTGAGATCTACTTTCTACCTTGCGCTTCCCAGTCCGCCAGAAACTTCTTGAGACCGATATCCGTCAAGGGATGTTTGACCAATTGTTGAAAGACGCTATGCGGCATTGTGCAGATATGGCCTCCCGCCAAGGCTGCTTCAACGACATGCTGTGGGTGGCGAACACTCGCCACAAGCACAAGAGTCTTATAATCGTAATTTCGGTAGATCGTCAGGATCTGCCTGATTAATTCCATCCCATTGGTACTCACATCGTCCAGGCGTCCGATAAAGGGTGAGACGCACCATGCCCCCGCCTTAGCTGCAAGCAATGCCTGAGTGGGAGAGAAGCACAGCGTGACATTTACACGGATCCCCTCTGATGCCATCTTGCGCGTCGCACGCAATCCCTCCGGGATCAACGGAACTTTCACCACGACGTTCTTATGGACCTTTGCAAGTTCCCGCCCTTCCTTGATCATCGCATCCGCTTCAACACCGACCACTTCAGCGCTGACGGGGCCGTCGACAAGATTGCATATCTCCAGGAGCACTTCTCGAAAACTTCGTCCCTCCTTTGCAACGAGCGAGGGGTTGGTCGTCACTCCGTCAAGAACGCCAAGGCTGACTGCGTCTTGAATCTCCTTCACGCTGGCAGTATCGAGATAAAGTTTCATGGGATGGTCCTTTCCTGCATCTGGAAGTGAAGCGGCGCCTCGATGGGGTTACTTTCATTATTCTATGAGGATCTGGGGATCAAGGCAAATCGGAACTGAGTCGACCTGGGTGGTTTGACAGCCCTTGGAGGGCCCGTCTAGAATTTCCGTATCTTAGTTCCGACCAGCTCTGACATATTCCGTAGTTCGCCGTTCACGAGAGGGGGCTTGATGAAACGCATGGTTTGGGCATTCATGATCGGCCTTACGCTTGTCGCTTGTAGCCACAATCCCTATTTAGAGGCGTCTTTGAAGCCGGCTGAATTACAGGGAAAAGACAAAACCTGGTTTGAGAAAAACTGGGGACCTCCCGATGGGAAAACCTCACGGTTTTTTGGAGGAGAAAAATGGATCTACTATCGAATAGCGGGTGGAAAGACCAGCTTGCCGCTCTTCAATTTCAAGGCCAACGAATGCCAGATAACCCTCTTGTTTGATAAGGAAGATAAATTTTCTGACTACAGCTATTCAAGCTGCTAACCGGCCAGCTGTTTCTGAAACGTCTTCGCGCACTCTCGGCTGCAGAAGAAGTAGATCTGGCCGCCAATTTCCTCCCGCACAGCCACACCCTTTGGCACAAAAACCCGGCAGTTCGGATCCTGAATCATCTGATTCTTGTCCGAAATCTGATTGGCGGACTGGCTGCCTGCGTTTCTCCTCTCACGTAATTCCCGAATGGCGCTGCGAAGCAAGAAGTACAAGAGGGTAAAAAGTGCAAGTATGAAGATGATCCTATACATTGTGGCTGTACTCAGTGAGAACCCCATCCTATGTAAACTATTTCTCAACTGTCAAGAAAGCCCCGTGGACTTACGAGACAAGCAACCTTCTAAACGGCCCCTTAGCGAGTGCCAAATGGCCCAGGCTACATCTCGATCAAGGGACCTTTGACCTCGCTCTCCAGTACTTCAGGCGGATGGTTTGTCCTACAATGCAATGTTATAGAGTATGGTATGTACACTTGTGACAAATGCCGCGGCGCCATGTTGCCGGAGCGAGCGGTTGATCTGGATGCAGGACTCGCGATCACAGTTTTGGCTTGTCTGAACTGTGGCCGCCGCAAAGTGACTGACCCAGAACCAAGACCGATTACCTCCAGATACTGAACGCCTGGCTATGATCAGACCGAGGCCGCTCACCTATGATGAGCGAAAGGCCGCTGACGCGGCTTTTCGAGGTCTTCCGCTGAATCCGAATTGGACGGAGGGGGCGCAGTCCGTCTATCTCGGAATCATCTCGGCTCTGCGACTCCGGACGGCGACCAATACCATAGCCGATGTCGAACTGGAGAATCCCCTCGATTTGCAACCTGCATCGGTGTAGTGCGCTCACTTCCCTGACTGCTTGTCTTTTCATTTTTCATCTCGCCATGGCGGCAGGAACAGGAGAACTGTCTCCTCTGTCCGATGAACGATGAGTCCAGGATCGGAGATGAACTGCCGATTGAGAGAGATAAGGAGCGATAGGAAGGAGTATCTATTCGTCACTTAAGCTGTAAGACATCGAGCATGTCATAGAGACCGGGTGGCTGCTTGACCACCCATCGTGCCGCTCGTAAAGCTCCGGCTGCGAACGTATCCCGATTGTGAGCTCGGTGCGTGATCTCAACTCGTTCTCCCATCGTGCCGAAGAGGACTGTGTGATCTCCGACAATGTCTCCAGCACGGATCGTCTGAATTCCTATTTCACTCCGAGTCCGCTCTCCAATCATTCCTTTACGGGCGTAGATCCCGACCTGTCCAATATCTCGATTGACGGCGCGGGCGAGTATTTCTGCCATCTTCATCGCGGTCCCGCTCGGCGCGTCCTTCTTGAGCCGGTGATGCGCTTCGATCACTTCGATATCGTATTCGTCCCCAAAGGTCCGTGCCATGTCAGCAATCATCTTGTAAATGACATTGACGCCGACACTCATATTCGGAGAGAACACACAGGGAATTTTACAAGCAAGACTTCTCAATTCATCCAACTCGGGTTGGGAAAACCCGGTGGTTCCGATGACCATGGCCAGGTGATGCTGGGCAACGGTCCTCAGGTGCTCCAATGTGGCGGACGGAACGGAAAAGTCTATGACCACCTCGCCGTTTTCCATAAGGCCCGTGAGATCATCGCTGATCGGAATTCCCATTCGACCACAGGCCGCAATTTCACCCGCGTCCGCCCCAACAGCGCGATGCCCCTTGCTTTCAACGGCCCCTGACAAAGTCAGGAAGGTCGACTCCTTGACAAGGGAGGTCAGCCGACAGCCCATCCGGCCTCCCGCACCGGCAATAATGACTTGAATCATGCTCGCATACCGTCCGAGCCATTAGGCCATGGTCAAATCAATCCACAATCCTTCATCACGCCGGCCAACTTTTCTTTGCTATCCGCGCCCAAACCGCACAACGGCAGACGGAGTTCCCCGTCAATCTTCCCCATCATGGACAACGCTGCTTTGACAGGTATTGGGTTCGTTTCGCAAAAGAGCGACGTAAATACCGGATAGAGCTTGTAGTGCAACTTTCGTGCATCTTCCAAGCGTCCTGCCAGGAATGCAGTGACCATTCGCGACATCTCCGATGGCATGATGTTCGCTGTCACGGTGATCACGCCTTTTGCACCGACCGCCATCATAGGTAGAGTCAGTGCATCGTCGCCGGCCAAGACCGTGAATCGTTCGCCACAGGCATGAATGATCTCGGAGGCCTGCTGGACGGATCCACTCCCTTCCTTGATTGCGACGATGGTACGACAATTCACGAGTCGAGCGACCGTCGAGGGAGCCAAGTTCACGCCGGTTCGACCCGGAATGTTGTAGAGCACCAGCGGGATATCCACCTCATCAGCGATTGCCTTGTAGTGTCGAAAAAGCCCTTCCTGAGTTGGCTTATTGTAGTACGGGGTAATGAGCAGGGCACCGTCAGCTCCGGCGGCTTTCGCATGCCTGGTGAGGGCAATCGCTTCCTCCGTGCTATTCGAACCCGCTCCTGCGATAACCGGCACTCGACGTTTGGTCACTTCGACCGTGCATGCCACGACCCGTTCGTGTTCAGCATGAGAAAGCGTGGCCGATTCACCGGTCGTCCCGCAAGGCACAATTCCATGCGTTCCGTTCGCGATCTGCCATTCGATGAGATCGCCTAGAGCTCGTTCATCCACCCTTCCCTTTCGGAAAGGGGTGACGATGGCCACTATACACCCCGTGAACATGAGGCACTCCTTTGTCGCGCACTGACAAGTTAAGACAGAAACTCAGGGATGACTTCTCCACGTACCAGGTCTTCGTATGATTCTCGAGCCCTAATTACATACGTCTGTCCCTCTCTTACCATGACCTCCGGCACGCGCGGTCTGGAATTGTAATTGGAAGCCATAACAAACCCGTACGCACCCGCGCTCATCACCGCCAGTAACTCACCTGATTTCATATCAGGCATCATCCGGTCCTTTGCCAGAAAATCTCCGGACTCGCACACGGGACCCACCACGTCCACGATGCTTTTGTGGGTTCGGGCCGTCCCCTCATAGACCGGACGAATATCATGATACGCACCATAGAGACTGGGCCGAATAAGGTCGTTCATCGCCGCGTCAACAATCACGAATCGCTTGGCTTCAGCGTCTTTCATGTAGAGCACGCGCGTGAGCAAGACACCGGCATTGCCAACGATCACGCGTCCGGGCTCCATGATGAGGACGCACTTCAAATCCCTGAGCAAGGGTGAGATGGCAGCGGCCAAATCCTTCGGTTGAGGCGGCGTTTCGTCGGAATACGTGATGCCCAGTCCACCTCCAATGTTGATATAGCGTATCTCAATTCCTTGTTCCTTGAGGGTCTGCACCAGCACCAATACCTTCTTCAGTGCCTCGACGAAAGGCGTGACGTCCGTCAATTGCGAGCCGATATGTTTGTGAACTCCCACCACTTCGATATGCTTGAGTGAAGACGCCACCTTGAATTCTTCCAATGCCCGTTCTGCGCCAATCCCGAACTTGCTCTTTTTGAGTCCGGTCGAGATGTAGGGATGGGTCTTCGGATCGATGTCGGGGTTGATCCGCAACGCCACACGGGCTTTGTGACCCATCGACGCGGCCACGTCATTAATGGCATGCAACTCGGCGGACGATTCGACATTGAACATTAGGATGTTGGCCCTGAGGGCATCGCGAATTTCCCCGGCGCTCTTTCCTACGCCGGCAAAAACGATCTTTGAAGGAGACACTCCGGCTTTTAAAGCTCGAAAGAGCTCGCCGCCCGAAACAATATCCACGCCGCTTCCTTCGCTGGCCATTAATTTTAGGACCGCGAGGTTCGAATTAGCCTTCATCGCAAACGCAACGATATGCGGAATATTCTGGAAGGCGCTATCATAGGCCCGGAATTGTCTGACCAACGCGCTATAGCTGTAGACGTAGCAGGGCGAACCGACTTCTTTCGCAATGCGCTCCAACGGCACATCTTCGCAGTACAGCTCGCCCTCCCGATATTGAAAATTATGCATCTTGAACATCCTCAATCAGGAAATCACTTCCGGACAAGGACAGCCCTTGCAAAGCCTGTTCGAACGCAGCTCTGAACTTTTGATAGCGGACCTTCGCATAGGGCATCGCGTCCTTTAACACACCCCCGTCCAACAGCGCGGTGAGAGCCTCGGGGGTCGCATGCTTGAGATGCTCAAAATTGATAATTATATCAAGGCGAGCTTTCTCGGCAGCTTCCTTTATTCGCTTCAACAGTTCTTGAGCGTTCAAGCGGTCGAGTGTCCCTTCCAGGGTGACGACCACGGCGGCAAGCTGATCATGTCGTTTGGCCTTAATGTTGAGCCACAATTCATGGGCCGGAGCGGTGGTCTGATCGATTCGTTGCTTAATCGCATGGAGCGCATTGGGGATGAGTTGCGCCGTCTCCACGGTGGGAAGTTTGGCTTGAAGATTTTTGAGCGCTTTGGCGACGGGCGAAAGGGTCCCTTGTGGACAGGAACGTATCACCAGCTTTCGAAATTCACGATTCATCTCAAGTCGTGGAACGAGACGTTGGCTGGTTCCGGACAAACGGTGCCAAATCGACGAGAGCGAATAGAATTGATGGTTCGCCCAATGGAACCCTTCCTGTAATTGCTCCGGCGTCATGCGGCTGGGCTGGAAGACGACGTGCTTTCCATCATACTTTGCCCAGTCACGATCGAAAATCCTGCCCGCATTGTTGTACCGTTCATACAAGGCTGTTCCCGGCAACGGCGTGAGGACATTGAAGTAGGCCAGTTCGACGCGACAGCCTGTGAGAAACTCAACGGCTCGCTCAAAGACCGACTCGTCATCGCTATCGAACCCGAACACGATGCCCGGATTCACCATAATGCCGTACTTATGAAACATATCGATTTCTTTGGCGAACTTCTGCACCCGATTGAACGGCTTATGCGTCTCCTCAAGACTATCTTCGTCCAGGGACTCCATTCCGACGAACACCGATACACAGCCGCTCTCCGCGGCGAGTTTCACCATCTCCTCATCATCGCCCAGAAACAAGGTGGACTGGCAACCCCATTTGATATTGAGCGGCTTCAGGGCCGTCCAAAGCTCGCGACAGTAGGCTCTGTTGCTGTTGTGCAAATCATCGACGAATGCGAAGATCGTACCATCTTCGATACCCAGGCGAATCCGCACCCCCATCCTGAACGCCTGCCATAAAGAGTCGGTGCACATCCGCTCGACCAACTCGCTACGTATCCATTGCTTCACGTGAGTCAGTTCTTTGATGACTTCGTGAACCGGTCGACGGCGAGTCGTCTTTCCGTTGAATGGGGATACGCTGCAAAATTCACAGTCGAAGTGACATCCTCGCGTGGTAAAGCTGCACTGGCGGGTCATGTACGCATCGGGGCTCAGCAACTCAACCCGCGGGCTCCTGTAATGTTCCAGCGAGGGAAAAGCCTTCATGTCATATTTTCTCTTCATGCGCCCCGCCTCGAAGTCCGACACCACCTCCGGCCAAAGGTCCTCGGCTTCACCACACACGACCGCATCGCAATATCGCAGCGCCTCCTCCGGACAGTAGGTGGGGTGGACCCCCCCCAGAACGACCTTGATGCCGCGCTTCCTGAACTCCCCCGCGATCTCATACGCACGCGGCGCGTAGCACGTCATGACGGAAAGCCCGACCAGATCACAGGGGTAGTCGAAATCAATGTCTTGAACCGACTCATCGACGAGATGAACGTCCCAAGTCTCCGGTGTATACGCGGCGATCGTCGGGAGACTGAGTTTTGGAAACCACACGGCGCGGCGTTCAGAGGCAGTCAAATGGTATCGATTGTTCCGCGGATAGGGATCCAGCAATAACAATCGTCGTCTGGGCATTTTCCCTGGCACCTGAGCATGTCGCACCGGCTGGATGAGTTGTTCCATGATTCATTCTCCTCCTGATCTCAGGTCAACGTCCCCATAATCCAGGGCTCATGCTTATACCGTTCAAAAAGGTCCGTTACCGTGTGCCCATTTGTCTCAACGGAGGCACTGGTAATGGTTCACCAGGCTCCATCATTGGCTCTTTGTCGGATGGCGGCGCCGGTTGCACCTGGCTGCTCAGTCTTTCCGCCTCACGCCTCTTTTGTCGTTCGATAATGGGAGCGACTCCGACGTCCTCCGGCGCGACAGGAGGACCGATCACCCCACATTGCGACATGACCATACCCATCACAAGTATCCACAGTGACCGTATGGGCGGTTTCTTCGAAGTCGATCGTCCGCCGCTCACGGCAAGACCTTCTCCCACTCCTTAATCCGGTTTTCGACCCGTTTCTTAGCCGTCCCACCAATCTGACTCTTCCGCTCGATTGCACTCGCTATCGTCAGACAGTCCAAGACGTCCTTGGCGAAATATTCTGAAAAGACCTGCAGGTCGCCCACCGTCAAATCCTGAAGATTCTTTCGCGTCTCAATGCAGGATCGCACAATTCGCCCGGCAATGGAATGGGCTTCTCGAAACGGTGTTCCCTTTGTCACCAGGTAGTCGGCCAGTTCCGTCGCAAGCATCCTCCCGCCCGACGCCGCCTGTTCCAGAACCTTGTGATTGATTCTCAGCCGACGCACTAACTCGGTGAAGAGCGCAATGCATTGGGCGGTGGTATCCAACGCATCGAACAGGGCCTCTTTGTCTTCCTGTAGATCGCGATTGTAGCTCAACGGCAGCCCTTTCAAAACTGTCAACATGCCGATCAGATGCCCATACACTCGTCCCGTTTTCCCACGGACCAGCTCGGGCACATCGGGATTCTTCTTTTGCGGCATCATGCTGCTGCCGGTACAAAATGCGTCAGGGAGATCGATGAATTGGAATTCCTGAGACGCCCACAGAATCAATTCCTCGCTCATGCGGGAAAGATGCATCATCACCAGCGAAAGCGCGCTCAACACTTCCACCACGAAGTCCCGATCGGATACGGCATCCAGACTATTTTGCGTGACCTCCGGAAATCCCAGCAACTGCGCCGTGTATCGTCGATCGACCGGATAATTGGTACCCGCAAGGGCCCCGGATCCAAGCGGCAGGACATTCAAGCGGCTCAGGGCATCGCGCAACCGCCCGCGGTCGCGCTCAAACATTTCCACATAGGCCAGGAGATGATGGGCTAGGAGCACAGGCTGGGCGCGCTGCAAATG
>Ga0075430_100000955_pt1 | contig 22772 bp, 15 predicted proteins | sample RhiMetdeltSRZDD4_FD_75294 | JGI IMG/M metagenome (GOLD analysis project Ga0075430, IMG submission 75294) | Populus rhizosphere microbial communities from Tennessee, USA - Rhizosphere MetaG P. deltoides SRZDD4 | ecosystem: Host-associated > Plants > Roots > Rhizosphere > Soil | place: USA... | reverse complement strand
AACCCAGAGGCTACGGCCGACGCGGCGAGGGGGCCTCTCAACGGAGACCCCCTCGTACGTCGAACCCTATGCCCCTATACGGCGAAGCCGCGCCTCGGCGGTATGAGGTCGCTCGCTACCCTCTAGCTGTGGCTTGTCACGTCACTCTCCCTCGTTCCCTGGATGTGGCATGTGAAGTCCGTGGAGCTTGATGCGGACGGCTTCAGCGTCGTGGTGGTCGAGGTCCTCGAGGATCGTCAGGGCTCGGTGCCAGGTGTCCTGGGCGTTACTCAGGTCGCCGGTAGCGTGATAGGTGTCGCCCAATTGCACGAGGGTGGTTGCTTCCTCGTAGGTGTCCCCGACGTCTGGGGCCAGGGCTAGGCTGCTCTGGTAGCAGGCGATGGCTTCCTTGTAGTGGCCCAAGTGGTGATGGGCGTAGCCAAGGCTGTCCCAGGCGGCGGCCTGCCCGGAGCGGTCGCCGAGTTCCTGATGCAGGGCGAGGGCTTTCTGGCAGGAGGCGAGCGCCTGCTGATAGTCACCGAGGGTGACCTGGAGCCAGCCGATGAGGTTGGTGGCTAGGGCCTGCCCGCTCTGGTGACCAGCGGCCTGGTACAGGTTGAGGGCCTTCTCGGCGTGGCCGAGCGCCTCGGTGTTGTGGTTCTGCTGTGCCCACAGGTAGGCGACGCTGTTGGAGGTGCGCGCTTGGCCGACGTGGTCTTCGACCTGCTGATACAAGCGCAGGGCATGGCCCAGCTCTGTGTGGGCGTCGTCGAAGCGGCCCATTCGAGTGCACGCGTGGGCGAGGTTGGCGTGGGCACGCGCCTGCGTCGGTATGTCCTGTGCATGCTCCGCGGTAGCCAAAACGGCCCGTTGGACCGCGGCCCATTCGTGCCAGTGTCCCTGTCGGTCGAGGAAGTCGTCCAGCGCCCAGGCCAGCTGCCAGGTGCGGGGATCACGTTCGGCGGCCGCGTGGTCGATAGCGGCCAACAGCACTGGGTACTCGACGGTGAACCAGTCCAGGGCTTGCTGGCTATCTGCAAGCGCTTCGGCAGTGACGCCGGGTTGTGCCTCGGCAAGAGCAATCGTGTCGCGGGTGGGGTTCAGCAGTAGTTCGGCCGCGTGCGCGGTGTGCAGGTAGTGATCCAGCATCCGGTGAGTCGCGGCGCGGCGCTGCTCCTCCGGGTCGATGCGCTCGCTCTGCTCGGTGGCGTACGCCCGCAGCAGGTCGTGGATGGTGTACCGGCCGAGGCTGGACTGGATGAGCAGGTGCGTGCGGGTCAGGTCAGCCAGAACCGGCGGCAACTGCTCCGGTGGCAAGGCGGCGAGGCTGGCCGCAGCGGCGGCGGAAATGTCCGGGCCGGGGTGCTGGGCCAGGAGACGGAAGAGCCGTGCCGCCTGGTCGGAGAGGACCTGATATGACCAGGAGAACACCGCCCGTACGTCAATGCGCGGGTCGTCGGTGGTCAGTACGCTGAGGCGACTGCTGGTACCGCGAAGTTCACCGGCCACGACGGTGAGGGACAGGTGAGGGCTGGTGGCCGCGCGAGCAGCCACGATAGCCAAAGCTAGGGGCAGGCGGACACACGCGGCGATGATGTCCTCTACGGCCTGCGGTTCGGCGGCCATCCGGTCAAGGCCGAGACGAACCGCCAGCAGCTGCCTGGCCTCGACTGAGGTCAGCAAGTCCAGGTCGATGGCACGGGCGCCGGCTTCGGCCACGAGGCCGGTCATCCGGTTGCGGCTGGTGACGAGGACCAGGCAGGTCGGGGTGCCTGGCAGCAGAGGATGCACCTGCGCACTGTCGCGGGCGTTGTCTAACACCACCAGCATCCGCCGTCCGGCCAGCTCCATGCGGTAGAGCGTGGCCAGCCCGTCCAGGTCGGCCGGGATCCGCTCCGGCGGCACCCGCAATGCATCCAGAAACCGGCGCAGGGCCGCGGCCGGGTCCATCGCCGGCCCGCCTGGATCGAACCCTCGCAGGTTCACATACAACTGGCCGTCCGGGAAACGGTGGGCCACGCGGTGCGCCCAATGCACCGCGAGGGCGGTCTTGCCAACCCCCGCGGCTCCCCACACAGCGGAGATGACTACCGAAGTGGACTGACGGTCGGCCGCAGCAGCGGCCTTGTCAAGAGCGTCGATCTGCGTTGCGCGGCCGACGAATCCGGACACGTCAAGAGGTAGCTGCGCAGGCGGCGAGATCGACCGGTCATCGGAGGTGGAAACGGCCACGCAAAGGGACTCCCGGTCCCGGTCCTCCAGCCCTAAGGCGTCGGCCACCCGCCGCACAGTCGACAGCCGCGGCGTTCTTCGACCACGTTCGAAATCGCGCAGAGTCTTAACGTCGACGCCGGCCTCACGTGCCAAATCCTCCTGCGACAGGCCCAACCGCATGCGGTGAGCACGTACGGCACGACCGGACACTCAACCCCCAGGGTTCAGCTGGCCAACGCACGACGACCCAATCCACTAACGATCATCGCCGGCGATCCCACCAGAAGTTCCCGGCTAATGCCCGGGCGACGCCCTGGTCACGCCGATCGGCGGTACCGATAGTAGAGGTGCGTCTCCTCATAACTCTAGGAGACAGGGCAAGCGTGGACCTGACCTGGCCACTCGCCCGCCCAACGACGCCTCAGAAGGTATTCAATGGCATCAAGCAGGGATGACGTGGCTGCGGGCAAGCAACAGCAACACTACTCATCCGATGGTGATCTCCAGCGAGAGTCCAAGTCGTCGATTCGCCTGATAGCCCGATCTTGCAATCGAACCTTGACCGTTCGATCGCCGCAAGCATTCGATTCGGCGCCGTTCTCGCGGTTGGCCGCCAGGCGCAGGAATGCAGATGCTGGAGCACGACGCATGGTGGGCGACGCCAAGGTCGACTCTATATGCAATCCACTACTCTGCGGGTTCGATCAGACAAGGGGTTTGATCAATGACGGCAACTCGAAAAAGTAATCAGTCGTCCAACACGACCAATTCGCGATCGACGTTAGCGGAGTTTGGCGATACTCCGATGGGTTCACGGCGCCCATCGAACCGAACCACCACCTGGTGGAAAACTCTCGGAAGCGGGCGCCAAGCCGCACTGATCGGTACAATAATCGTCGCCCTGAGCGGGTGTGTAACGGCAACGATTACGGGTGGCTTCGGTTGGCTCAGTGCCAATAAAACGGCCGCTGCGCCGTCGCACAATTCCAACACCCCAGTCGTCGACCACGCGACACGCGGAAGCAGCGACCGACAGAATGCAGACCTCAACTGCGTCCACCCGCAGTTCACCGCCAATGCGGGGCCGGGCGTAGTGACCATCACATCACCACAGCGCGGGGACACCGTTCTCGCCAGCGGCTTCTTCGTCCAAGGAGTCCAGACCGCAGTCGCGGCAGACTCGGACGTTTGGATCCTCGCCTATCATGCACCATCGGGCCGATTCTGGATTCAGGGTCCAAAATCATCGCCCGTGTCACAGTCTCCGAACGGAACGTTCGCTACTACCGCTCGGTTTGGTACCACAGGGGCGTGGCAGATCATCGCGGTGACGGCGGACCCCAGCTCGTCGCGATTCTTATCCGATGAGAAAGCGAAGTGGGACACGGCCGGCGCTTGGCCAGGCCTAACACCCGACGAACTGCCACGTGGGCTAGCGGAGAAGACCTGTATTCCTCTCATCGCCAAGTAACTCAGCGTCGTTGCTCATGGCATCGAAACCGTCTGATCTTCGGTGCTATGAGGTCACGAACGCACTTGCGGCGCGCTACTTTCGGCAAATCCGTGAACGCCCGGACGGCACCGATGTTGATCACATCTACGCAGCGTGACCGATGCCATTGCGGATCCCGCAGCGCGGTAGCCGCACTGCTGGCCGGCGTAGAAACGCCGAGCGAATCCACGTGACAGATGCGAGCAGAACGTCGGCACGAGCGCATCGATCGGCTGCACACCCCGGCGAGGTCAACGGGCACAGCGACCGTCGCCACCGGACCGGCAAAGCCGCGACTGCGTCATCGGACGGGCGAGGCTCATCCGAGCGACTTTCCTGCGAGCGAGGCAACAGACGTGAATCAGAGCGCCCGCCAACCTGATTCACCGACAAGGATGGTGAAATTCCACCGTTACCGGTGTCCGAGGCCCAACTCATCCAGCGTACGGACGGCGAGCTGGGTATATCAGATCCAGCCTGCTTCCTGAGCGATGTGGATCGCTTCGAGCCGGGTCCGTGCTCCGGTCTTGATCGTGGCGGCTTGCATACCTTACGTCCTCCGGCGAACCACGCCCCCGGCGCCACCGCCCGTCTTCGGCACCGTCTCGGTCGTGGTGCGCAACGGACAAGGATCCGACGTGCGGGGCGCCGACTTCGACGTGCCGCAGGGACGTCACACGAGCGAGGTTGGCCTCGCCGACATCGTTCTTGGCACCGAGGACTTCAAGATGCACTGCCCGCCGGTGGCGCGTGGCTCGGGCCGCTCAACGGCGACGGTTACGACGAATGCGCATCAAGCCGAAGTTGGGCCGGCGAGATCTGGATGGGCGAGCTCAAGGACGGCCTGCTCTCTGCCTGCGCACCACTCAGCAGCGTCTTGTGGTGGTACGCGTCAGCGAGCTCTACAACGAGGCCGACGAGACACGCTTCCGGCTCACAGGCACCGTCTGGGCGTAATGCATCAGCGAGACAATCATGCGGCACTTTCTTCCGCGCGGGAGTTGATCGCCGTTGTTCGATATGGTTTCGGCGACAGTCGGTAGGGGGTTGCGGTGGCGGAGTTTCCGGCGCATCTGTTCCGGATGGATGGCGACCCGGGCGCGGTGCGGGCTTCAGCGGGCAAGTGGTCGACGTTCGGTGCGGCGGCGACAGATGCGTCGGCGCAGATCACCGGCCTGGATACAGCGGAATTCGTGGGGCCGGAAGGGGACATGTTCCGGGAGGGGCTCAACGCGGACATGCCCCGGCACCTGTCGATCACCGGTGATGCCTTCGGCCGGGTGGCGAGGGCGTTGACGTCGTTCGCCGACGCGCTGGGGTCGTTACAGGACCGGATGCGGCCCTTGACCGCGCGGGCGCCCGGGCTGTGGGAGGCGGTGCATGCGGCGCAGGGCCGGGTGGACATGGCCGTGACAGCGGACGCGCAGCACGAGCGGGACGTGGCGAACCAGCCGGAAGGCGATACCTCCCCGGACACGTACCGGTCGGATTCGGCCGCGGCGGGCAGCGCACTGTCGGCGGCCCGGGCGGAGTGGGACGCCTGCGTCAGCGCCGCGAGTGGCTTGCGGGGCGAGCTTACCGCCGCGGTCGATCATGCGGTGCGGGCGATCAATACCGCGAAGGACATGCGGTTCAAGGAGAACCCGAAGTGGTGGGACATCGGGGGGCAGTTCACCAACTTCGTGCGGGACAACCGGGAGCTACTGGCGAAGCTGTCCGGCGCCTTGAAGATCGTGTCGCTGGTAGCGGGCCTGCTGTCGTTCATTCCGATGCTCGCGCCGATCATGGCGCCGATCGCCCTAGGTACCGCGCTACTGGCTGGCGCGATCGACCTGTCCATCTACGCGGCCACGGGTCAGGGGTCGCTGAAGACGATCCTGATCGACGTCGGCTTGAACCTGTTGCCCGGTGTCGGGAAGCTGGCTCGGATGGGGGCCGGAGCGCTGCGGGGTACTCGGGTGGCGCAGGCGTTCTCCGGCTCGATGCGGGGCCTGGGTGCTATCCGGTCGAGCATCTCCAGCCTGCGCAGCAGCGCAGTGGCGCTGGGTCGGCGGTTCGTCCGGATCGACCCAATCGACGTCGTGACCGGCGAGATGGTGATGACGCACACGGACATCGAGCTGCCCGGGGTGTTGCCGCTGGTGTTGCGCCGGACCCACCTGTCGTCGTACCGGGCGGGAGTGTGGTTCGGCCGGTCCTGGGTGTCCACATTGGACCAAAGACTGGAGGTCGACGCGGACGGGGTGTGCTACGCGTCGGCGGACGGGATGCTGCTGGTGTTCCCAACCCCCAAGGATGGCGGGGAGCCAGTCACTCCGGTCGAGGGGCCGCGGCTGCTGCTGTCCCGCGCCGGTGATCGGTACACCGTGGAGGATCCTCTGGCCGGACGGATGGTGACCTTCGCCGACCTGCCTGGGATTCGCGTCGGCGAAGTGACCATCCTGCGGCCGCGGGCACTGACCGACCGCAACGGCAACCGGATCGAGGTGGACCACGACGCGGAGGGGGCGCCGGTGCTGGTGCGGCACAGCGGCGGCTACCGGGTGGCGGTGGATACCCACGCCGGGCGGGTGTCGGCGCTGCGAGTTCTCGCCGCTGACGCAGCCGACACCGCCGACGCTGATCTTCCGGCGGTGCGGTTTGGCTACGACGACCTCGGCGACCTGGTCGAGGTGGTCAACTCGAGCGGACGGCCGCTGCGGCTGGACTACGACCCGTTCGGGCGGTTGACCGCCTGGACCGACCGCAACGGGGTCAGCTACGGCTACCGGTACGACGAGGCCGGCCGCTGCGTGCAGACCACCGGCCCCGGCGGTGTCCTGTCCAGCACCCTGGTCTACGACACCGACACGCGTACCACCACGGTCACCGACTCGCTCGGCCACGCCACGACTTTCCACCTCAATTCGCATCTGCAGGTGGAGCGGGAGGTGGATCCGCTGGGCAACACGACCGGCCGCCGGTGGGACCGGTACGATCGCAAGCTCGCCGAGACAGACCCGCTGGGCCGGACGACGAGCTACCGCTACGACGACGCCGGAAACCTGGTGGCCTGCACCCGACCGGACGGGTCCGCCATCACCATCGAGTACGACGGCGCGCGGCTGCCCGTGACCGTGGTCGACTACGACGGCGGGGTGTGGCGCCGCGAGTACGACCCGCGGGGCAACCTGACCGCCATCACCGACCCCGCCGACGGCGTACACCGCTTCGGCTACGACGACCGCGGCGCCGCCACCACGGCGGTCGACCCGCTCGGCGCGACCACCACCATCGAAACCGACACCGCCGGCCTCCCGGTCACGGTCACTGACCCCGCGGGCGCAACCACCGCCTACCGGCGCGACCCGGCCGGCCGGGTCACCGCCGTCACCGACCCGGCCGGCGGCGTGACCCGCTACCGGTACACCCGTGAGGGCAACCTGCGCGCCCGGATCGGCCCGCACGGTGCCACGGACCAATGGAGCTACGACCCGGAAGGCAACGTGGTCGCCCACACCACCGCTGCCGGCGCCACCACCCGGTATGAGATCGGCCCGTTCGACCGACCCGTCGCGCAGATCGACCCGGACAGCGCCCGGCTCGAGTTCAGCTACGACACCGAGCTGCGGCTGGCTACCGTCACCAACCCGTACGGCCGCCAGTGGTGCTATGAGTACGATCCGGCCGGACAGCTCATCGCCGAAACCGACTTCAACAACCGCACCATCAGCTACGGCTACGATCCGGCCGGACAGCTGACCACCCGCACCTCCGCCGCCGGCACCACCAGCTATACCCGGGACCTGCTCGGCCGTACCATCCAGGCCGAGGACCCCGACGGCGTCACCCGCTATCGCTTCGACCCGCACGGCCGGCTCGTCCAGGCCACCAACGACGACGCCGACGTGCGCCTCGACCGCGACCAGCTCGGCCGGGTCGTCGCCGAAACCTGCAACGGCCACACCATCGCCTCGCGGTACGACCCGACCGGACGCCGCACGTGGCGGCGCACCCCGGCCGGAGTGCAGAGCACGTGGACCTACAACCCGGCCGGACAACCCACCCAGCTGACCACCGCCGGACAACAGCTACGCTTCGGATACGACCATGCCGGCCGGGAAACCGAACGGACCTTCGGCGACGCCGCGACCCTCACCCACACCTGGGATGCCCACCACCGGCTCACCGGACAGACCCTCACCACCGCCACCGGGCCGGCCCTTCAGCGCGCGTACACGTACCGGCCGGACGGGCTGCTCACCGCGGTGGCCGACAACGGCACCGGTACCGACCGCCGGTTCGACCTCGACCCGGCCGGCCGGGTCACCGCCGTCCACACCGGCGGGCATGGTTGGCAGGAGCGGTACGCCTACAATCAGGCCGGTGCGCCCACCGCCGCCACCTGGCCCGGATCCGACGAGCTGACCGTAGGCGGCGAGCGGGAGTACGACGGCACGGTCGTCCGCCACGCCGGGCACACCAGCTACGAGCACGACACCGACGGCCGCATCGTGCACCGTCACCACCGGCCGCCATCCGGCCGCGCCAGCAGCTGGCGCTTTACCTGGACCGCCCAGGATCGGCTCGCCACCGTCACCGGCCCGGACGGCACCCGATGGCGCTATCGGTACGACCCGCTCGGCCGCCGCATCGCCAAGCAACAGCTCGACCAGCACAACCACGTCATCGACGAAACCCGGTTCGTCTGGGACGGGCTGACCCTCGCCGAACAGGACCACGACGGCGACGCCACCACATGGGAGTGGCAGCCCGGCACGTTCACCCCGATCGCTCAGATCGACGGATCCGCCAGCACCGACATCGACCAGCAGTTCTACGCCATCATCGCCGACCTCACCGGCGCACCCACCGCCCTGGTCGACCACACCGGCGTCGTCGCCTGGCAGGCCGACCACACCCTCTGGGGCATCACTAGAACCACAGCCAGCGCCGGCACCGACTGCCCGCTGCGGTTCTCCGGCCAGTACCACGACCCGGAGACTGACCTGCACTACAACCTGCATCGCTACTACGACCCGGCCACGGGCCGGTACCAGTCACCCGACCCACTCGGGCTGGCCCCCGGCCCCGACCCGCACGGCTACGTCACCACCCCGACCATCGAGGTCGACCCGTTCGGCCTGGTCAACTGCGACCCTCGCAACCTTCCCGGCGTCGCGACCGGCTCCGCCGGGCTGCGCGACATCACCGGCCGCTGGCTACGCGGCAGCCACGGCAACGCCGGCCGATTCCCCGGCCAGATCGCCCGCCAGCTCGAAGGACAGACCTTCAACACCTTCGACGACTTCCGCGAGGCGTTCTGGCGCGCCGCCGCCGGTGATCCCCACCTGACCAGCCAGTTCGGCGCCGCGAACATTACCCGCATGCAGCAGGGCCTCGCCCCCATTGCGCATACCAGCCAGCAGGTCGGCGGCAACGTCAGTTACGTGCTGCACCACCTCACCCCCATCCAGCACGGCGGAGGCGTCTACGACATGGCTAACCTGGCAGTCATGACGCCACGGTTCCACCTTGACGTTCTCGCCCGCACCTTCCATTTCTGAGCACCGGAGGAGGAACACGGCCATGCAGCCGCTCACCCGCGAGCAGATGATCGACCTCGTCCGCCGCCTGCAGAACGGCGAGGGCGACGACGAGCAGACCGCCCAATGGCTCGACACCCTGGCCCGCAGCATCCCCAACCCGCACATCTCCGACCTCATCTTCCACACCGACGAACACCTCACCCCGGAGCAGGTCATCGACCGAGCCAGCGGCTACCGCCCGATCGAGCTGTAAGCACGACTCATAGCTCCGCGAGACACCAAAGGAAGCGCCCGTAGCAGCGGAACCAGCCAACCGAGTTGCCCCGTAGCCGGGCGTACTGCCCAATGTTGGCCAAGCGCCGCTAGCTCAATTGGCAGCGCAGCGGATTCCTACCTCATTTCCTAATTGCCGTTGAGACGCCCGACCCGAAACTCCAGATCAGCCATAGGCCTCGGTCAGGTAAAGCTCGGCGGCGCAGTCGATAGCGTCTTCAGGGGTGCTGATGCGTGAACTGCCGTCGGCCGGGATAGTGGCCGTGCCCGGCGCACGAGACGGGCGTCGCGCGGGCGGCTCAACGTCCCGGTACCGTGGCCGGTCGACGTCGATCTGACGCGGTGGCCGTGGCGCGACGCCAGCGCGGCCAGCCCGGCGCCGGCGGCGTTGAGCAGCACGTCGTCGACGGAGGACACCCGGTCCAGCCGCAGGAGATACTGCGAGACCTCGACCAGGACCGAGCAGCCCGCCGCGAGCGCGAGGATCCGCCGTACCGACGCCAGCGCCGCGAACCGTACCGGCGCGAAGAACCCCAGCGCCGCGAACACCAGCAGGTTGCCGACAATCTGGCCGGTCGCCCTCACCGGCCCGTCGGCGAGGATCGTGAGCAGGTCCTGCAGCGGTACCAGGCTCACCCGACCGGAGGCGGCGGCGCCAGCCAGGTCGCCGGGCAACATGATCATCCATACCCACGGCACCGTCCCGTAGACAATGCCGACCTCGGCCAGCGACATCCGCCACGCCCGCGTGGCGCCGGTGACACTCCGACGGCGCGCCAGAGCCCACACCGCCAGCGCGGCCAACGGCAAGACGGCCATCGTCACGAGGACGACGCCCCTGAACGTACCCACCCAGTACCATCCCTCGACCACGCCACCTCCGCTCACCACGCTCACGTCACCGCGCGCCGCACTCGCCGTGCTGGCGGCAGTACTGGTGCTGCGGCCCATCTGGTTGCGGACATCACCCGTAGGACGCGTACGCACCCTCGCCGAACTCGGCCAGCCGGTCGGTACAGCACGGCCATGACAACGCCGCGCGAGATGACGCCGGCCTGCGCAGCAGTTGGCTGCGCCGCGGTCCGTGAACTCCTTCCGACACGCCGTACGCGTTGCCCGACCTCGTTGCCGCACGCCACGCGTAGCCATTCGATCTGTTTCGTCGCGGGCGGGATGTGAATTGACCAATCATTCGACGGCATGAAATTGCGTGTTCGTCCTTGGCTGAGGCATCTTAATCAGCGGAGGTACGGAACCGTTTGGATGATCGGCCGAGAAACTCCGCCGGAACGTCGCGTGGCAAGTGATTGATTTGCGTCCATGATCTTGCAACGGTCGTGGCAACGGTCGTCGGCGACGAACGGGAGGTCAGCCGTGCCTACCGCGCTCTCCTTCATCGACTGGATCGCGGAAGCGCTCCGGCTGATCGAGTCGGAAGAGCTTTCCATCCATACGTGGCAACGCTCTGACGAGGTCCTTGAAGCACTCGTATCGTCGGTGCTCAACATCGACCAGACTCGGCAGGGCGTCCGCACGTCCGCTCTCCTCGCGATCGACAGGCCCGGCCGAACGGTCGAGTACACCGATGTGAAACGCTTCTGCTTGGAATACTCTTCGCAGGTCGGCGTGCTTCGGTCCTTCGTTCTTTCCAACGGAACGCCCGACGGGGCGAGCCGGGAGGCCATGGACAAGCACAACATCACGTTCATCGCGATCACCGGCGACGCGCCCTCCTCGCCGTCGCGCGAAACCGTCACCGGTCTTTCGGAGCTTCTGCTCGGCGCGATGTCGCTGAGCGATATCCCTCGACGTCTGGAAGCGATGGAGAAGGCCATCCCCACCGCGACTCCCGGTGAGAACGTCGAGGAGCTGCTGCACAGCGCCTATCTGGTGCTGCTCGCCCTGTACGCCGCGGAGCTGGACTTCTTCACGGAGGACGGCGGGGAGCACACCACAGTTCAGGTCTCGCAGTCAGGCATCCGCACGGCGCTGTCGCCCAGCTACGCCATTTACAGTCACTCGGTCGACGGCCGCCAAAGGACTGTTTTTCTGCCGGACCCGTTCGACACAGGACGCGGGCTTTCCCTGGCGGTAACAGCTTACGAACTGTCGCTCCGCGCCGAGCGGACCAGGCGGGCAGGGGTGCTCGGGGACCTGGTGGGTCGAGTCGCGCGCGGCTTCGTCTCCTTTTACCTCGCCTGGGCCGACGGTCGCTGCCACGAGCTCGACCTCAAGCAGCTGGGCGCGCAGCTCAAAGTGCTTATCGGCGCACCGCACATTTCGATCGTGTCGTCTCGCCTGCACGAGCTCGACCCCACCGAGCAGATTCGCATGTTGAACTTGCTCGGGCTGGTACGCGCCCAGGCTGCGGACGAAGACCTGCTTGACTCGATCGACCTGCTGGTTCCAAAGGCTCAAGAGGTGTGCTTGCAAACCCTCAGACGCCTCGGGAATCCGGTGGACCCCGCGCGCCTCGAGCCGTTCATCCGATCACGGCGAGATCCGCTGCGAAATGCTGCCCTCAGTCTGGTGGGGATGGCGGGTGGGGACGAGGCCGCGACGCATCTCATCGAGCTCATCAACACACACACCGTGCCGCTGTCGGAGTCCGTCCTGAAGGCCATCGCGAGCACCCGATCCATGCTGGCTCTAGCCAGCCTCATTGAGTTCGGCCCCACCCGCGACGACATCGAGCCGGCCGTACTCGGCGCCATCGAATCCTGCCTCGACGCTGTGGACCCCACGGCCATCCGCCGCAGCGGCAGTCAATACATCTCCCCGGCAGCGCTCGAACGCTACGTCGTCTTCCTCGTCGGCTCCGGAGCCGACCCAGCCAAAAGGCTGGCGCTCAAGCTGATTGCCGCATTTCAGCTAGCCGCAGGGGTCGAGTACGTCGAACGGGCCGTTACAGACGAGTCTCTGGTGACCCGATTGCACGCGATCCGGGTGGCGACGCGCTACCCGTCGGATCGGATTGTCCGCGCCGTCGCGAACTGCTTGACCGACCTGCCGGAAGACTACGAGTGGCGCAAGTTGAACGCTTGGATAATCGCGAACCTGGCCGTCCAGCAACGCCGTGACGGGCCCGCCGGATGGATCGACAGCGTCGCCGAGTTGGACTTGCGCGCGGCCGTGCTGGATTCGCTCGCCAAGGCGGACACCGAACTGGCACAGGCCCTCCTGGCCCAACTCGCAGCAACGTCTCCGGCAGCGCCCGTCGAGGAATCCCCAGACGAAACGGACGTCGGCTGGCGCAGCGTGCCGCTGCTGAACTCTGTCTACAGATGTCCGGACGGGCTGACCATCTGGGTCACCCATTCGACCCGTGAACGGAAAGCGGACGGCATCACCCTGGCCAGTTTGATACACAACAATCTGTTCGAAGGCTCACTGACCATAAGCGAAGCCGCGAGTATGACCAGCGGCGGGCTGAGCACGACCCAGGGCACGGAGACCGAGATCTTCCACGACGTGGTGCTTCCCTGTCTCCGCGGCGAACGGCCGCGCTTTCCCATGGCCGCCGGAATGGGCGAGTTCGTGACAACGAAGATCGAGGAGGGCCGAACTATCATTACCGGACGAAACGACCTGCACGACGCCGACACTGCCGACGGCCGGGACTGAGCGGTGCGACCCCCGAACGAGCTTTCCTGTATGTACTTCCCGTACGCCGACCCGACGGCCTCACCGGACCTGCTGATGGCGGGATTGTTGTTCGACCGGATCTACTTTCTCGAACTGAACTTCTTCCGCCGTCCCACCGTGCCCGGAGCGGCTCCGAAGGACGGCCGCCTGCCGCAGGAGCTTCGGGACCTGGGGTGCTTCTCGGAGATCGGTCACGACTTGCTGGGCTTCAACCACACGGTCAACCCTGGCCGCGCCGTGATCGACGAAAGCGCACGACGCGAGATCCAGGCGAGCATCAGCGACGACGTGAACAACGAGGAGTTCCGGCGGCTGGCCGCCGACAGTGGCAAGGTGCTCTGGAACCTGCCCAACGGACAGTATCTGTTCTGGTCGGGGTTGGGCGTGATCTTCGATTACGTCCAGGGTCACGAAGGCGAGCTCGTGCCGGTACCGGAGATCCTTGCGACGCGACCCCGCGCGTACGAGGACATCCTGGCCGGCTGGGGGTATCAGACCGACATCAAGCCGTACGAGGACTCCCGGCTGCGGGACCCCTCCGGCGAGCTTATGGTAAAGCTGCCCTTCCTGGTCGCCGAATCCCTTATGCTCACCGTGGCCCTCCACGCCTGTCGTGAGATGCATCTGGTGCCGTTCACCGACACCCCTTTGCATCAACGGTTCTTAAACATCAAGCTGAGCCATCTGGCCCGAAGACTCGACAATAGCGTGGACCTGCTTCCAGAAGCTTCGCCAACGTACTCGCGGCTCGGGACGAAGCTGATCAAGTTGAGCCTGCCCCGCATCGAGAACCTCACGCCGGAGCGGGTGCACCAGCTGCGGGACAAAGGCCGCGACCAGCTGGTCCCCTTCCGGCGTGAGCTGGTCAAGATGGCGACCGAGATCGAGGCCAACGCATGGGAACCCGCGTTCGAGCGGCATCTGGCGAGATACATCGAGGCGACGGTGCGTCCGGCGCTGCTCGACTTGGAGAACCGGCTGCGCGACCTGAAGCGCGACCTCGGGCTGGTCCTGCTCGAGAAGTCGGCCACCACGGCTCCCCTGCCCTTGCTCGTGAGCGTGTTCACGGGCATGCCGGTCGAGTGGGTCTTGCCGGCGAGTGTCGGAGTGGTGTGGCTAAAGGAGGCCCTCGGGTACGCGGTCCAGCGTTCGAGGATGCAACGCAACGGGCTGAGCTTCCTACTCCACCTCGACTAGGGCGGTCCAGCCATGCCCGGCCGGCCGAGGTCCTTCTTCCGGGCCCACTCCCGAATCGCTTTGTTCTGCTCGCGGTCGCTGGCCGATCCCCGTGCGCAGGCAGTGCGACCACCAGATACGACTGCGCCGCAGCCAACCTCGTCGGCATGACACCCGGCGCACTCGCCCCGCAGCTCTATCAGTACGGCACTTCGACGTTCCGCCACGATCAGATGCACTGATCTCGGCAGATCCGGTAACCGCATCAGAAGATCGCGTCACGCCGCCGCGATGGCGGTCGTCGCAGCTACGTGTTCCCCAGCCGACGCGAGCTACCGCCTGTCCACCGTGCCAGCGATGGGCAGGTCGGCCGTCACCGTCAACCGTCCGGATGGGGAGCAGTGTTGGGATGTATCCGGCCTCGGAGTTCCGCCCTGCGCCTCGATCGCGTCTGTCCAGGTCAGCGCCAGATGATATTGCGCGCGGGTACTCGTTTGGACACATCGAGTCGGACAAATAGGGGGCACCAACCTGCTCCCTCATCGCCCGGTAGACTACTGACCGCGCCGGCGTTCAGAGGACCCAAGCGGCGCGTCGTCGACGATCGTGGGTGCAAGCTTCCTCACACACGGCTGGCTGCTCGCGTTCAAGGTGTTGGTCGACGTCCTTGAACACCTTCATGTCGTGGCATCGTCCTGGGACGTAGTCCACGCAAGCGCCCAGCTCACGGCCGACGACCCAGTTAGGCACCCACAGCCGCAGCCGGGGTCCTGCCGGCCGTCTGCCTCATCACACGATGAACAGGTGGCCGGGATCCGATGTGCCGATGAGTTCGACGCCGACGGTCTCTTGCACGATCCGTACGCCGTCCGCCACGAGTCGCGCGATCTGCTTGCCGAGCGGGCCGGCGAGCCAGTCCTCCGTCCACTGTCGAAGGTCGTCGTCGGCCAGGTTTGGCGTTGCCGTTGAGTACCCGCGGAGTTGCACAGCCGGTACAGTTCCCACGCCGGGATCAGCTCCCCAAGCCCGAGTGCGGTCGCACGACTGGTCGCGAGGCGTGCGATGCGGAAGCCGGCGGTGTCGATGTCGCCGAAGTACGCCAAGCGATGCGGTGCGCGTTCCGTCGCGGCGAGGCTGGACAGGCGGGTACCGACCTGGTTGCCGGCGCCCCATACTAGGCGGCCGTCCCATCCGCAGCGGTGCGCGGCGCCGGTGAGGGTACGAAACGTTGTCCAGTTCTCGACGACGAGCCACAGGCCTGTACCCAGGATCTCCTGGTGTACCGGTGGCCAGCACGGTTCACAGCGCAGCATCTCGTACGAGAGTCGTCCCGGTCCGAACAGTGGCGTGAACACCACTGCGTCGAGCGCCTTCTCGTCGCCACAGATGTCGAGTGACCGCTCCCGTTGGGGCACCACCGTGTCGGCGCGGCGGCGTAGCCACGCGTTGACATGGCCGAGAAACCGACGATCGGGCTCGCTGAGCCGACCAGCCGCCTCGAGTTCGGCCGCCCAACCGAGTTCGGCGTGCCACACGATCGGTGTTCGCGGTGGCGAGGGCGGCCCGGGTGACATCACCCTGCGTACGTACGCGGGAAGGCGCGGCTCGGCCGAGGTATCCCAACGGGTGCGGGGGATCGTGACGAGCCCGCCCGCGACGAGTTCGTCGATGCCGGCGGCGACCCGGGCCCGCCAGCCGACAGCCACAGCGCCGGTGCGGTCCACGGCGGCAGCGGCGGCGAGGAGTACCGGCAGCGGCACTCGTCGTCCAGGAGCCTGGGCGACCGCCTGGGCCATGGCGGTGGCCAACGCGTTCACGTCTCGGCCCGTACTGCGCTGATTCGCTCGATCACCCCGCCGGCACCCGTCCGGGACGCATGCTCGTCGCTGACGACGTAGGCGACCCCGGGGCGGCCAACGGCGGGCTTCTTGCGCATAGCAGTGATCCTCGGGAACGCGCCCACTGCGGCCAGGTCTCCGATGCCCGTCCAGAACAGCAGCTGTACCCCGTTGGCAGCGGCCACCTTGCGTTGCAGTTCGAGGAACGGTAGGTAGTTCGCCTTGCCGAGCGGGTTGTCCAGCGGCACGACGCCACCGGCGGCACCGGCCTTGGCGCCGGTGCGGTTCTCAGTGCGGAGCTTCGCGAGGACGCAGAAGAGCACGAGACTGGCGGTCAGGTTCTCGCCGCCCGACCACTTGTGCATGTCCTCGACTGGTGTGCGGCCCGGCGGCTGGTCGGGCGCGGGCTTGAGGATGCTGGCTCGGAACCCGTCGACGACCGCGGCATCGGTCGAGCGCCATAGCAGTTCGACCGGGTCGAGGTCGACTTTGCCGCCGGTGACCATCTGGTCGACAAGCTCCCCAACCCGCACCCGTACCTGTTCGGGAGTCGGGCGGGTACAGGCACCGACAGACAGGAACGGTTGGCCGGCCCACGGACCGATCCCGGCGGGCAGCTCAGACAAGGTGGAAGCACGGGACAGGTCCGAGAGGGCCTCGCCGACCAGATCCGCGAGCCGCAGCACCACGTTCCGCTTGTGGGTCTCCACCTGGGCGATCTGCTGGGCGATCGCCTTCTCGCGGGTTGCCAGGTCCAGAGCGAGCTCGGTGGCGCGCGGCGCGACCCGGTCGACGAGGGCATCGCCGCGCAGTAGGTCGCGTAGCTGCCGTACCGCCATGCCGTGCTCGTCGTCGGCGACTTTGGCGAATCGGTCCTGCAATGCCCAGTTCCGCAGGGTCTCGGCACGCTGGTGACGCGCTGCCACGGCGTTCTGGTACTGGCTCTCGGATGCGTCCAACCGCGTCGAGAGAGTGGCTACGTCATGGCGTACCCGCTCGTCGTCCACGTCCACCTCGCCGACGGCCACCTCCGCCGGTACCACGCCGGACAGCTTGTCGGCCTGGTCGCGCAACATCCCTGCCCGCGCGGCCCATACCCGAGCCTCCTCGGCCGCCTCGTCGCGCTCCTTCTCCAACCGGCCGACGTCCGCCTGCAGCGCGGCGGCCTCCTCGGCGGCATCGGCGGCGAGTCGATGCGCATCTGCCCGGCTGGTCGGTTCGGCTCGCAGCTCCTGGGTGTGGCGCGGCCGGTCGGTGGGCGTGTTCACGCTCACTTCCCGCGCCGCCTCTTCTCTCTCTTGCCTTGCCGCACCAAGGTCCTGCTGCGCCGACTCGGCCGCGTCCCGGGACCGCTCCGCGGCGGCCGCGCGCAGGTCGGCATCCTGCGCAGTCGGATCGTCAGCGAGGAAGCGCTCGGCCCGCGCCCGTATCTGCTGCCGGTGGCCGCTGTGGTACCGCTTGGTCAGCCGAGCCACTGTCTCCTTGGCGGATTCGACGTTGCGGCGCAGCTCGACCTAGGGAAATTGCTCCCGCAGCGCCGCATCGACGACATGAAGCGCGGCCATGCAGGCTTCAACCGGTCCCGTGCTCGGCGTAGCGGGACCCAGCGGCGCGCGGTCGACGGCCAAGCCGCGCTGGCGGCTTTCGAGTTCGATCCGGCTCCGCCGCAGCGCGTCCAGCATCGCTTCTGCCGTCGCGATCGCCCGATCGGCGGCACGCTTCGCCTCTCCCGCGGCGGCGATCAGGCTGGGCAACGCCTCCAGCCGCGCGCGGGCGGGTGCGGCGACGTCCCGCTCGTCTATCAGGACAGCTTCGACGGCGGTTATTGCGTCCCGAGTGCCGGCGAGATCCCGCTGTCGTTCCGTCGACTCGGCAGCCAGGTCCTCCAGCCGGCGGTCCAACTCGTCCTCCCGTTGGACCAGCTCGGCCAGGTCCGTGGCCGCCCTGGCAGCCGCCGCCTCGGCGGCCGCGATCCGGGCCCGCAGTCCTTCGACCCCATCGGCCGGCACCTGATCGAGCAGCGCGGCCAGTCGAGCGGCGAGTGCCTCGTCCCGTTGCCGCCCCGCGGTGAGCGCGCGCAGCCGCTGGCCGCGCGTTGCCGCGCGGGTTCGACGTCGGTCCAGCTCCTCGGCGGCGGCGGCCGAGTCGTAACGAGCGGACGAGGGACCGATGACGACCCGCTCGGGAGCCGGATCCGAGAACACCGTCGCCCGCGCGACGACAACCGGATCGGCGACAGCCAGCCCGTCGACGGCGTGCGCGGCCACCTGCGGATCGCCGTACACGATGACGCCGTCGGCGACATCGGGTAGGCGCGCCACGATGGCGGCCGCGTCCCTGGCGTGGTGCTCGCTCAGATAGCGCCAGCCCGGCTGGGCGCCGATCCCGTTGCCGACGAGCGCGTCGACCACCTGCTCGACAGCGGGGCGGGGTGGGAGGATGCCGTCGGCCTCCAGCCCGGCGATGGCCCGCTCGTCATCGATACCCTCCACTCGTAGGTCGAGCAAGGCGGCGTCAGCGGCCGCGACGGTACGCGTCAAGGCGGTACGGAGGTCGTCGGCCTCGGCGAACGGGTCGACATCATCGGACTGGGCCAGCTGGCGGAGCCGGCCGTCGGCCACTAGGCCGTGTTTCATAAGTTTCGTTCCAGGCAGCGCAGCCAGATGTTGATCGCGGCGACGTGGACCGTGGCTTCGTAGCGCACGGCCAGTTTGTCGTAGCGGGTGGCCACGGCGCGGTGCTGCTTGAGCAGGTTGATGCCGCACTCCACGGCGTGGCGCTGCCGGTATGCGTGCTTGTCGAACGCGGGCGGTCGTCCACCACGCGAGCCGAGTTTGCGCCGGTTGGTGGCCTGGTCGTCCTTGACCGGGATCACGCACCGGATCCGGCGGCGGCGCAGATAGGCCCGGTTGCCCTTCGAGCTGTACGCCTTATCGCCCAGGACACGGTCCGGGCGGGTGCGCGGCCGCCCACCCTCGGGGCGAGGTACCCGAATGCGGTCCAGTACAGCGGCGAACTGCGGGCTATCGCCGCGCTGCCCAGCGGTGATCAGGATCGACAACGGCTTGCGGCCCTGCTCACACCTAGGTGCAGCTTCGTGGTCCAGCCACCCCGCGACCGGCCCAACGCGTGATCGGCGGGCTCGAGGCCGCCAAGCCCACCGGGCGGTTCCTTCTGCAGATCCCCTTTTTGGCCGCCCCGGCCGCGTGTTGGTGGGCCCGGGCGATGGTGGAGTCGACGCTGACGTCCCAACAAATCAGCCCGGCCGCGTCCGCCAATGCCTGTAACGCGGTCAGAACCCTTGCCCAGGTGCCATCGCGCTGCCAACGCCGGTGCCGGCCGTAGACCGTCTGCCACGGTCCGTACCCCGCCGGCACGTCCCGCCACGGCGACCCCGTCCTGATCCGCCACCGGATCCCGTCGATGAGCTGACGCCTGGTCCACTTCGGCGGACGACCCGGCTTTTCCCCCTTGGGCAGCAACGGCTCCAGCACTGCCCACTCAGAGTCGGTCAGGTCATGCCGCCCCGCCACCGCTACGCTGGCCACGAGGTCTCCGGGATGTAGGTCTTCTTGGTCGAAGAACCATCTACCGGAGACCTCGCTGTATATCGATCACCGACACGCCGGACGTCAGGTCACCTGACCCACTTCTGAAACACGGCCTAGTTCCGCCGCGGCGACCGCCAGCCGGGCAGCCTGTCCAGTGAGCGTGTCGTGGGCACGGGTCGACTGCTCCGCGGTGGTCCGAGCCGCGGGCAGGCTAGACCGCACCTCGCGACGCTCGCCAGTCGCCCGGTCCGTTGCGGTGTGGATTCGGTCGATGGCGGACCGGAACCGGTCAGTGGCCGCCTCCAGGCGGGCCGCCGCCGCAGTCAACCGCTCACCGGGCTGGACGAACGAACGCTCGACGAGCTCCCGCTGGCGTGCTTCGACCCGCTCGATGGCACGGGTATGCTCGCCGCGTTCGGCATCCACGCTTTCCTGTTGACGGACGGCGGCTCGACGCTCGGCCTCGGCTGTCTCCTTCGCCTCGGTGGCCGCCTCGTCAGCCTCGGCCAGCGACTCCAGTTGTGCTGTGATCTCCGCGATATGGTGGTCGAGTGCCCCGGCCAGCTCGGCCTGTGCGGCCTTGACGGCCGCGACCTGCGGGGCCGCGTCCTGGGCGGCGATCTCCAGCGTCCGGCGGTGCGCCTCCAGCGTGGCGTCGGCCTCGACAAGAGCGGCGCGATCGGGTACCGCTGCCCAGGCGTCGGCATCCAGGCGGGCATTCTGAGCGCGAATCTCGGCGGCCTCGGCTTCGAGCTCCGCGGCCTGGAAGCGGAACACAGCGGTCAGCCGCCGGTACTCGTCGCGCTGGCGTCGCGCCACGTCGGTCCGGTACCGGAGATCGCCGCGCTCTGCCTCGATCGAGTCGTAGCGACGCCTCGCCGCGGCGGACTCGTTCTGCGCGACCTCGGCCGAATCGAGCAGCGCCCGCTTGAACCCGGATGCCTCGGCACGAATCCCCTCGCGCCCGCCGGCTGCGGTGGCCACCGTGCCGTGAGCCTCACCGAGCGCGGCCACCTGCGGCTGCGCCTGGGCGCAGAAATCCCATTCGGCCGCGTACACGGGCCGCTTCGCGATCTCGGCGGCCGTCTCGCCGAGGAGATCCCGCACCGGCGCGACCCTTCGTTCGTCGGCGACGAAGCGCAGGAGGTACCGGACGAACGCACCGGCCGAGTCGATGCCCGCGAACAGCGCGTCGATGCCGCCCTCGGAGGCGTTCACCTCGGCGAAGTACCGGAACAGGTCCGGGTCGAAGCGGCTGATTCAGGGAAGATCACCTATGAGGTGGGTGGCAACCTCGACGCGATGTCCCTGGGCGGGATCGCTGCGGTGCATCGGATGGTTACCAAGCTGGGCCTGCCCGCGCAGATCGACGATGGGCTGGAGTTGCTGAAGGTGCATCTGCCGTATCACGAGTCCGACCATGTGCTGAACCTGGCGTACAACGTGCTGTGCGGCGGCACCCGGTTGGAGGACATCGAGCGGCTGCGCCACGACACGGCGTACATGAACGCGTTGGGCGCGGAGCTGATCCCGGACCCGACCACGGCCGGGGACTTCTGCCGCCGCTTCACCGAAGCCGATGTGGTCGAGTTGATGGACCGGATCAACGCGGTCAGACCGCTGCTGTGGCGCACCCGTGGCCGTGACCTGCTCGGCCCGGTGGCCTACATCGACATCGACGGCACGATGGTGCCCACCGATGGCCGGCGCAAGGCCGGGATCGGCCTGTCCTACAAGGGGATCTGGGGCTACGGCCCACTGCTGGTCACCCTGGCCAACACCAAGGAGGTGCTCTACCTGGTCAACCGGCCGGGCAACGCCCCCAGCCATGCCGACGCCGCCGAGTGGATCGACAGGGCCATCGACCTGGTGTCTGCGCACGCACCGCGGCTGTGCCTGCGCGGGGACACCGACTTCGCCCTGACCGCCCACTTCGATCGGTGGGCGGATCGGGTCGACTTCGTCTTCGGCATGGACGCGGGCGCGGCCCTGACCCGCCGCGCCGAGGCGTACACGCTGCCGACGACGCCGGCATGGCTGGCGGGCGTCCCAATGCTGTCCCGTCCACGGCGGCCGGCACCTGGGTCGGGTGACGATACGGGACTTCCGGCCGTGCCCGTGAACACTGACAGGTCCGATGGGTCGCCTGTAGTGTCGGACGGCCGTGTCTGCTGAGAACCGGTTGCAGAAACCTACTCGTCCTTTCGGCATGTCCGGCAGCTCGATCGGCTCGTTGTGAGTCGTGTTATCGCTTTTGGCGATAAGGATATCGTACGACACTCCAATGGGGTCATTCCAACAGCGGACGAGTAGTGGGCCAGGCGGAGTTTCAAGCAGTCGATTAGTTGGCACTCGTAGCCAGACCGTTTGTAGACATGGCGCGCACGCGCAATGCATTCCTACCGTATGAGGTGACCGTCGAGCCGAGCGACGGACGGTGTTCTTGCGGCTACCGGGAGTACGGTGCGTTCCGGGACTGCCCGTCATTGAGAGCCCGCACCGACGACATTCGCCAATGCACTCAGGTGGTGGAGCGCGACATGAGAAATGAGCCTACCGAAAAGATCCGGCAAACGATTCCTCGCCGTTGGATCCGACCATTCGTGTTGCGCTCGGGAGTCACCGTGATGATGGCCGCTTCATTGATCGGCGGATTCGAGGCAGTTACCGCCGCACCCGCGATGGCCAACCCCACGGTCACCGGAACTGTCGTCGACAGCGGCGGCACGCCCCAGCCCGACGTCGTCGTCGATGTGCTGAACGCGGGCAGTACCAATGTGGTGACCAGCACGGTAACCCACGATCCGGACGGCACGTTCCAGGTGACGGTGCCGTCCGGAACGTACGACTTTCGGTTCACCCCGCCGGAGACCTCCGGCCTGCGCGTATACCTGGCCACCGGTATCAACGCTGACACCACAGCACCGCTGACGGTGATCCTCAAACCCGTCACGGTGATTCATGTGGAGGGGGTGTTTGGTAACAGTCAGGGTGGCGGCTACGGCTCGGGGTATGTGAACTTCCGGCTTAGCGGTGGCCCGACCACGCAGCGAAACACCAACAGCAGCGGCCAGTA